>Ga0224508_10000095_pt1 | contig 99852 bp, 92 predicted proteins | sample SF_Jan12_sed_USG_4_FD_170157 | JGI IMG/M metagenome (GOLD analysis project Ga0224508, IMG submission 170157) | Sediment microbial communities from San Francisco Bay, California, United States - SF_Jan12_sed_USGS_21 | ecosystem: Environmental > Aquatic > Marine > Sediment | place: USA... | reverse complement strand
AGCGTTGCGGGAAATACTCGCAGAGCAGAATTTGCAGCTATCTGCACAACAAGAACTGATTGACACTCAGCAAGAAGAAATTGCAAAACAACGCGCCCTGCTCCAGTCCGTTCAGGTACAGCTTGACCGATTGGCCACAAGTCAGACAGCGGGTCCCAGTCAGGAGAATGCGGCGCAACCCCAACAATCGATGGGTCTTGATGAACTGGCAGCGGCACAGCCAGAGTCAACCAGCTTTGGAGACGACTTCACGGGGTCCATACCGATCCCGGACAGTGATGCGGCAATAAAGATCGGCGGCTTCGTAAAGATGAGCGGGACCTACACATTGGACCCGCTTGGGTCAGATGATCGATTCGTGGCCGGACTCATACCGGTTGGGGACTCGAATGCCGATTTCAACGACAGCGAGGTCAAAGTGTCGGCACGCCAGTCGCGTTTGGGAATCGAGGTACGGGATTCGACCAGCTACGGACCGCTGCGGGCCTTTGTTGAAGGAGATTTCGCAGGCAACGGCGACACGTATCGATTGCGGCATGCTTTTGGACAGTTCAGGCAAATTCTGGCGGGCAAGACATGGTCGACCATGGTTGATAACCGGGCTACGCCAGAAGAAATAGATTTCGAAGGGATCAACGGCAGAATTCAGGTACGCCAAACACAACTTCGCTATTTTCCAAAATTCGGCCGCGACCTGGATCTTCTGATCGGGCTTGAGGATCCGGCACCGGATGTTACGGGCGGTCAGGGTGTCAGCCAGTATCCTGATTTCGTCGCCAGCGTGCGACGTAACTGGTCCGACAAATGGCATGTCAAGACAAGCTTTCTGCTGCGGCAGATCGAGGCGAAATGGGATCTCGACACTTCAGTAGCCGACTCGACGCGCGGCTGGGGCCTTTCGGTGAGTGGCAAGGTCGGTTTGGGATATTCGAATGAGCGAGACAATATCCTGTTTCAACTTAACTACGGCGATGGCATTGGCCGCTACATAAACGACCTTCAGGAAGTGGGCGGACAAGATGCCGAGTTCAATCCGCTAACTGGCGAACTTGAAACCCTAAGAATCTTTAGCGGCTATGTGGCGTATCAACACTGGTGGCGAGAATCATTGCGCTCGACATTGACTTATAGCTGGGTCGATGTTGAAAACCTGGACTTTCAAGACGATTTAGCATACGCAACAACGGACCGCGCAATCATCAATTTGCTTTGGTCACCCGTAACGCGGGTTGATGTCGGAGCAGAATTTCTCTGGGGTCAGCGCGAAAACAAAGACGGCTCTGACGGTACGGCCCGACAATTACAAATTGGTGCGAAGTATCGGTTTTGATCGACGTAATGAACGGCAATACACAAATGAAGAACGCCATCAACATCTTTCCAATCCAGATCGCACGTCAGATTTTGTTATGCAAAATTCGACGCCGGCTTTCGGTCGCCGCTATTGCTTTTCTCTTGATATCTCCGCTTACAGCTCTTGCGGATTGTGGCCCTACAGCCCAGGGTGAGTCCAAGTCCCGGCCGCGCATCGGGCTCGCTTTAAGTGGTGGTGGCGCCAGAGGAGCAGCACACATTGGTGTGATCCGTGTGTTGCACGAACAAAAAGTTCCTATCGACTGCATCGCTGGTACAAGTATGGGCGCCATTATTGGTGGCCTGTACGCATCGGGCATGTCGCTCGAGGAAATTGAGCAGGCGATAGATGAAATCGACTGGGATGACGTGTTTGATGACAGCACGTATCGGGCTGACAAGACGTTTCGCCGCAAACGCGATGACGATGCTTTCCTCATCAAGCGAGCGCTCGGATTTAACGATGGAAAGATAGAGATGCCCCTGGGTCTCGTTCAGGGACAGAAGATCGATCTTGTCCTCAGCAAATTGACACTGCCGGTAGCCCTGATAGATGACTTTGACAAACTGGCAATACCATTTCGGTCAGTTGCCGCTGATATCGTCACTGGTGAGCAGGTCGTTCTCGGCAGCGGCAGTCTGGCAACCGCGATCCGTGCAAGCATGTCTATAGCAGCTGCAATGGCACCGGTACTAATCGACGGTCGTATGTTGGTTGACGGAGGTATCGCGGCGAACCTGCCAATTTCAGTTGTCAGAGAGATGGGCGCGGATGTCATCATTGCAGTGGATATCAGTACGCCGCTTAAATCTCGGGACGAGATTGGGTCAGTGTTATCTGTAACAGAGCAACTGAGCGGTTTTTTGACACGCCGGAATGTGCAATTAGAAATCGCCACTTTGACTGAAACTGATGTCTTCATCGAGCCGGACCTCGGTGACATTGCGACCGCAGATTTTGATCGGATAAGAGAAGCTGTACCTACGGGCCGGCAAGCCGCTCTTGAAAACCTGGGCAGGCTGCAGGAGCTGACGCTGTCAGATTCAGCCGACACCGAAAGCCTCAGGGCCGAGCTTGATCCGCTATCGAGGCGGCCGATAATCGAATTCGTCAGATGGGATAACCAATCGGCATTATCCAACGATTTTGTTACCAGTCGCGTCGAAGAAATGCCGCTCGGTCAACCCCTCGACGTAGAAAAGCTGGAGTTGGGCATAGCCCGAATATACGGCACTCAGATTTTTCAAAAAGTCGGCTATCAACTTGTGGAAGATGGCGATCAAACAGGCATTAAAGTAACTGCCGTGGAACGCGACTGGGGACCAAAATACCTGCAGTTCGGCTTGAACGTTGCCTCACAAGCTGGCGGCGAAAATCTCATAAACGTATCAGTCAGTCACCTGAGCACGGCGATGAACGCTGCTGGCGGAGAATGGCGGAATACTCTCACGCTCGGAGATGAAACCAGCCTCTCAAGCACGTTTCACCAACCGTTTGGGCGCGATTATCGGTACTTCGTTGCGCCGAAGCTGCTCGTTGGTAACACCGACTTCACCGAATTCCAGTCAGGAGATGCGATCGGGACTATATCGGTGTTTTCAGCCGGTGGCGAACTCGCGGTCGGACGCGAATTTGGAAATTGGGGAGGGCTGCGGATTGGTGCACGATATTTGTCGGGCAATAAAGATGTGCGCATCGGCGAGCCGGCACCCGAACAGGATTTTGACTTGGGTGAAGCATTCGTGGACATGACCGTTGACCGATTGGATAACCGGAATTTTCCCAGGCGCGGCGTATTTGCTTCCATTGGATGGACTGGCGGGCGCGAGTCATTGGGTACAGATGTTGAATTTGATCAGCTAATGATTGGATTTTCGGGGGCGAAATCCTGGGGTCGACACACTTTGCTTGCAGGCATCCGCTACGGTACGACATTCAGCGGGCAAGCGCCCATCGAACGCCTGTTTCGTCTCGGCGGTTTTCTAAACTTGTCGGGACTGAATCCCGACGAACTGAGCGGGCAGCACACCGGCATTGCGACACTGGCGTATTACCGGCGTCTTGGAGATATCGCGTTCTTACCCACCTACATCGGAGCGACTGCTGAGCTGGGAAATACGTGGCAAGACAATTCTGACATTAGTTTGGATAGTTCCATCTTCGCCGGCAGCGTCTTCATCGGTGTGGACACTATCTTGGGCCCAATCTATACGGCTGTCGGACTGACTGAAGACGGTCAAACGGCGCTTTACTTCTACGTCGGCCGTACGTTTTAGGACTGGTTTTGCGACTGCCCCTAACCGGAGAGTGCCGTGCTGAAAACCAATCTGAACCTGGCCGCCGTAATCCTGCTTTCAGGTTTTACGTTCAGCGCGCTTGCTGCGGATGACCCGTTATTCCAATCGGATGAGTCGCTCGCGCTGATCCTCGAACTGCCACCCAGGAATCAGTTGCCACCACCGCAAGACAAACCGACCGTTGCTGGTCTGTTGCGATACACGAGTAATGACGGAACCGACATGGTACTCGATGTCGCCGTTTCTACTCGCGGAAACTCACGCCTCGAGCTTTGCTCGCTTCCGCCACTCAGTATCAACTTGAAACGGAAACAAGTTGCATCGACGCTGTTTGCCGAACAAAACAAACTCAAGATTGTTACTCAATGTCGTAAGTCTGCAGCTTATCGGCGTTATCTGAACCAGGAGTTCATGGTCTACAAGATTCACAATATTCTTTCCGAATATTCGTTCCGTGTACGCAAGCTTGAGATTACCTATCGCAAATCGAGCGGCGGTGAACCAGATGAGCTGCATTCGGCATTCGTTATCGAATCAGCTGAGAGAGCGGCAGCGCGGTTAGGTATGAAGACGATCAAGGTCGATTCTGTCAAAGCCTCCCAGCTTGACACCTACCAGCTCAGCATATACGCGCTGTTTCAGTTCATGATCGGCAACACAGATTGGTCGGTTCGCAAGGGACCGGCTAATGAAGAATGCTGTCACAACGGCAAAGTTATCGCGCCACCCGACTCGAACAACGGCTGGGTGATACTACCGTACGATTTTGATCAGGCGGGTATCATTAACACGCGTTACGCGACGCCCAGCGACTTATTGCCGATCAAGTCGGTTCGTCAACGACTGTATCGCGGCTTTTGCAGCAGCAACGATCAACTTGATTCGACGATTGCAGGTTTCAACGATAGTCGCGCTGCGATCGAAGGCTTCTTTGACGGCGGACACGACGGCCCGTCTCCAAACAAAGCAGCGCTCAGGTACCTGCGGGATTTCTACGAGATCGTCAATGATCCGAAGAAACGCCAGAAAAAAGTAGTTGATGCTTGTCAGCACACGGCGAACTGACCGGAGTCTGTATTCATGAAAGAAAAAATCATAAACCTGGGTCGAACATTACAAGCCATCGGTCCACTGGTGGGCAACGCTATTAAGAGTGGCCAGCTTTTTAATCCTCAGGCTGAGCTTACCGAACCAGACCCGGATATTTTGTGTGAATATGACGTAAGAATTCCCATGAGTGAAGGGTTTTCTGTGACCGCAAACATTTTCCGTTCAAAAAAGGCGGCGAATAAGGACGAAAAAGTGCCGGTGGTTATGTGTGCCCATCCTTATAACAATCACCTTACGCCTGCGCTTAAGAAAACGCCGTTGGGAGGTCCACCTCAACAATATCGTCTGATTCCTCAGACCGGAGGAAAGCCGGTTTTTTCCAAACTGACAAGCTGGGAATCGCCTGATCCTAATTTTTGGATACCTGCCGGATATGCCATCGTCAATATGAATCTGCCCGGTTACGCCAATAGTGAGGGTCCCCCCTCCGCCTTCTCCGAGCATCAGGGGAAATGTTACTACGAGGCCATTGAGTGGATAGCAAAACGCCCCTGGTGTAGCGGTAAGGTGGGGCTCAATGGCGTGAGCTTCCTGGCCATTTCCCAATACCACGTGGCGGCTTGCCAGGCCTACGGGGGACCACCGCCTTCCTTGTGCTGCATTTCTCCCTGGGAAGGGCTGACGGATCCGTATCGCGACATATTCGCCTTTGGCGGGCTATCGGATGTTGGTTTTCCCACCTTTTGGTGGGCTACGGAAGTGAAACCGAGCATTAATGGCACGGAAGAAGACTTCGTGGAATCCGATGGGAGTATCCCTACGGACTATTTGAAGAACCATCCATTTTACGATGATTATTGGAAAGCAAAAGCAGCCAAGTTAGAAGAGATTGCCGTTCCCATGCTTGTTTGTGCCTCGTTCTCTGACCATGGGTTACATACTATGGGTTCTTTTCGGGCTTTCGAGCAGGCTAAGTCGAAAAATAAATGGGTATACACGCATCGCACTGGCAAGTGGGTTTCGTACTATTCGCCTGAGGTGCAAAAGATGACCAAGGACTTCATGGATTGTTTCTTAAAAGATGATACGTCCAGTGGTTTCTTAGACACGCCCCCGGTGCGACTGGAAGTGCGATCCAGCATTGAAGAGATTCACGAAGTTCGATATGAACATGAATGGCCGCTGGCCCGTACCCAGTACAGAAAACTCTATTTAAGTGGTCAACCACAGTCCCTCGCATTTGAAAAACCGGAACGACCAATGCAGGTGGTGTACCAGGCAAAGAACGGAAACGCACTATTCAATTTCACGTTTACCGAAGACACGGAGTTAAGCGGTTACATGAAGTTGAGGGCTTGGGTGGAAGCCCGTCCCGGAAAAGCAGGAGAAATATCACCGGACGATATGGCCATGTTTATTGCTGTCAATAAGCTCGATCGCGATGGAAATGCTGTTCACTTCAACGGTTCAGTCGGAAATACGAGGGATATGGTCACACGAGGTGATTGCAGAGTCTCCAGACGCGAACTTGACCCTGTTGAATCGACCGAGTGGCATCCAGTACAACTAGGGACTTCGGAGCTGAAGTTGAAAGCTGGTGAGATCGTGTCCGTCGAAATCGAGCTGTATCCCAGCAGCACCGTCTTTTCGGTCGGGGAAACCCTGCAGCTAATCATCGCTTCTAACGAGATCATTCCTTCTCCGCCCTACAGAAAAGATGTGTCATGCAATCATGGCAGCCATGTAGTTCACTTCGGAGGAAACTACGATTCTCATCTGATGGTTCCGAAGATACTGTCAACAGAAGACTGACTGGATAGTACCCCTATCGGCCCTCGATGGCTGCCTTGATATCGTGGCCGAGCCGGTTTTGCGGGTGGGCAGTGATCATCCGTTCAGCGAGTTCCAGTGCCTCGTTCAGGTGGCCACGCTTGTAATAGAAGTCGATTAGAGCGAACAGGAAATCAAAGCTTTGTGGCTCCAAAGCAAGAGCTTTCAGTAACGCGGTTTCGGCCTCTGCATCTCTACCTAGCTGTGCCAGCAGCAAGCCGTAGTTATAGTGCACTCTTGGGCGTTGCGGTATGCCGTCTGAAGCCCGGGCCAGAAATGGCAACGCTTCCTCGCTACGATTCAATCCAACCAGCAGAAGCGCGAGTGAGTAAGATGCCTCGTGCTGATCGGGATAAGCTGCCAATACCTCTCGCAGCAATTGCTCGGTTTCGTCGTTCTTCCCTTGCTGGCTTAGCAGCATGGCAAGATTCATCTTGGCCGGGAAGAACAGGCTGTCAACATCGAGGGCCGCGCGATAATAGCGTTCGGCCGTAGCCGTCTCGCCCTGCGTATTGTAAAGATTGCCCAAATTCATGCCGGCAGCAGCGAAATCAAGCGAAGCCTCCATCGCTCCGATGTATTCCGCCAGCTCTTTATCGAAGGCTTCCCGTTGATAGGCTTTGAAATATTCCCGGCCTACGCCAGCGAGGCGTGAGGCAGTCCTGATCCGAACCGCTCGAACAGAGTCAAACAGCAGCGGTGCGAGCAATTCGACTAGCGCTTCCGGAGTCTCAGCCATGACGCCTTCGACCGCAGTGTGGCGCATCAGCGCCTCCTCATCATTCAACGCACGCTGCATGACTTTGCTTGTCTGCTCACTCGGGTAGGCTTGCAATGCGTTCAAGGCGGTTGCGCGCACGATCGCCGGTTTAAGCGCGTCTTCCACCAACGAGTGCAGACCGTCTTCGGCACCCGGCTCACCGGCGCGGGCAGCGGCGAGGATAGTCCCGAAGTGGGGTTTGCGGGCTTTTCCGTACCATTCCGTGTACGCGTCCGCAGACCATTCCACGGTTTGGTCATCGTGGCAGCCACTCTGGCTGCAGGAGTTCGGAACGCCAGTCTCCAGACTCAGGTCCGGCCGCGGCACACGAAGACTGTGGTCCGCCCGGTCATCGATCACCATAAAGGGCTGCTCGGGCATGTGGCATTTGACGCACAAGGCACCGTCGCTGGGCTGCCCCTCGTAGATTTTTTTGTGGAAGTGGTGCTCGTAGGCGTCGTAAGTATCCGCCTGATGGCATTGCAGACACAGTTCATTACCTTCCTTGTGTAACGCCAGGCTGTGCACGTCGTGGCAGTCACTGCAGCGCACCCCATTCTGGTACATCTTGCTCTGCACGAAAGAGCCCCAGACATAGTCCTCCTCGAGAATCTGCCCGTCCGCGTGATAAACGCCTTCCAATAACAGCGAAGGCACCAGATTTTCGAGCAGATTTACCTGGCCGTGGTCGTAGTCGCCAATCTCGCTGCGGCGTGAATGACAAGGCGCACACATTTCTACTTGCTGGCGATTGTCCATACCGCTCGAATGGACAACCAGGTCATAATCCTCGACTTCCGGGCGCGCCATCGGATCGATTTCGGCCCACGCCACATGCCGGGAACCCGGGCCATGGCAGGCCTCGCAACTGACATCCACTTCCGACCAGATAGTGTTGAATGTTTTGGTTTCCGCGTCGTAGTTCTTTTGCAGATCCGTCGAATGACACTCGGCGCACATGCCATTCCAATTCTGCCCGTTGCGGGTCCAGTGCAGCCAATCGTCCGCCGAAAATGTCGCGTCCGGGTAGAGATCGAACCAGCGTTGCTCTTCTGTGTCCCAGGCAACGGACAGCGCCTGCAATCGTCCTCCCGGAAAAGGGACCAGGTACTGTTGCAACGGCTCGATTCCGAACGTATAACGCACTTCGAATTCGGCCATCTCACCCGCGGGGCCTTCGGTGAAAATGAAATATCCATCGTCTTTTTTGTAAAAGCGGGAGATCACTCCGTCGTGTTCGAATTCGGCGTCGTCGAAGTCGCCCAGGACCGTCTGTTCGTTGGCGAGGTCCATGGCATTATCGTGATCCGAGCCGAGCCATTGGTCGTACGCCACATCGTGGCAATCAATGCACTGGTCCCGGCCTACAAAGCTCGCAGCTGACGTGCCAGGTGGACTATCTGCAGTATCTCGCTGCATTTCCCTGACGACGTAGAGTGGAATGGAAAGGACGATCACGCCCAGAGCGATAAGTGCCGCAAGCCTCCAGCCGCGCATGCCGTCGTCATTCATCGCAAGATCAGACCCGGGTTACCTGATGCGATTCGAACGAAGCGCGGCGAAGTAGTTTGTTCGTATCGACTTTTACGATTCCATTGTCGATGCGCACGGCAAACAGCTCGAGGGCCCGTGCTGCTGGTGCACTGAGCACATCGCCTCGTATGTCGAATGCCGAAGCATGGCAGGGGCACGTGAATCTCTGCTCATCCGCTATCCAGGGTACGGTGCAGCCGAGGTGCGTACACTTGCGGTGCAGCGCCAGGAAGCCGCCGTCGTCCAGGCGCACCAGGTAGAAATGACCATCGCGAAATGCGGTAACGCTGCCCGGCTCGAAGCGCTCAACCGGACCGGCGACCTGAAATCCGAGCCCTTCCTCCAACGATACCCGGCTCCGGCGTGGCCCGAGGAAAGTTGCGCTGATCCAGCCTGCTTCAAATATTGCCAGGCCACCGAGTAGCGCCGCTATCCGGGACATAAAGCTGCGGCGCCGTTTGTCTATGTCTGCCATGGCCACACCAATGCCATACCCGCACCACGAAACCATACGCCCGTCACGGTGAGGACCGTAAAGCCAACGACGAGCAACACAAACAGTGCCTGCACCGTTTCGTTTTTCGACGCATTGAATTGTTTCCTGATCAGCATGTAAAACGCTACAACTCCGACCGCGAGAGCCGTGCAGGGTAATAGACCATTGCTGATCACCGGCGCAGTACTGCTGAACCAGCCAACCGGTCCGACGGCATATTCATCCAGCAATATCCACAACGGCGTAAGCAGCAGAGCCGTAGTAGCGGCAACGGCTGCCATGCGTCGTCCTTTCGGCGTCAGGAACCAGTTCCCCGAAAGATCAGCGTCATAGCGCAGATAGGCAACCCGAACAACAGCGATCACGACTACCAGGGGAATGATAAAGACGGCAAACAGAGGATGAAAATGCAGTAGTAACTCCTGCAGGCCGACGAAGTACCACGGCGCCTTGGCCGGATTCGGACTCAAGCCGGGATTGGCAGGTTCGCCCAACGGTGCCTCGAAGAAAATAGCAATAACGAGTACGAAAGCAATCAGCATCAAACCCACCGCTATCTCTCGGAGCAGCAGGTTGGGAATATACGGCACATAGTCCGTGCCTGCCTGGGCGTTTTCTTCAGTATCCCGCGGGACAACCACACCGCCTGCCAGACGAACACGCCAGAAGTGCCATGTCATTAGCGCAACCAGCAGCAATGGAACGACAATGGTATGCAGAGCATAAAAGTTGATCACTGTAGCCGGACCGATTTCCGCTCCGCCGAGAATCACGCGCTGTAGCGTCTGGCCAATACCCGGCATATATCCCAGCATCTCGGTGCAGATCGTGATCGCCCAGTAGGAAATCTGATCCCACGCCAACAGGTAACCGGTAAAACCAGACACCATGATCAAAAACAACAGGCCCAGGCCAATTATCCAATTGGCTCGCCGGGGAGCGTGGAACGCTCCGGTTAGAAAGACCCGCAGCATGTGCAACACCGCCACCGCGATAAGCAGGTTAGCGCTCCAGTAATGCACACCGCGTATGAGTCGGCCGAACAGCATTTCCTGTTGCATGAACAGGATGGATTCGTAGGCGCGTTCCGGGGACGGTTCGTAAACAAAAATCATCAGGAGCCCGGTACTTATCAGCATCAGAAAGAGAACCAGGGACATGCCACCGAGGCCGAACGTATGTGTGAACCGCAAGGCCTTCGCAGGAACGAGAACGGGCCTCGTATGCAGTATCAGGGAATTGACAAAGCCCCACTTGTTGTTTTCCTGCATATCCGCAATCGCCAAGAAAAGATTCCTGCTAGTTATCCTTGGATGCCAGGTTCATTTGCAGTCTTAGTTCGTCTCGCTTTTGCTTGCGCTGCCCTAACAGATCATCAAGTTCGCTCATACCAACTTAAGCCGCAGCCCGCAAAATATTGAACGGCGCGAGTTCCGGTAGCCGACAGTTCTGTAACGAAATAAGGCCTGTATACACGAGCGCGTGTTGTCCGGAATAGGACGCGTGACTGACCATGTCCGTTAGCACCATCCACGCAGAGTACGGTTCGAAGTTGAACGTCTGAACGCTTTCATCCGTTTGTTGAAACGCCGGTGTATCTTTCATGTAATTATGGAATTTGCGCATCACTCTGTCGTAGGGACTGCTGTCCAGCATTGGCGCCAACGGCAGACCGATTTTCGCAAGGCCGTTCAGGAAAGATGTTCTTGCCTTCCCCGACAAACCACGCTCAAGTGAAGGGGTAAGGTCCTCGTACATACCGGCCTCATGACCGTACTTCTCAAACAAAGCGGGAAACGCACCTTTGCTTTTCCAGACCCGGTCTGCTTCGGGATTGACGTTGACGAAGAATCGCAAAATACGATCGCCATTGGTGGCGCCGTACGCGCCAGCATCGATGTGGACGAGTTCATTACTGGCATGGGGCTTGAGATTGCGGCCCTTCTCTTCGAGCGGCCGAAAGCTGCACGTTCCCACGCGCATGTTTGTCGACAGCGACGGCATCACAGTATTCAGGAATTCCGTGACTCGCGTGCGATGATTCGTGAGTACTTCGTAAGCCAGGTCGGCGATCGACGATTGATCATCAAGCCCGGTCACGCGGTCCGCCTCAGGATGGTAGCTAACGTTTTTAAGTTTGAGCTGCTGCGGCAATGTTGTTCGCAGGGTCTCCAGTTCAGCCGCCGTCGGTAGTTCGACGGGACAGGTCGGAAACTTGACGATATTGCCCTTCTCCAGCGCATCGCCAATTTCATCGGGTGGCACTGTCGCGAGTCGTTCTGAGTTGTATTCTTGCAGCATGATCGGCGCCCTCCCGAGATGACTGAAAGCGGAATTCTACACTACGAATCTGCCGCCGTCGGTTTAGCCGAGCCGGCTTTGGGTCTTGCGGATGTTCGCGCGTATCGTGGAAACAAATGAATCTTTCTTGTAGCGACCTTTGACGACGTGGCGAATCTGACACGCTCCGGGAACATCCAGCGCTGTTCCATGTGTCCCCATTAGCCACCGATAAGCGCGGTCTTCATAGGTCTTGCGCCAGCGTTCTGACGGTTTTTGATAGAGCCCGATGGAGTCGCAATAGCCACACGCGCGGGCGACATCACCGTGCGTGATTTGATAGGGCCCTTTGGCCTTGCTGCGCTCGCCGAGGTAAGGCACGAAGTCTCGCAACGGAATTTCGAGTATCGCTGGTCCTTCGCGCCCCTTGGTCAGAATCTCATCATCCTCTTCGAGTAGCGTCGTCCCCAATCCGAATCTCGGAAACACCAGCGGATCGTCACGACCCTGCAATTCATCAGCCAATGTATCCAGGCAGTTCTCGTGGAAAATAATGTCGCAATCCGTAAACCAGATCCAATCCGCGGTCGTCGATTTCGCCGCAATATTGCGGCCAATACTACGCCGAAACAGCCGTTCTTTGGGCAGGACCTGCCAGTTCCAGGTAACACCCGGTACATCGATGTCCTGAAAGAAATCCAGTACGCGCGTAACCGCTTCATCTCCTGCCGCGTGATACACCGTCATCGTGATATCCAGCTTATCGGTCCGATGATTGACGAGCGAACTCAATTGGTAGGTCAGATAATGCCCATATCGCCAGCAATGACAGACGATTTCCAGGCTCAGCTTGCCGGTGCGTTTGGACTTTTCGACCGTCGCCGGATTGGCCCTGCGAAACCACGCGGCCGGCAAGGCACCGCTTGCCGCGACGCGGTAAAAAATTCCAAGGAAACCGTCAATTAATGCTGACATATCGGAGTCCGATTGATGCTGCGCGCGCGCTTTGGGTCTGGCTTCGAGCGCTAACCAACACATTGAATTGTCGAGAGATTCTAGCGGAGAAGTATACGGTTCCCGAGTTACGACATCTAGGAGTATCTGAGCAACTACAAATCAGAGTGACATTGCCGTAGATTGCTCCATACTCCCGGCTCCCGATTGACGGGAGCACCAATTATTGAGGAATGCCGGTACCTTGACTAAGAAAACCACGCAATTTCGCCGCCTGCTCGACGGTAACGAGCTCGATTTTCTGATCGATGCGCACAACGGCATCAGTGCCAAAGTCGGCGAACAGGCCGGTTTCAAGGGACTGTGGGCCGGCGGCCTTTGCATGTCCGCGCAGTACGGGGTCCGCGACAGCAACGAGGCCAGCTGGACACAGGTGCTCGAGATGCTCGAGTTCATGGCGGACGCGACGTCAATACCGATCCTGCTGGACGGCGACACGGGTTACGGCAACTTTAATAATGTGCGGCGGCTCGTTAGCAAGCTCGAGCAGCGCGGCATCGCAGCCGTCTGTATCGAGGACAAACTCTATCCGAAGACCAATAGTTTCATTGACGGCAACAAACAACAGCTCGCCGAGATTGATGAATTCTGCAGCCGCATCAAGGCCGGCAAAGACGCTCAGTCTGACGATGAGTTCGCGATCATCACGCGGGTCGAGGCGTTTATCGCCGGGTGGGGGCTCGGTGAGGCACTACGCCGTGCCGAGGCGTATCACGAAGCGGGATCCGACGGCATCCTGATTCACAGTGCGCTGACAACGCCAACCGAGATACTCGCGTTCAAAAAGGAATGGGGTGACCGGTCCCCCGTTGTGATCGTGCCGACAAAGTACTACGCGACGCCGACAGAGGTGTTTCGTGAAGCCGGTTTCTCAATCGTGATCTGGGCGAACCACTTGTTGCGCGCGGCCCTGACCACCATGCAGGATTGCGCCACGACACTTGCCCGTGATCAAAACCTGCTGTCAATCGAAGACGACATCGCGCCGGTAAAGGAGATTTTTCGGCTACAGGAGGCTTCTGAGTTGCAGGAAGCTGAGGAACGCTACCTGCCGAGCAAGAATGAGGAAGCCCATGCCATCATCCTGGCCGCCTCGCGCGGCACGGCGCTGGGCGACTTGACGGCAGACCGGCCGAAGACGATGGTCGAGGTGCGCGGGCAACCCCTCCTCGGTCATATCGTCGGCGCTTACAACAGTGCCGGAATAAAAAATATTACGGTCGTCCGCGGTTATCTGCCGGATACGGTTAATCTGCCGGCACTCAACTATATCGACAATCCGGACTATGCCGACACGGGTGAATTGCTTTCGTTGGCGCGCGCGCTCGAGGCCGACACGAGCGATGGCAACGATTTGTATGTGTCCTTCGGCGACGTGATATTCAAGCGCTACATTCTCGACATCATTGCAGAGCCGGACGACGATTTCGTAATCGTCGTAGACACCAATTGGCAGGACTCTGTGAATCTCGGGCGTGCGGCAGATTACGTGCACTGTACGGAATCCCACTCCCGCAATGATTTCTATCGCGACGTCTATCTCGAGCAGGCCGGGGAAACGATTGCGGACAAGCAGCGGCACGGCGAATGGACGGGGCTTTTGAAAGTCTCCAAAGCCGGATTGCCGGTATTTCGCGATGTTGTTACAGAACTCTCGGTCGGGCCCGACAGCCGCGACGCCAAGTTGTATGCATTGCTCAATGAGTTGGTCCGGCGCGGCCAGCGTGTGCGGGTCGTCTACACCACCGGGCACTGGCTCGACGTCGACAGCGTGAGTGACATTCTGGCCGCGAGCAATTTCACGTGATCGTTGCCGAACACTTTATTGAATCGGCACGGCAGCACGGCTTCGAACTGTATACCGGCGTTCCGTGTTCGTATCTGAAGCCATTCATCAATACCGTCATCGATTCCAGCCAGCTGCGCTATATCGGTGCGGCCAACGAGGGTGACGCCGTTGCCGTAGCCGTCGGCGCCGAACTTGGCGGCGTACGTAGCGTGGTGATGTTTCAAAACTCCGGGCTCGGAAATGCGGTCAGCCCGCTGACCTCGCTGACGCATATCTTCAAGATTCCGCTGTTGTTGATCGTCACGTTGCGCGGCGAGCCTGGCGGACCGGCCGACGAACCGCAGCATGAGTTGATGGGAGCAATCACGACCGAGCTGCTGGAGCTGATGGGTATCTCCTGGGAGTTTTTTCCGCAATCTGCGGACGAAATCGAGCTCGTGCTATCCAGGGCGCTGGGCCATATGGAACAGGAAAACCGGCCTTATGCGCTGGTCATGCGCAAGGGCAGCGTCGCGAAGTCGGACCTGCAGGCGCAGCCGGATATTCACGCGATCGTGTCGCACGCAAATCCCGTTGCCACGGAACCCGAGGCACAGCGCGGCGATATGCTGCGTGCAGTTCAGGCGGCAACGACGGACGACGATGTGCTCGTGGCCACGACCGGGTACACCGGGCGGGAACTCTATGCGACAGGCGATCACCTGAATCAGTTCTACATGGTTGGCTCCATGGGTTGCGCGGTAAGTGTCGGCCTCGGACTCGCGGTAGCCCGGCCCGAGCGCAGGATCGTCGTGTTGGACGGGGATGGCGCCGCGCTGATGCGTTTGGGCGCGCTCGCGACGGTGGGCTATGAGAAGCCCGGGAATCTGGTGCATGTCCTGCTCGACAATGGGTTGCATGAATCCACTGGCGGACAAGCAACGGTTTCCCGATCGATCGATTTCGGCGGGCTCGCAGCCGCGTGCGGTTACACCCGGATTGAGAGGGTCTCGCAGCCAGCTGAACTGGCAGCCATTCTCGAGCGGCCCGCGACCGAATTGACGTTCGTGCACGCGCCCATACTGGCCGGCGTTCCGGAGTTGCCGCGCCCGTCGATTACACCCGCTGCGGTCGCCGCGCGGCTGCGTGCGCACCTGCTGCCAGACGGACGCGAAACCATTGGACACTAGAATGATCCTGCTCAACCCGGGCCCGGTAACGCTGTCGGAGCGAGTCCGGGGCGCGCTGACATCGGGCGACTGGTGTCACCGGGAGCCGGAGTTTGCCGAACTGACGCGCGAGATCAATGCGGAACTGGTTGGCATCTACCCGGAGATGCGCGATGAGTTCGCGGCCGTCACGATGACCGGCTCCGGGACCAGTGCCGTCGAGGCGATGCTGGCGAGCTTCGCACCTGCCGACGGCAGCACGCTCGTCGTTGCGAACGGCGTTTACGGCGAGCGCATGGCGCGGATACTTGCGGCGTACAGGAAGCCCCATGAATTGCTGCAGTTGCCGTGGACCTCGCCGCTCGACATGGACGCGGTGCTCCTCATGCTGGATGAGCATCCGGACATCACGCATGTCGCGACCGTTCACCATGAAACCACGACCGGGCGCCTGAACGACATTGATGCCCTGGGCGCATTGTGCCGCGATCGAAATTTGCCAATGCTGCTTGACGGGGTCAGCAGTTTTGGCGCGGAGCGAATTGATCCCGTCGGCTGGAATCTCGATGCCGTGGCAGGCACAGCAAACAAATGCTTGCACGGCGTACCGGGTCTGTCTTTCGTTATCGGACGGCAGGCGATCTGGGAACGGCCGCGGCCCCAGGTTGGCAGCGTTTATCTGGACCTGTATGGCTATTATGCCGGGCAGCACGGAGACGGATTTTCGCCATTTACGCAGTCGGTCCAGGTCGCGTTTGCGTTGCGCGAGGCGATCGCCGAGTTGCAGGAAGCCGGCGGCTGGCAGGCGCGGCGCGAGACCTATCTGCAACGCGCTGCAACGATACATAAAGAACTGGGTTCGCACGATGTAAAGAGTTTATTGAACGACAGTGAGTATTCTTGCGTTCTGCGGTCGTATCTCTTGCCCGCGAACCTGTCTTACGCGACGCTTCACGATGACCTGAAAGCGCAGGGCTTCGTGATTTATGCCGGCCAGGGTGAACTGGCCGAGCAGATCTTTCGTCTGGCTTACATGGGCGACATTCGGCGGGCTGATCTGGACGCGTTGTGTTCGGCGTTGCAGTCGGCGATTTCGAGAGCCCGATGATTCATACCGCTGTCATTCTTGCGGCCGGAGTGGGCACGCGCCTGGGCGACGAGTTCGCCGATCGCCCAAAAGGTTTCTTGCGTTTTGGTGACCGGCCGATCATCGAGGAATCCATACAATCCCTGGCCCGGGTGCAAATCCGGAACATCGTGATCGTGACGGGACATCAGGCGGGGCACTACGAGTCACTCGAGGTCGGCGACGGCGTAGTGCTGCACACCGTGCATAATTCGCGTTATGCGGAGTCCGGAAGTATGTATTCGCTGTATTGCGCCAGACACGCGTTGAGCGACGCGTTCTTGTTGCTCGAATCGGACCTGATCTATGAGCCCCGGGCGCTGACCGAGCTACTGGAGCACCCCGCGGACGATGCCATCCTGCTGTCCGGCCCGACCGGTGCGGGCGACGAGGTGTGGGTATCCACGCAGGGCGACAATCTGGTCGGGATGTCGAAGGATGCCGATTCGCTCGGCGGCGAACAGGAAATAGCCGGGGAACTCGTCGGCATCTCCAAGATCTCGTCACCGCTATTCCAGATCATGCTAGGTGTTGCCGAACGTGCGTTCGCCAACTCGTTACACTACGACTATGAGACAGATTGTCTCGTCGCCGCGGCCGCGGAGCGGAAGATCGCCTGCCCACTCGTGCCGGACCTCGCCTGGTCCGAGATCGATGACCCGGAGCACCTGCGGCGCGCGCGAGATACCGTCTATCCCGAGATTCAGCGCAGAGCCAATGCGGCTAGCGAAAAATAATCGCAAATGTTGTAAACTTATGGGGCCCAGAAGCATCAAATAAGCATTACGAATCAATAACTAAGAATCAGGAATTATGTCTCACAAACGAATCTGGCAGCCTGCAACGGTTGCGTTGGCTTTGCTGACGGCAGCTGCGCCGGCACACGCGTATCTTGATCCGAGTACCGCCAGCATGGCGATTTCGGCCATCGTCGGGCTGCTTGCGACTGCCTCATTGGTGATCAAGACTTTTTGGTACAAGCTCAGGTCCTTCGTTCGCAAGGACGAACTCGATCAATCCGACGCCGCTCTCAGCGAGCGATCATCCCCCAAAGCGGATAGCTACCCAGACAGTTGAGCGAATTCCGGCGTTTCTTTCGATGCTGGCGCGCTTTGCGCGCGTTCAAGCGGCTCCCGGATGCATGCCGCCACATCGTCATTTACTCGGAAAGTAGCCAGGACTGGCACCACCACGAAAAGTTGATCCGACATTTAACGGATGTGCTTGGTAAGGTGGTTTGTTATGTCTCCTCCGATGAGACGGATCCCGGCCTGACACAGGACAGTGCATCGATCCTTCCGTTCTATATCGGTACGGGTCTATTCCGGATCATCTTCTTTCAAACGCTGCAAGCCGACGTCATGCTGACCCAACTGTTGGACCTCGACAATCTCGACCTGAAGCGCTCAGTGCATCCAGTGCACTACATCCATATGTTCCATTCAATGGTCAGCACGCACATGGCCGACCGCGCAGACTCCTACGATCACTACGATACGATCCTGTGCGCGGGACCGCACCATGAAAAAGAAATCCGCAAGCGTGAGTCGCTGCACAATCTGCAGCCGAAGCAGCTGGTCGAGCACGGCTACGCCCGTCTGGAGCAACTGATCGACGAGCGCAGAGAACCTCCAGAACCTGACGGGCAGAATATTCACGTCTTGCTCGCGCCTTCCTGGGGCGACCAGTCAATCCTGAACCTGTACGGCGAAAATCTGACCGGTATCCTGCTCGACGCCGGATTTCAACTCACGCTCAGACCACATTTTCAGACACGGTGGAATACACCGGACGTCATCGACCGCATCGTCGCTCGATTCGGCGATCACGCACAGTTTACGCTCGTCGAACAAATGGGCGAAAGCGACTCGTTGTACGATTCGCACGTAATGATCACCGATTGGTCCGGCGCTGGCATCGACTATGGCCTGGGGTTGGAGAAGCCGGTTCTCTATATTGACGTGCCGCCGAAATCGCGCAACGCGACGTATCGCGAACTCGGAATCGAGCCATTTGAATCGCGCATTCGAGAATCGATCGGCGTTGTACTGGCGCCGGAAAAAATCGCCACGGCGCCTGCTGTAATCCGGGAATTGCTCGTCGATCCGCAACAATTTCGCGAACAGGTGCGTTCGTTGCGCCAGGAATCCGTGTGCAACCTCGGTTGCAGCGCGACAGCCGGCGCGATTGCCGTGGCTCGGATAGCGAACGAAGTCGCCGATGGTGCTTGAGCCGCCTTCCCGGCGACAACTGCTGCGCTGGACCGGCTGGTTCGGTGTTGCCAACGTGGCTATTAATCTGCTAATCGCCTCACGCTACTTGTGGGACTACCCGTTTTCCAGCGATGTGACCGGCAATATCTACGTGCTGCTGGCGTTCATCGCGCATGCGGCTTTTCTGGCCTACTTGCCGCTGGTTCTGCTTGTGATCCCGCTATTGCTGGTCCTGCCGATGCGCCGCCCCGTTATTACGGTCGCGGTCATAGCGATGAGTTTCAGCGTCAGCCTGCTGATTCTCGATACCAATGTGTTCGCTCAGAACCGATATCACCTGACCTGGCTGACACTGGAGATATTGGCGTGGCATACGTTGGCGTTCGCAGGCGTCTTTTTCATTATTGCTCTCGCTTTCCAAAGCGTGTTGGCCGGACAAGTCCGCAACTGGCTGACTGCCGGATCGCAACAAATCGGTGGCCGTTGGATCGCCATTGGTCTGATCGCTTGCTTGCTCGTCAGCCAGTCAATTCACATTTGGGCCGATGCGGTTGGGCACATTCCGGTAACCCGGTTTACGCGATACATGCCCCTTTATCGTCCGATGAAGGCGAAACGGATTCTCGCCGACCTGGAACTCGTGGATCCGGATCTGGTGCAGAAACGGCGCTTGTTGAACCACAGCCTCGGGACGAGCGACAGTGAGCTTCGTTACCCACTGAATCGCATTAACTGTCGGGCCAAGACAGAGTCACTGCCAAATATTCTGATCGTCATGATCGACGCGCTGCGCCCCGACGTCGTGCATCCGAAACTGTTGCCGAACCTGGCAGCATTCAGCCAACACGCGTCTCGCTTTCGGCAACACTACAGCGGCGGAAACTCCACCCGGATGGGGTTGTTCTCATTATTCTATGGCTTGCCGAGCACTTATTGGCAGAGCATCTATGCGTTGCAACGTCCGCCGGTGTTGATGGATCAGGTCCGGCGTAACAATTATCAGATGGCCTTGTTCAGCGCAGCTGGATTCGGCCGTCCGGCGTCGCTTGATCGCACCGCGTTCGTTGCGTGGCCGGGTCTGCCGGGCAAAGGCGCGGACATGAGCCTGTTGGAGCAAAATGTAAAGGCCACCGATGACTGGTTGGACTGGTTGTCCAGGCGTACGACCGATCAGCCGATTTTTGCTTACCTGCAGTACGATCCGCCAAAGAATCAAAAGGCCAGTGAGGAACCGATCGAGGAAGGCGATTTGCTGGAGGTGGAGCGCCGCTTCATAAATAACCCCGAGACCAGGGACGCCTGGCTCCGCTATCGGCAGGCGCTGCAGATGGTGGATCACGAGTTTGGCCGCGTTCTGGATTCGTTGGAAAGCCAGTCACTGACAGACAACACGATCGTTATTGTCACCAGCGACCATGGCAGTGAATACGATGACAACGGACTTGGCTATATCGGCCACGGGAATGCTTTCAGCAATGCGCAGTTGCTGTCGACAATGATGATCGTCTGGCCGGGAAGAGAGTCGACGGAATTTTCGCATCGGACTGCCAGTCATGACCTGCCCGTTACGCTGTTGCAGGAAGTGTTCGAGTGCCACAATCCACCACGCGAATACAGTGTGGGTCAGAACCTGTTTTCCGGAGAATCGTGGCCATGGATGATTGCCGGCAGTTACAACTCGCATGCGATCATCGAACCCGATCAAGTTATCATTTCACATCCCGGCGGATTTTTTGAGGTTCGTGATCGCGATTATCGCCCCGTCAGTGATTCCGATCTGAACCCCGCCTTGATCAGGGAAGCAATGGAAGCGCAAAGCAGGTTCCTGGAATGATGCGTGGGCTGCGCACGGTTGCAATAGCTTTTCTGATTGCATTTTCGGCAATCGGATCCGCGCAGCAATTGTCCAGTTCCCTGGGCACCGCGACATCAGGTATTGCGATCAATTCCGTTGGCGGCCTGCCGCAATTTCTCGGTAATGACGTTCGTCTGCGGTGGCTCGTACCGGGTGACATCGAATTGACATCAAGGCTGACGTCGCTGCACTACGATGTCGTCGGCGAGGACTTAGGTGATGGCATACGCCGCACGATGACTTCACGTGAAGCTATCGATGGTCGAATTCTGACGCATCACTATTTCCTGACGGACCCGGGTGACGCCTCCGCCCACAATACCGTGCGCCTCGATCTCGACATCCCTGCCGGCGCTAGTCTCGAGCTATCCGGAGAAGCCAGTTTCGTACCGGAACCGCTGCCCGGGTTCGGTGCCTTGTATGGCAAGGTCCTGGCCATCGCAGTGGATGCGGACGGCCAACAAAAATTGGAGAGTTCTGCAGAAATTTCCGCCGAGCGAAGCCTGGTTCCCGGGGACTGGTTCGGCGTCCGCAACCGCTTCTGGACTGGCTTGCTCAGATCCGAGGCTGCGACTCTCAACATCCAGGTCGATACCGGACAGGAAAACCTGCCACGCCTGATCGTCATGCCCCGCCGGGACGTTTCTCGTATGCAGCTCGAACTCTATGCCGGTCCCATCGAATCGAATGGCCTGTCGGCGGTGGACTCGAAGCTAAGCGGCATGATGTACGCAGCGTTGTGGGAGTGGCTGCGGGCGCTTTGTTTCGGCATGTCCTGGCTATTGACCAGCGTGCAATCTTTGGTCGGTAACGTCGGTCTGGCGATTATTCTGCTGTCTGTCTGCGTCAAGATCCTGATGTCACCGCTGACGCTGGTTGCCGACCGGTGGCAGGATTCGGTCAACAAGACTGCCGCGATATTGCAGCCGCCGATCGACGCGATCAAGCGGCAATACAAAGGAGAAGACGCGCATACTCGTATTCTCGCGGTGTATCGCGAACACAATGTTAATCCCATGTATGCGGTAAAAAGCCTGGCGGGTTTTCTGATTCAGATTCCCATTTTTATTGCCGCGTTCGATGTGCTCGGTGAAGGTTTTTTGCTTAACGACACATCCTTTTTATGGACTCAGGATCTGGCGAAACCAGACCGCGCACTTCCGCTGCCATGGGAGCTGCCGTTTTTCGGTGCTTATCTGAATCTGCTCCCGTTCCTGATGACCGGGGTTACGTTGTTTACGTCGTGGATTCAGATGGAGCCGTCGCTGACGCCAGAGTTGCTGCGCAAGCAGCGCTTGCGTCTGTACCTGATGGCCGTCGCATTTTTCCTGCTCTTCTATACGTTTCCGGCTGGCATGGTGTTGTACTGGACGACGAACAACGTCTTACACCTGTTGAAAATCCAGATCGGCCGATGGAGGAAAGGCGACGATAGCGCCAGGGAAGGACTAAGTTCCCGCAAGTAGCTCGTCGATGACCGGATCCATCTTGGACTTGGTGCCGGCCCATTTCGTCAACGAGAAGCCACCCTTGCCCCGAAGATGGTAGTCAGCAGAGGCGACCTGCTGTCCAGCTCGTAGCAAACGCAGTTCTGCATGACTCAGGTACGGCTTCATATCCCATGAGCGCAGCGCGGTGTACGTCAATACATATTCACATCGCCGCGGCCGATTGCCGTTGTATATCTCAGTGCCGATCCCATGGCGCTCGAATCCGTCTTCCAATACCTGTAGAAAATCACCGACCTGGACTGCCGTATTTCGTTGGATACAGACGTGAAGAAGCGGCATGGAGGCGTCCACTGGTTGCACTTTGACAGACGTGCAGGCGCAGATCAGCAAAGACAGCGCCAGAACAACTATTCGCAGCATTAGTCTCGTCCAAAATGAGGTTGACGAACGAGCTACGATACCGATTTGGTACCCACGTCACAGTGTGGCGCGTCACATTTGGCCCGTGCGCAAGATCTGGAGTACTATTCGGGCGTATGCACTTGGCGTGTTCTGGCTTCTGCCCGTGGAGGTAAAAATGGCAATGTTCAAAAAGACTGATGATGATTACGACTCGGATTTGGCGTCGCCTCCAAAAATTGGACAGACGCGCCCGATTCGCTCCAAGAACGTATCGGTCATCGGACCCACACTCGTGTTCAAGGGTGAGTTGTCGGCGGACGAAGATCTGGTGATCGAAGGCCGCATCGAGGGCACGATCGCACATCACAAGAAGCACCTCACGATTGGCAAACAGGGACGGGTAAAGGCGGACATCCACGCCAGCTCCGTGATCGTTGAAGGTAAGCTAGTCGGCGACATCCATAGTGAAGGGGTCGTCTCGCTGGCCAGTGGCGCTGATGTCGAAGGCGACATTTTCTGTGGTCGTATTGTCATGGAGGACGGCGCCAGATTTGTTGGACGAATCGACATGGGTGAAGAGGCCGAAGTGGAAGCGTCTGAAGAGCCTGTGCAAATCGAGTCGATGCAGGTTCACGACATTTCTGCTTGAAATCACCAAAGGGTCGATTAGCAACTTTGTAGCTTCTTGCTAAGGGCTAGATTGGGTAGTTCGCAATCTCAGTTGCCAATCCTGTCTTGATGGCATCGAGGTATGGCTCGAAGTTTCGCCACTGCTCGAGCGCTCCTTTGTAAATCGGCTGCCTTACCTGCTCGGAACTCGGTGTTCGTACCGAACGATCGGTCTGGTGGAAGTTGAGGCATGCCTCTTCGAAAGGCACATCCAGATAGTCGAGCATGCGTCTTACCTGGCGCTCCGCGTCGGCGACGACATGTTCATAGTGCACGCGCAATACCTTTCCCGGTAGGACCTCGTCCCAATGTTCCATGAGCTTGACGTAGGACTTGTAGTAGCGAGCAATATCGTCCAGTCCGTAGGTGAATTCCTGACCGTCGGCAAATAGCTGCTTGAAACCACTGAAACAACACGCCATCGGGTGCCGCCGCGCATCGATGACTTTGGCATTGGGGAACATCAGGTGGATCAGGCCGACATGCATGAAATTATTCGGCATCTTGTCGATGAATTTCGGCGCACCCTTGCGATGTATCGCGGTGTCTTCGATATAAGCGTCGGCCAATTTCCTGAAATGCTCATCGTTCAGGTCGATCAGAATTTTCGGGTAATTCGCCTCTTCGGTCACCGCACGTCGGCCGTTCAGGCGGTGAGCGGTCGCGATGATGTTCGGTAACTCCATCGTGCCGTCGATCTGCGAGTGCGACGCCAGAATCTGCTCAAGCAATGTGGAACCTGCGCGCGGCAGCCCAACCACAAATATCGGATCCGAATAGTCGCCGCCAAAACCGGCCTTGTCGCGAAACAATGCCTCGGTGCAAAACTCCGCCTGGCGCTGCATCGCGAGTTCGAGCCGCTCCGGGTCGTAGCGCAAGCCACTCTTTCTGAGTTCGTTGCCCTGCTCATAGAAAGCGAACGACTCCTCGTATTGCTTGCGATCCTCGAGCGCTTTTCCAAGCGCGAAACACAGGTGATATTTATCGTCGATGGCCGTTTCCGCTCGCTCGATCTGAGTGCGCATTTGCGCGATTTCTTCGTCTGTGAACCGATACGTTTTCAGATTGGCCAGGCTCCAATAAGCATCCCCGAAATCTTTTCTCACGCGATACGCACCGCGATACGAATCTATGCCGTCCTCGACGCGTCCGACCGTTTTAAGTGCGTGGCCACGGGCCAGGAAGGTTTGCGCGAATTCAGGGTGTGCCTCAATGACTCTGTCATAGACCTCAAGGGCCGCATCAAAGTTACCGATGGCGACGCTTTGATTCGCGAAGGTCAGATCAAACACATAGTTGCCGGGAAACGTGTCCCTGAGAATGACGGCTTGTTCGAGCGCCTTCTCGAACTTCTGGCGTTTTTGCAGGACGGTCACATAGTCCAGCCTGGCGAGCCAGTAATCGGGTTCGAGTTCGACGCAGCTCTCGAGCAGGAACTCGGCGTCATCATAGACAAGAAGTTTCATGCCCAGTAACGCGAGTAGCCGCATTGCCTCGATGTGATGCGGCGTCTTTTGCAGGAAATCCCGGCAGAGTTTCTCCGCCCGGTACAGCTTGTTTTCCTCCATGAGGCTCGTGACGGTGACCAGCTCCGGCGGCAGTTTCGACAGGCGTTCGAATTCCGCTTTCGCTGCCACGGACTTCCGGGGAGCATTCTGCTGCTGATGAATCGTGGCCAGCTCCCGCCACGATGCGATCAGCGCACGATTGAGTTCGACCGCGCGCTTGTATGCCTGGCAGGCATTGTCCAGATCGCCGAGTTTCTTGTAGTTATGGCCGGCTTCCTGAAAGGATCTGGCGTAATTCGGGGCTACGGCATTGAGTTGTTCGAGGGTTTGCAGCGCCTCATACTGCTGGCCAAGATAACGCTGCGAAACGGCCATGCAGTAAAGCACGTCGACATCCTGTGGATTGTCGACGAGCTCTTGACGCGCTGCCTTGAGCGCTTCCTGAAGTTTCCCGTCCTGCAGCAGCTGCTGCGCGCTCATCGCGCCGTCAGGCACTAGAAATCATAGGAAACACGCACGCCCCACGTTCGTGGTCGATTCGTCGTTATCCGCAAGTCCGTGTCCAGAGAATTGATGAACAACTCCGCGCGCTCATCGGTAAGGTTCTCCGCGAATAATTCGATGCCCCAGTTGTCCGCGCTGACACCGATCGCGCCATCCAGCGTGTCGTAAGAACCCTGCTCGAAACGATTGGCGGTGACGATGGAACTGAACTGCTCGTCGGTGTGGGCGAGCACCAATTGCGCATGCGCGTTCTTGTCGCCCACTTCCCAATGGTAGCGTGCGCTGAGGTTGTACTGGAATTCCGGCGCCAGCGCCAGATCGGATCCTTCAGGAGCCAGGTTCGATATATTGGGCGGAACCTTCACCATTTCGGTCGAATTGTATGACCACACTGCGGCCAGCGTCAGATTGTCATTCGGCAGCCAGGTCAGGTCACCCTCAAAGCCCTGGATCTCGGCATCGGCAGCATTCAGCACGAACGTGAGGACGCCGATATTGAAATCCGTAACGCCGATTTGCACATTATCCCAATCGATCTGATAGATAGAACCATTAAAGCGAACCGTGCCGTTCGCCATTGTGGTTTTCCAGCCGAACTCGAGATTGGTCACCTCGTCACTGACATAAGTCTTCGGCACTAGCGGATTATCACTGCGGTTGAACCCACCGGGGCGAAAACCCTCCGAATAGGTCCCAAAAAACAGCAAGTCATCGTTAGGCGCGAAGGAAACGCTGCCCTTGAATATCGTGTCGTCTTCCTTGAGCGGCAGATCGTTCGCAAATTCCACGTCATAACTAACTCCGCCGTCACCGTCATCGGCTGCAGTGCACGGGGCCGGGGCGGCTGGACAAAGTGTGGCAAAGTTCGACGAGCCCACCAGACTCGTCTCGATGTCGTAGTTTCGCGCGCCGACGGTCAGCGCAAGCGAATCAGTGACGTTGAACGTGACCTCACCGAAAAAGGCGATCTGCTCCTCGTCGCGAATCGCATCATTCATGAACGTGATGCCCTCGGCACGAGGATTGGGGTTAAACACCGTGGATTGCGAATGTGGCGTATTGGGCGCGAAAGCCCCGACAGACCCTGCGACATAGAAGTTGGTATCGACCTTGGCCTCAATGTCGTCCAAGAACACGCCGGCAACGAATGCGAACATTTCGCCCTCGTCATACGACAGGCGGAATTCGTGCGTGGTCCGCTCGTTCTCGATATTCGCGATCATGCCTTGTGTCGGGTCGCCGCACGTTCCGTAAAAACCGTACGCGGCGTAATTGGCGTAGTCACAGATGTAATAGGCACCGAAGTCACCAACTTGCGTATAGCCGCTGTAGTCGAAGCTGTTGTTGACTTCGCGATCGAGGAACGAACCCGCATAGACGAGATCCAGCGCGCCCAGCCGACCGTTCACGGTCAGCGAGAACTGGTTGAATTCATCGTCCAGAAAATCGGGGAAGAAGCGCTGCACCTTGAGATCACCGACCACGCGACTGCCTGCCGATTCGGGATCCAGGTCGGCAATGGACGGCGGCGAATGATCGAAGACGCCGTCGACATCCAGCGCCTGAGTCATGAACTGCGGGATGACCTCCCAATCGTCGCTGAGCGCAATCTTTGCGCTGACACGCGCACCACGATACACCGCGTCGTTAAAGTCATCCTCAACAAAAGCGATATTATTGACGACCGTATTCGGCGACCCGGCCGGATAACCCACATCAGTCGGTTCGTACGCATTTTCGCCGAAGACGTTGTCGATGTAGCCGCCTTCGACCGCGCTATAGAACACGGCACGGATGGCGAACTTGTCATCGATAACCGGAATGTTAACGAAAGCTTCGACGCTATTGCTGTCGTCACCCCCGCTAGTAGTTGAATAACTCGCGTCGAATCCCGCCTGGAACTCGTTGTAGACGGGCTTATTGGTGATCAGGCGGACCGTGCCCGCCTGTGAACTGGCGCCGAACAGGGTGCCCTGGGGGCCCGGCAATACTTCCACCCGGGCAATATCAGCTGTGTACAGGTCAAGATTTCGCCCACCCGAGCTGACCGGCTGCTCGTCGAGATACAACGCGACGTTGGGTACCGGTGCGCCAATTTCGACGGAGGTCTGGTCCGACGAGTCGGTGGCCATGCCGCGAATGAATACCGATGACTGACCAGGACCGCGGCCCGCCGAATTCACATTGGGTAGATAACGAATATAGTCGTCGAAATTCGCGATATTGAGTTCATCGAGCTTCTCTTCGCCCAGCGCTTGTATCGCAATCGGGGTGTCCTGAAGATCTGTCGCTCGTTTGGTGGCCGTTACGACGATTTCCTCAAACTCGGCCATAACCGGCGCCGAGGCCAAACCTGCGGATGTCGCCAACGCCAGGCACACGGCCCTGTTGACTTCGGATTTCCTAAACATGGCATTCCCCCATAACCGATTACATTGCTGAATAGTAATGGTTTCCCGGGGTTAATGCATCAATGACCCCGGATCAATCTGGCGGTGGAGAGAGTCCTGTGCGGACTATGCGCCTGCGACTTTTGGCGATTTTTTCAGTTCCATAGCCGCAATCGTAAGAGTAGCCGACGGGAGCTATACTGATGCCTCGTCGGTCCATAACAATACCGAGGCGCGAGCGTTGTCAGACAACTCGGAGAGACAAGCCAAGAGCGGACACCTGCATCGAGCGCTTGGTGTCCGCGACATCGTCTTGATCAATATTGCCGCCGTACTCGGCGTGCGCTGGCTGTCGACGGCGGCACAGATGGGTCCGTCGAGCCTCGCGCTCTGGGTCATTGCGGTGCTTGTGTTTTTTATTCCGAGCGCCCTGACCGTCACCGAACTGAGTTCCCGGCAGCCCGGCGAGGGCGGCATCTATCTTTGGAGCAAATCGGCATTCGGCGAATTTCATGGCTTCGTTTCGGGCTGGGCATACTGGGTCAACAACGTGTTCTATTTTCCGAGCCTGTTGCTGTTTCTTGCCGGCGCGTTTTTGTTCATCGGCGGTGAACGCTGGCTGCAGCTGGGCGACAGCAGTTGGTACAACACCGTGTTCTCGTTAGTGTTGATCTGGCTGCTAATCGGCGTCAACATTATCGGTGTCGAGCGCGGCAAGTGGATCGCCAGCGTCGGTGCCTTCGCTGCAATTGCCGTATTTATCGTGCTTGCCGTCACCGGCACCTGGGCCTGGACGGCACACGGTAGCGCGACGCAATTTACGGCGGCGTCCTTGATACCCGACGCTGGTAACTTCACGACATTGACATTCTTCGCGACCATGACGTTTGCGTTCGCCGGCATGGAACTGGCGCCGGCGATGGCCGGTGAAATCAGAGAGCCGAAGCGAACGATTCCCCGCGCGATTGTCATCTCCGGTATTGTCATCGCATTTATCTATATCGTGGGCACGAGTCTGGTCATGGTGGCTGTGCCCGAAGGCCAGGTGAACGTCATCACGGGCATCCCGCAGGCGTTTGCAGCGATCGGCGAGCGCATATCGCTGCCCTGGCTTGGCGCACTCGGTGGGCTGTTACTCGTCATTGCTTCGACTGGCGGTCTCGGTGCCTGGGTAACCGGCGTTGCCCGCATACCCTATGTCATTGGCATCGACCGCTACCTGCCGCCTGCGCTCGGCAAGACGCATCCGCGCTATGGCACGCCACACGTGTCACTGCTTACGCAGGGCATCGTGGTTTCGCTGATCATCCTGACGGTATCAGCCGGGGCCACGATCCAGGAGGCGTATATCATTCTCTTGGACCTGTCGATCATCCTTTACCTAATCCCGTTCCTGTACATGTTTGTAGCTCTACCGGTACTTCGCAGACGCGCAAACGGCAATCACGAGGGCGTGACTCTCGTGCCACTGGGCAGTTTGGGGCCCTGGTTATTTGGTGGACTGGGATTTGCGGCGACGATGTTGTCAATTATTCTGGCGTTTATCCCGCCCGCAGGAACGAGCAGCCCAGCGCTTTTCGTTATCAAAATCGCCGCATCGACATTGCTGTTCGTTGCCATCGGGCTCGGATTTTACTGGCGCGGTCGGTAGGCCAACGCCCGCTTGAAAATTGCGAGAGGTTCCAGATGGGGCCATTCAATTTGTGGCGGATAGCAAAATGGGGACATTCCTGAATTCGTAGAAATCAGGAATGTCCCCATTTTGTTTGTCTGGCGGAGAGAGAGGGATTGAGTTGCGCCTGCGGCGCTGCCTCGCCAACCGGCTCAGGCCGGTTGGTCGAACAGGGTTCTCATCCCTGATCCCTTACTTGTCAATCAAAAACAGGCCACGAGGACCTGTTCTTGATTGACTGGCGGTGTGACGAGTCCTCTGCGGAGGATGCTCCGCCGGATTCAGCCAACACGGATTTTCAGGGCAATAGGTCCTCAATGGTGTTCGCGATAAGGCTGTATCCGGCAGTATTGGCGTGAATATCAGGTCCTACCGGATCGGGATCGCACTGGTACGTGAACTGGCAGATGTTCACGACGTTAACCGGCAGCTGACCTACGTCATTTGGCGCCGGCAGTGGCGAATCCACAAGGGTGAAGTCGTCTGACTCGAACGCAGCAGCCACATCAGCCACAGGGACTCCTGCGGTGGCGTAAGTCGTGTCCAGAAAGCCCGTCAGAACACTGACAGCCAGGGCCGATTGCGTGGCCAGCGTCTGGCCGGCAGCATCCTCCAACCAGGACGACAGGTAGGGATTGTAGTAGTTCATGCCGACGATGGTCGTGTCGGGGCCGGCGGCATCGCGTAAGGCTGCCAGCACAATGGCCAAATCCATAGCAATCTGCGTGGACACGGTGGTGGCACAGTCAACGGGGTCTGTTGCGTCCATGCAATCAGCGTTACGAAAATCGTTGCCGCCCATGTCAATAGTCACCAAATGGACCTTGCCGCTATTGTCATTCAGGAAGTCGATCGCGGCAGCGAGCTGAGATCCTGCGAGATATGGACAGCTTATGCCGTTGACGAAATCGTCCAGAGTCTCCCCCGGGCAGCCGAGCCTGATGAGGTTCAGTTCGCGATCCGACCCGGCTTCGAATGCAGGCCTGATGCGGTCGAAAAGCTGGTCCGCATAACCGTCGTCCGTCGGAAGCGGTATGCCACTGCCATTGGGTTGCACACCGACCGACAACGACGTGCCAAGTGAGACATAGTAGTACGTGTCCGGGCCACCTCTGTTGATGGCTTCGTTGACCGAGTCGCAGCCACTAACCATCAGCGTGGCAGCAATTAACGCAATGCGCCACGCACTGGAATGTATATCGTCTTCTGCTTTCATCTCACGACCTCCCTGTCGCAGCGCCTTTCAAATCCTGAAAATTTCAAGGTAGCTACGTTCGGCAAAGTCGCACAATGCGAACCTGCCAAATAACCGGCTGTCATTATTCGTCACTCGCAACCGGCGAAGCTGAGACCGGAGTCACATTTGGCAACAAAGCCTGGTCCACCTGCTGAAGCGAAAACCCCGAGCTTGGCGATCTGATTGGCGGAGAGAGAGGGATTGAGTTGCGCCTGCGGCGCTGCCTCGCCAACCGGCTCAGGCCGGTTGGTCGAACAGGGTTCTCATCCTAATCCCTCTACTGGTCAATCAAAAAGAGGCCCTGTGGGCCCCTTTTTGATTTACTGGCGGAGAGAGAGGGATTCGAACCCTCGGTACGGTATCACCGTACACTCGCTTTCCAGGCGAGCACCTTAAACCACTCAGCCATCTCTCCGGAATTCAGATTCTAATGCGCGGGCGCCGCTGCGACGAGACTAGCCGGTGCCAAGGACCACAGGTGGCATATCGAGACACGGGGAACCCTCTGGCCGTGGTTCCTGTGGCGAGGCTGTGGGAAGCGGCATCGCCCTAAGCGGATCAAGGTCGTCCAGATCATCCGGCGCGTCGACCTGCGGGCCCCGCACGGCACTCTTGTAGTTACCTTCGTCGCAGGTCAGGTCTGGTGTACCACCGCAGGCCGCAAGACCAGCGATAACAGCAAAAACAATAATTCGCGCGAGCATCACGCCGCATTCTCCAGATTCACGCCTGCGATAGCCAGCGCGGCACGCATCTGATCGTGATATTGCTTCGCGAATTCGGTTAGCGGCAAACGCAGGCTCGGTCGTATCAATCCCATCTGATTAAGGGCCCATTTGACCGGTATCGGATTCGACTCAACGAATAGCGCATCGTTCAGTGGCTGCAAAGAGGCGTCCAGAGCCTTCGCCTCGGCATGCTCCCCTGCTGCAACCAGTTTACACAGCGTGACAATGGCTGCCGGCACAACGTTGCCACTTACCGTGACGATGCCGTGACCACCGTTCTCGAGAAACTCCAAAGCCGTGAAGTCATCACCGCTGTAGAGCATGAAGTCGTCGTCAACCAGCGCCTTGATCTGCTTCAGGCGCTCGATATCACCGGTCGCTTCCTTGATGCCGAAGATGTTGTCGTGCTGTGCGAGGCGCGCAACAGTGTCCGCCTGCATGTCCGCAACCGTCCGCCCCGGCACGTTGTACATCATCATCGGCTTGTCCACCGCATCCGCAATCGCCGTGAAATGCTGGATCATGCCTTCCTGCACCGGCTTGTTGTAATACGGCACGACGACAAGATAGGCATCAATGCCCAACTCACCGACCTCCAGAGACATATTTATCGTCTGCCGGGTTGAGTTAGATCCCGTCCCGGCGATTACAGGCAGGCGCCCATCGACGATCTCAACGGCGCGCGCGATGAGCTCGGCATGCTCCTCCCTGTTGAGCGTCGCGGCCTCACCGGTCGTACCTGCAATCACGAGGCCGTTGCTTCCCGCACTGGCATGAAAGTCGATCAGACCCTTGAGTGATGCATAATCGACCCGATTATTGGAGTCGAATGGTGTTACCAACGCGACCAGAGAACCCTCGAACACAGCTTGCCCTCGCCATCAATGAGGCGGCGATGTTACTGTTGATGTCCGGTGCTGGCAAGGCACATCTGACTGTACCTAGGTTTTTTCTAAATAAATGACACAACTTATTGTTTTATCAGCAATTGGGACAGACCGCACCGGCGTCGTGCAGGACATCACCAAAGTTATTCTTGGGTGCGGCGGCAACATTGAAGAAAGCCGCATGACGACACTCGGCAGCGAGTTCGCGATGCTTATGCTCGTCTCGGGCAACTGGCACACCCTGACCAAGCTCGAGCGCGACCTCGAAAAGCTCGGCGAAGGCGACAATCTGACGTTCGCGATTCGCAAAACCGCCGAGCGTGACACGAAAGTGGACCGCATGCCTTATGCCGTCGACGTCGTCAGTCTCGATCAGGAGGGTATCGTCTTCGGGCTCGCGAACTTCTTTGCATCACACGATGTTGAAATCGCCGATGTTGCGACGCGAAGTTATGCCGCGGCGCACACAGGCGCACCGATGTTCGCCGTGCAAATGGCGGTCAATATTCCATCATCGGTGCAAATCGCTCAACTACGCGACGAATTCCTCGAACTGTGTGATCGCCTCAATCTCGATGCGATACTTGAGCCCGTCAAAGCCTGACTACAACAAGGGAGATCCAATTGAGCGGACCTGTGATGAACCGCGTCGTTGCCGATTTCGGCTGCGATGCAACCGGTGGGCAGAAAATTCGGCTGCGGGACTTACGCGGCCAGAACGTCGTCCTGTACTTCTACCCCAAAGACAGCACGCCCGGCTGCACACAGGAAGGCCTCGACTTCAAAGAACTGCACGCCAAATTTCGGCGCCAGAAGACGGTCATCCTCGGTGCGTCGAGAGATAGCCTGGCGTCGCATGAGAAATTTAAGGCCAAGCAAGAATTCCCGTTTGACCTGCTTTCGGATCCCGACGAGAAACTCTGCAAGAAATTCGACGTCATTCATGAAAAGACGCTGTATGGGCGCAAGTTCATGGGCGTCGTTCGCAGCACATTCCTGATCGACGCGGCCGGCAAGCTTCGCGGCGAGTGGCGCAAGGTCAAGGTCAAGGGACATGCCGCCGAAGTTCTCGACGCGGTCAAGAAACTGTAGGCTATAAATCGCTGTTTTTCATAGGTTTATGTCAACAAGACGACAAATCCCCTGGGCCCGGTCATCCACTCGGCGTGGAGAGCCGTTATCATAGGGAACAGACGCTTGCCGCCCCGGTCCGACATTAGTAACAAAGCCACTTGAGTACTTGCTGTTGATCAACGCCTTTCTCAAACGTGCCCTGCTGCTCATTTCCATCACGGCGCTCGTATTTACGAGTGCCGCGGGCGCCGATGACATACAGATACCCGATATGGGCAGCCCCGCCGACGCGATTCTGAACAAATCGACAGAGGCGCAGATCGGGCGTGCGATCATGCGCGATATTCGCCGCAGCGGTCAGGTCGTCGAAGATCCGCAGATCACCGAGTACATCAACGAAATCGGTCACCGCATTGCTGCGCAGACCAACGAAGGCGATCACAACTTCACTTTTTTCGTTGTCGATGATCCGCGCATCAACGCGTTCGCGCTGCCGGGTGGCTACATCGGTATTCACACCGGGTTGATTGACGCAACCCGAAATGAGGACGAACTGGCCGGCGTGCTTGCGCATGAGGTCGCGCACGTCACGCAGCGGCATATCGCACGCGCGGTCCATGCCAGCCAGCGTCAGAGCATTCTGTCAACGGCCCTGATGCTCGGAGCAATGATCCTGGGCGCGGCAGGCGGTGGTGGTGATGCCGTGCAGGGTGCAATGGCGATTGCACAAGGCACCGCGGCACAACAACAGATCAACTTTACGCGCAGCAACGAGTATGAGGCAGACAGAATCGGCATCGGCGCATTGGCCGAAGCCGGATTCGACCCGCACGGCATGGTTTCGTTTTTCGAAGTCATGTCGCGGCAACAACTTGGAGCGCCAGACACGCGGCTGCCGGAGTTCCTGCGCACACACCCGGTTTCAACCGCCCGTATCGCCGAGGCCCGCGGCCGTGCTCAGGAGTACCCCCGTATACAGAGCACCGATACCACAAACTATGGCCTCGCCCAGGCGCGCTTGCGTGTCGAGAGCTTCGAAACGGCTGAGCGAGCCGTTAACTACTTCGAACGGCGCGACTACGCGAATCAGACCGACATTGAACGCTACGGCCGTGCGGTGGCCTACCAACGCGCCGGCCGGCATCTCGAGGCGAGCCGGATATTTGATGACCTCGCCGAGAAGGACCAGAAAGTCATTGCCTACTACATCGGGCTTGGCCAGACACAGCTTGCACTTGAACAATATGCTTCGGGCCAGGCAATATTCGATCGCGCGCTCGAACTGTTTCCACGCAACGTGCCGCTGGTCATTCACTACGGCGAGATGCTGCTGCAGTTGGGCAAAGCCGAACAGGCGCACACAATGCTGCTTGACCTGATGAACAACGTGCCACCGACTCCCGAGCAGGTACGCCTGATCGCGCGGGCCGCAAGCGAGGCCGGTGATGATGCCGAAGCGTATTACTACCTGTCAGAGTATCGACTGATGACGGGCGACCTGATAGGCGGCATTACTTTTCTGCGTCGCGCGCTGACATTGCCCGAGCTGCAGGAAATTCAACGCATTCGATTCGAGGCCCGAATCGATTTCATCCGCGAATTCATGACCGAAGAACAGCTCAAGCAATTGCAAAGAGCCCATCCGGTTGGCATCTCGGCGAGAATCGGCAACTAATGATCGTCGCTTATTCTTCGGAGCTCGCTTTCTTGCGACGGATTCCCGCGCTCGTGTTGATACTCCTTGGCATGAGCCAGATCACCGCGTGTGCGACGATAGACCCTTCGGACGAGGACTCGCCGTATGTCGAGTACGACCCTCTCGAGCCGCTGAACCGCAAGATCCATGGCTTCAATACGGTCCTGGATAAGGTTGCTCTGAAGCCGCTCGCCAAGGGCTACAAGAAAGTTGTGCCCTCGCCCGTGCGACGCAGCATTTCGAACTTCTTTAGCAACCTCAGAACCCCGAGTTCGGCACTGAATAATTTCCTGCAGGGCAAACCGAAACACGGGTTTAGCGAACTCGGTCGTTTTCTGTTCAACAGCACGCTCGGCCTTGGCGGCTTTTTCGATGTTGCAGGTGCCGGTGGACTGGAACGCTACGATGAGAATTTTGCGGAGACACTCGCAGTGTGGGGCGTCCCGGACGGGCCGTATATCGTTATGCCGTTCTGGGGGCCGAACATGGCATCGGACGCATTCGCGCTGCCTGTTGATTACTACACGGACATCTGGACGTACTACGACAACTCTTCGGTACGCAGCAAGGTCTGGGGGCTCAGGCTAATCGACCTCCGCTATCGATTGCTTGCCGCAGATTCGGTTCTGGATGACTCCCAGGACCCGTATGTCACCATCCGTGAGGCATTCCGGCAAAACCGTACGTTCCGAATCTACGATGGCGAACCGCCAGAGGATGAGGAGTTTTTCGAGGACGAGATGTTTGACGACTTCTTCGACGAAGGTGAGTAAGAAGACGTCAGAGCAAGTGTTGAACTTCGGTCGTCTGAGCAATTGCGAGCATGCTCTGCGGTAATGCCGTGAAATGAATCTGCGCCGAGCGCTGATGCGCCCGCGACTTCCATTCGAGCAGCAGGGCAAGCCCGGCCGAATCCGCATCGTGAACGCGTGAGAAATCCACCTCGAGGTTGTCGTGCCGATTGAACTGCCCCTCGCTGGCGCGCAGAATGCGATCGACCGTATCGAATGACATTTCACCGCTCAACTCGAATCGGCCTCCGCCCAGATCCTTGAGCTCAAAATCACTCATCGGCGACGATGCCCGCTTCACCTTCAAGGCGCTCGATGACGGCATCGAGGCTGAACTTCTTGATCTCCGCATCGAGTTCCGTGCGGAAGTTATGAACGTACGACACTCCCTCTATCTTCACGTTATACATCCGCCATGCGTCTTTTTTCATGACCAGATCATAATGGACCGGTACTTTCGTGCCATCGTCAAGCCTGACATTCGTTTTAACCGTCGAATATCTTCCATTGGCCTTGCCCCGGAACGGCAGGATCTCAATCCTGTTGGTATCAAACTCCAGGATACCCTCGGCATAGCGCTTCACAAGCGTGATGTAAAACGCCGCGATAAAGCGGTTCCTCTGCTGCTCGCTCGCGGTTTTCCAGTGCTTGCCCAACACGGACATGGCGGCGAATTGGCGCTCAAATCTCGGCAACAGGATGCCATCGATAAAATCATAGAGCGCGTCCTTATCCGCGGCGAGTTCTTCCCGCCGGCCATCGAGGCCCTCCTCGAGCAGATCAACAGCTTCCCGGATGAGTTCATCCGGCGCGGCCGTCAGGGCGTCGGCCGACGTCAACGTCAAGGACGCAAGCATTACGATCATTGCCAATCGTTTCATAGTGTCAGCCTCTCGTGAACTTACTCATCGCCATCGTCGCCGTCATCGTCCGATCCGCCGCGCAGCAAAAACTTGCCGACGAGGTTTTCGAGTATGACCGCCGATTGCGTGAAATAGATTTCACTGCCCTCCTCCAGATACACGGGCGAACCACCGGGTTGCAGCCCGATGTACTGACTGCCGAGCAAACCAGCCGTCAGGATACTTGCGTCAGAGTCATCCGGAATTTCATCGTAGCGGCTGTCGATGACAAAAGTGACGACCGCTTCCAACGCGACCGGATCAAACCGGATGTTGGTGACGCGACCGATGGTGACGCCGGACATGGACACGGGCGCACGTTTCTTCAGGCTGCCAACGTTGTCGAAGCGCGCCTCCACTTGGAATGTCTCTGCAGCGTCGAAGTCATTGTTGCCCGTCGTTTGCGTGGTCAGGAAAAATAACGCGCCGATTCCCAGCAGGGCAAAAAGACCCGTGCCAAGTTCAATTGTGCGTGTCTGCTTCATCGTGTTACCTCAAAGTACCCATGCCGTGATCATGAAATCGAATACCAGGACTGCGATTGCCGTGATCACAACAGTACGTGTTGTCGCCCTGCCAACACCCTCTGCCGTTGGTACTGAATTATAACCTTCCCAAACCGCGAGCAAGCTCGCGATCACCCCAAAAACAATACTTTTGTAGATGCCTTCCATGACATCTTCCATGTCCAGGGCGTTCTGTAACTGCTGCCAATAGGCACCAACATCGACGCCAAGCAATTCGACGGCTACGAGGTGCGACCCAAGCAGCCCAATCGCGGTAAAAACGGCAACGAGCAACGGCATCGATATGACGCCACCAAGAAACCGCGGCACGGCAACATAGCGCAGCGGATCGACCGCCATCATTTCCATTGCGGATAATTGATCCGTTGCTTTCATCAGTCCAATTTCGGACGCGAGCGCAGTGCCGGCACGGCCTGCGAACAGCAACGCCGTTATGACCGGGCCGATTTCCTTGATAAGAGCAAAACCGGCAAAAATTCCGGTTGTATCCTCGGCATTGAAGCGTTCGAGGTTCGAATAGGCTTGCAAGCCCAGCACACCACCGACGAACAGGCCGCAGACCATAATAATGACGATTGACAATGCGCCTGCGTTGTAGACCTGGTAGGCGACGAGCGAAAAGCGCTTGTAGAGGACTGACGGTGTGTACTGCAACAGCCGCAGGAAGAACAGGCACATCGCACCGAACCCATGCAGGAAGCCGATGAATGTTGCCCAGATGTCCCGCAACATACGACTTAGTCCGGGCTCTCGCCAAGCAGCTGTTTTGCGTAGTCCGGCGCATCGTAATGAAACCCGACCGGACCGTCAGGCAGGCCGTGCATGAACTGTTTCACGACCTCGGACGACGAGTTGTTGAGTTCTTCCGGTGTGCCCGCGGCTGCAACCTGACCATCCGATATCACGTAGCTGTAGTCGGCCACGGCCACGACGTCATGGACATCATGGCTAACGACAACGCTCGTAATGTCCAGTGCGTCACTAATTTGCCCAACCAGCTTGACGATGACGCCCATTGAAATCGGGTCGAGACCGACGAACGGCTCGTCGTAAAGCAATACGTCCGGATCCATCGCGATCGCTCGCGCAAGAGCGACACGGCGTGCCATGCCACCGGACAATTGTGCCGGCATGAGTTCAGCAGCACCGCGCAGACCGACCGCATGCAATTTGGTCAGTACAACGTGGCGAATCAAGCTGTCGGGTAAGCGCGTATGCTCGCGAATCGGGAACGCGACGTTTTCAAAAACGCTCATGTCTGTCAACAACGCGCCGTTTTGAAACAGCACACCAAACCGTTGCCGCATCTTGTACAGCTCCGACTGACTCAGCGTCGAAATATCGACGCCATCGACAAGAATCTGGCCGCTATCGGGGGCCAGCTGCCGCGTGATGAGTTGCAACAACGTGGTCTTGCCGGTCCCGCTCGGACCCATGATCGCGGTCACGTTCCCGCGAGCGATCGTCAGATTCAGGTTGCTGAATATCGGACGATCGCCACGCGAGAAGTCGACGTCGCGAACTTCGATGAGATTGTCAGGCAGCTTCTGACTCCATTGACGTCTCGTACTTACCGAAATGCGCCAGGCTGTTCAATTTCGCACGCTTGTACAGTGCCGCCTGGCCCGCGCCGTAGTTCTCTTCCTTGCCACGCCACGCATCGAGGGCTGGTGCCTGCAGCGCACGGCCATATGAAAACGACAGCTCCCACGGCAACGGACCCATCTGGTTCATCAGACCCAGGTGCTCGGTTGCCTCTTCTGCCGTTTGACCGCCGGAAAGGAACGCAATTCCGGGAACTTCTGCCGGAACGTGTGCCTTGAGTGAACGTAATGTCGCTTCGGCGACCTCGGTCGGGCTGGCCCGATCCTGCGCATCGCTACCCGAAATCACCATATTAGGCTTGAGTACCAGGCCCTCGAGTGCGACCCGGTGTGCTGCAAGCTGCCCAAACAGCGCGTCGAGGGCGGCGTTGGTCACGTCTTCGCAGCGGCCGATACTGTGCGCGCCGTCCATCAGCACTTCTGGCTCGACGATCGGCACGATCTGCGCCTCCTGACAGAGGGCGGCGTAACGGGCGAGCGCATGCGCGTTAGCCTGCAGGCAGAAATCGGAAGGAATGTCGTCACCGATATTGATCACGGCACGCCACTTTGCGAATCTCGCGCCGAGTTCGTAGTACTCGGCGAGGCGATCACGCAGCCCGTCGAGGCCCTCGGTCACGACCTCACCCGGAAAACCGGCCAGCGGCTTCGCGCCGGTATCAACCTTGATACCCGGAACCATGCCACGATCGCTCATGTATTTCGCGAATGGCACGCCGTCGCTCGTTGCTTGTCGAATGGTCTCATCGAACATGATCACACCACCGATATAGTCCTCGGCACCGGCTGCGGTGATGATCATCTCGCGATAGCGCCTGCGGTTTTCTTCGGTCGATTCGGTATCAATCGTGTCGAATCGCTTCTTGATCGTTGGTGAACTTTCATCGGCCGCCAAAATGCCCTTGCCGTTGCCGGTCATGGCCAGTGCGACTGAGTTCAACTCCTTAAGGTTCATGCGGTTTTCTCCAGGTAACGGATGGTCTTGGGATGGTGGCCGGATTGGGGCCGCCGAAGCGCGCGTAGCATAGCAAAAAATGAGCCTGTCTATAGCGTGCGGCATTAAATAGGACTAAAATGGTCCTTTATCAATCGCGACGCGGAGAACCGCCGTGCTCAGAATCAGCAAACTGACCGACTACGGAACCGTAGTGCTCGCCCACCTGGCCGGCGATTCCGGCGTTATATGCAGTGCGGCGGATGTCGCGGCGGCGACCGGAATTGGCGTCCCGACGGTCAGCAAGCTGCTCAAATCGCTGGCTCGAGCGGAGCTTGTGACGTCGACACGTGGCGCCAACGGTGGCTATCGACTCGCTCGCGCGCCGCGAGAGATCAGTGCCGCAAATGTCATCGATGCGCTCGAAGGTCCGGTGTCGATCACCGAATGCAGCGCCTCCGACAGCCATTGTGACTACGAAAGTGTATGCAATGTGGGCAGTTCCTGGCAGCGAATCAATATCGCTATTCGGCGTGCGCTCGAGGAAATCACCCTGATTGACCTGTTGCGTGCGAACAGCCCGGTACCGAGTTTCCGCTTTGCCGGCATGCCGATCTCCGTGGAAAAGAAGAACTAGGTAATGACGACTGAATCCGACAAACTCGAGAGTCTCGTCAATCGGCGTTACGAGCACGGCTTTGTCACCGACATCGCTGCTGACACAATGCCGCCCGGTCTCGACGAAGACGTCGTCCGAGCGATCTCGGCGCGCAAAAACGAACCCGAATTCATGCTCGAGTGGCGACTGCGCGCGTATCGCCAGTGGCGGCAAATGCAGGAGCCAACATGGGCGCATGTGCACTACCCGCCCATCGACTTCGAAGCGATTTCGTACTTCTCCGCACCGATGTCGGACGATGACAGACCCAAGAGCCTCGACGACGTCGATCCAAAACTTCTCGAAACCTACGACAAACTCGGCATTCCGTTACACGAACGGGCAAGGCTGGCCGGCGTCGCCGTCGATGCGGTATTCGACAGCGTCTCGGTCGCAACGACGTTCAAGAAAAAGCTGTCCGAGGCGGGCGTCATCTTTTGCCCGTTTTCCGAGGCGGTGGAGAATCATCCTGAACTGGTCCGGAAATACCTGGGCAGTGTCGTACCGCAGCGCGATAATTTCTATGCGTCGCTGAACTCGGCCGTATTCAGCGACGGATCATTCGTTTATATACCGAAAGGCGTGCGTTGCCCGATGGAACTGTCAACCTATTTCCGCATCAATGCCGCAAACACGGGCCAGTTCGAACGCACCCTGATCATCGCCGACGAAGGCAGCCACGTCAGCTATCTCGAGGGCTGCACCGCACCGATGCGCGATGAAAACCAGTTGCACGCTGCCGTCGTCGAACTCGTAGCGCTCGGCGATGCCGAGATCAAGTATTCAACCGTACAGAACTGGTATCCGGGCGACGAGAACGGCAAAGGCGGTATCTACAACTTCGTTACGAAACGCGGCGACTGCCGTGGTGCGAACTCCAAAATTTCCTGGACCCAGGTGGAAACGGGTTCGGCGATTACCTGGAAGTACCCGAGTTGCATCCTGCGTGGCGACAACTCTGTGGGCGAGTTTTACTCCGTCGCAGTGGCGAACAATTACCAACAGGCGGATACGGGCACCAAGATGATCCATATTGGCCGCAATACGAGCAGTACGATTGTCTCGAAAGGCATTTCCGCCGGCCACGCGCAGAACGCCTACCGTGGTCTGGTGCGTGTCATGCCGCAGGCCGATGGCGCGCGCAATCACACGCAGTGCGACTCACTCCTGATTGGCAAAGAGTGTGGCGCACATACGTTTCCGTACATGGAAATCAAGAATCCCGGCGCGAAAGTCGAACATGAAGCGACAACGTCGAAAATATCGGCCAACCAGCTGTTCTACTGCCGGCAACGCGGCATCTCGGAAGAAGATGCCGTCAACATGATTGTCAACGGCTTCTGCAAGGAAGTCTTCAAGGAATTACCGATGGAATTCGCGGTTGAGGCGCAGGCGCTTCTGAACGTCAGCCTCGAAGGTGCCGTCGGCTAGGGAATAACTCAGGAATTAGCGATGCTCGAAATCAACGATCTCAAAGCCTCGATAGGCGGCACTGAAATCCTGCGCGGCCTGTCTCTCAACGTAAGCGCCGGCGAAGTTCACGCCATTATGGGTCCGAACGGGTCCGGCAAGAGCACGCTTGCGCAGGTTATCGCCGGCCATGCTGACTACGAAGTCTCATCGGGTACTGTGACTTACATGGGCGAGAACCTTCTCGATCTGGAACCCGAGGAACGCGCGCGCGAGGGAATATTTCTCGGCTTCCAGTACCCGGTCGAAATACCCGGCGTGAACAACGCCTACTTGCTTAAAGCTGCGGTCAACGCGAGGCGTAAGCATGAGGGCCTGGCCGAGATCGATGCGTTCGAGTTCCTGAAACTCGCGAAAGAAAAGATGGCCCTGCTCGACATGGATCCGAAGTTACTGAATCGCGGTGTCAACGAGGGATTCTCTGGCGGTGAAAAGAAGCGCAATGAGATTCTGCAGATGGCGATGCTCGAGCCAAAGCTTGCGATTCTCGACGAGACCGATTCGGGCCTCGATATCGACGCGCTGCGCGCTGTTGCCAAAGGCGTTAATGCGCTGCGCTCTGCGGACAGGGCAATCGTTCTCGTGACGCATTATCAGCGTCTGCTCGACTACGTTGAACCGGATCATGTGCATGTCCTGTCTCAAGGCAGAATTGCGCGCTCGGGAGACAAGTCGCTGGCACTGCAGCTCGAAGAAAAAGGCTACGACTGGGTACGTGAGGCAGCCAACGGATGAAGCCCGCCACACTTTCATATGATGCGCTGCTTGCTTCGGTCGAAAAGCTGCCCGACGATGGTCTGGCAGTAACTCGCCGCGCTGCGCTCGATCATTTGCACAAACACGGTCTACCGACAACTCGCCACGAAGACTGGAAGTACACCGATCTCACAAAAATCGTGGACATCGGCAATCAGTTCCTGGATGGCCAGTGGGATCAACCCACGTCACAGGCAACCGGCGACCTCGTCAACAGCATCCGAGATTCGATCGAAGCGGATTGGCTGGTCATGTCGAACGGCATCATTGACCAAGAGTCGATTGCCGGTCTCGGTCAGACCGGTATCAGCGTCACGCGACTTAGCGAGGCTGACGGCGAGATGGAATTCAGCACGCCGTTAAGCGATCTTAATGCGGCGTTACTGTACGACGGCCTGCGCATTCACGTTGCTGCGGATGCTGCACTGACCCGGCCTATTGGCATCTTGTTGGTCGATGACGCGACAACCTCGCCAGGCATGTCGCAGACGCGTATCGAGATTGAGTTGGCAGCGAGTAGCACTGCGAGTTTTATCGAGTATCACGCATCATCGGGTTCGGCAGATCACTACGCGAACTCGGTCAGCAACCTCAAACTCGGCGACAACTCCCACGCGGATTACGTTCGTATCCAGGAAAGGGACCGCAGTCACAATCAAACCAACCGGCTGACGGTGGGCCTCGGGCGCGACAGCCGGTTCAATCACTGCGCCTTCGACTTCGGTGGACGATTGGTGCGCAATGACCTGACTGTCGACATCGCGCATCCTGGCGCAACCGCAGCTTTTGATGGCCTGTATCTCGCCGGAGGCCAGCAACATATCGATAATCACACACGCGCCGACCATCGCGTTGGTCCTGGCATCTCGCACCAGGAATATCGCGGCATCATGACCGGTCACGCCCGCGGCGTATGGAATGGCAAAGCGATAGTCCATGACGGAGCCGATGGTACGGATGCGGAACAGGCTAATCACAACCTGTTGCTGTCGGACAAAGCCGAGATCGATGCCAAACCTGAACTCGAGATTTACGCCGATGACGTCAAGTGCAGTCACGGTACAACGGTCGGCCAACTCGATGAGACCGCGCTGTTTTATCTGCGCACGCGTGGACTGAACGAACACGAGGCCAAGCAAATACTCACACGCGCTTTCGCCCAGGCGATCGTCAGCAAATCACCGATTGACTCGATACACGAAATGCTCACGACAAAGATCGCTGAGCGACTCAGTGGCCTGATGCAGGGAGTCGAGGCATGACGCAACTGAAAAAAAGTGACGTCCGACTCGATACAGAATGCCGGCCCGACTTCCCTGCTCTGCACCAAGACATCAGTTCGCATCCGCTGGTCTATCTCGACAATGCGGCATCGGCGCAGCAACCGTCGACGGTCATTGACGCAGTTGCCTATTACCAGCGCCATGACCATGCCAATGTGCATCGCGGCGTGCACACCCTGAGCTACCGCGCCACCGAGGCCTACGAAGGCGCTCGAGACAAGATCCAGTCCTTTATCAACGCGGCAAAGCGCAGTGAGATCGTGTTGACGAGCGGTACGACCGAATCGATAAATCTCGTCGCACAGAGCTTCTGTCGTCCGCGACTTGCGGCGGGTGACAAGATTCTGATTACCCACCTCGAGCATCACTCGAACATTGTCCCGTGGCAGCTCTTGTGTGAGCAGACCGGAGCGGAACTCGTCGTCGCACCGATTAATAAAAGCGGCGAACTCCGAACCGAGGCATTCGACCAGCTGCTGACCGATGACGTTCGTATCGTTGCGATCGCACATGTTTCGAACGCGCTCGGAACGATCAATCCGGTTAAAGATATCATTGCCAAGGCGAAGTCACGCAACATTGCGGTGCTTTTGGACGGCGCACAGAGTGTCCCGCACATGCCGGTCGATGTTCAGGATCTCGGTTGCGACTTTTATGCGTTCTCGGCGCACAAAATGTTCGGCCCGACTGGCGTCGGTGTGTTGTTCGGCAGAGAAGCTGTGCTTGACGCCATGCCACCGTATCAAGGCGGCGGCGATATGATCCTCGAAGTGTCGTTCGACGGCACCACGTATAACGACCTGCCCTACAAATTCGAGGCGGGCACGCCGAATATTTCCGGTGTGGTCGGCCTCGGCGCTGCTGTCGACTACCTGCGATCGGTCGGCATGACGCGCATTGCGCAGCACGAACAGCAACTTCTCGAGTACATGACACGAAGACTCGAGGGAATAGACGGCATGCGTCTAATCGGCACAGCCACGGAAAAAGCCAGTGTGCAGTCGTTCCTGGTCGACGACATACATCCGCACGACCTCGGCACGATCCTGGATCATCAGGGCGTAGCGATTCGAACCGGGCATCATTGCGCAATGCCGGTTATGGACTTTTACGGGGTGGCGGGGACAGCGCGCGCGTCACTGGCGTTGTACAACAACATCGAAGACGTCGATCGGCTGATCGAGGCCATTGCCAAGGCGAGGCACATCTTCGGATGAACGCCGTCGACATTCACAGTGGTGACGACCTGCGCGATTTATATCGCGAACTGATCCTGGATCATGCACGCAGTCCACGGCACTTTGGCAAACTCGATGACGCGACGCATACGGCAGAGGGCATCAACCCGTTGTGTGGCGACAAATTGCGGCTATTTGTGCGACTTGATGCGGATGAAAAAATTGCGGCAGCGAGTTTCGAAGGATCCGGATGCGCAATCTCAGTCGCGTCCGCGTCCTTATTGACCGACATGATCATCGGTCTGACAGTAACGCAAGCGCTCGACAGTTTCGCAATTGTCACGGGACGTCTGACAGGGTCGGACACAGATCGTGAACTTGATGCCGCAATTGATCTCGGCAAGATAAAAGCGCTCGATGGTGTCAGAGAGTTCCCGTCACGTGTCAAATGCGCAACACTGGCCTGGCACGCCCTGAATTCGGCCATACACGGCCAGTCCACACCGATCTCAACGGAGTGAGCCGCAATGTTTGGCCATACTAACGAACCATTTTCTCTCTCCCGCGATGTTAGGGCTGTCATCATTCCCGCCGGCGAGGAGTTGCTGTTGCGAGAGGGAACGAGCGGATTTATCACACAGGCGCTCGGCGGCAGTTTTACCGTGTATGTCGAAGGCAATCTGTTTCGTGTGGCCGGCATCGACGCCGATGCGCTGGGCAAGGAGCCAGTGCCGCCGCCAGAAATTCCCGAGAATGCGTCGGATGCCGATATCGAGGCGGTGATCTGGCAGCAGCTGAAGACCTGCTATGACCCGGAGATACCGGTAAACATCGTCGACCTCGGACTGATCTACCGCTGCGACGTCTCGCCGCTTGGCAACGGCGATCGGTCAGTTGACGTCGACATGACTTTGACCGCACCCGGTTGCGGTATGGGCGAGATTCTCGTGCAGGACGCCCAGGAGAAAATCGCGATCATCCCGACGGTCTCGGATGTTCGTGTACAACTGGTATTCGACCCACCGTGGAATCAGGGCATGATGTCTGACGAGGCCCGGTTGCAGACAGGACTGATGTAGACTGCAGGACTCTACCGAGTTAGATTCCTGTTCGATGAAGACCTTGACTCTCGTTCGCCACGCCAAGTCCAGCTGGAAAGACAGTGGTCTCAGCGATCGCGAGCGGCCGCTTAACAAGCGCGGCGAGCGCGATGCGCCCGTAATGGGCAAGCGAGCCGCCGCGGCAGGCCTGCGACCTTCGCAAATCATCAGCAGTCCCGCGGTGCGCGCTTGGACCACCGCGAAGATCTTTGCGAAGGCACTGAATTATCCGATCGAGTTCCTGCAGCGCGAGGACGGTCTTTATCTGGCCTCACTCGACAACTTCCTGGACGTCGTCGCGACTCAGGACGCCGGATTCAATAACCTGATGCTGTTTGCACACAATCCCGGGCTGACCGACTTCGCAAACTACCTCGTGCCAGGCATCACGAATAACCTGCCCACTGCCGGTCTTGTGTCAGTGAATCTGGATTGCAATGACTGGATGCTGTACGACCGGCCGCAGGCGGAGCTGGTCATCTACGACTATCCAAAGAAGCAGCAATAGAAGCCCGACTCACCAAAGCGGAATAAATCGGGCACGTCCATAAGATAGTACTAGCTCAACACTCCGGAACGTTGACCGCAAGACCGCCCCGCGACGTCTCTTTGTAATGCGATGACATGTCGAGCCCGGTTTGCCGCATTGTCTCGATCACCTGATCCAGCGACACGATGTGCGTACCATCACCGTGCATTGCAAGCCTCGCCGCGTTGATTGCCTTGACCGCACCCATCGCGTTTCTCTCGATGCAGGGGACCTGCACGAGCCCGCCAATCGGGTCGCAGGTCAGGCCGAGGTTGTGCTCCATGCCTATTTCTGCCGCTTCCTCAATATGGTCGTTGGATCCGCCGAACGCCGCGGCAAGCCCGGCTGCAGCCATCGAACAAGCCACTCCGACCTCACCCTGACAACCCATTTCGGCGCCTGATATCGACGCGTTAACTTTATAGAGAATGCCGATTGCACCAGCGGTCAGCAGAAAGGTACTGATGCCTTCCTCCGAGGCATCGGGAACGAACCGCACGTAGTACATCAACACGGCCGGGATGATGCCCGCCGCGCCGTTGGTTGGGGATGTTACGACGCGACCACCCGCGGCATTCTCTTCATTGACCGCGATTGCGAACGCATTAACCCATTCCATTGCATCAAGACCTGATGGCTCGGCGCGTTCTGACAGACGACGGTGCAGCTTTGCCGCACGCCTCAGGACAGACAAATTGCCGGGCAGAACTCCGTCGCTTCTAAGCCCCCGTTCGATGCAGGCCTGCATCGCTTCCCAGATGGCCGCTATGCGCTTTTCGATCTCGTCCGCGCTGCGCCAGTGGCGCTCGTTCGTGTACACGAGCTCTGCAATACTCAGCTTGTTCTTGGCGGCGATATCGAGCAACGAATCGCCGCTGTCGAACAGGAACGGTGGTTCGCCGTCCTGCTCTGTTGGTTCGGGATCGTCATTACGTGCGATAAAGCCTCCGCCGAGCGAGTAGTATTTTTCGTCGGCCAGCGTCTCTTGCGACGCCGAACGCGCAACGAAACGCATGCCGTTGGTATGTCGCGGTAATTCGTCACCGAACTCGAATCGCAAATCGCTGCCCGGATCAAATGCGATCTCGCCAACCGCCGGCACAGTCAGCTTCTTTTGCGCGTGCACGGCACGAAGCAAGACTTCGACGGCGTCAGGGTCAATCGTTTCGGGTTGCAGACCCATCAGGCCAAGCACGACCGCTGAATCGGTACCATGGCCTTTACCGGTATAGGCGAGCGAGCCGTATAACGTCACCTCGATCGACTCGACTTGGCCGGCGATCGGCTCGAGTTGTTGCACGAATGCGAGCGCCGCTTTCATCGGGCCAACCGTGTGTGAACTGGATGGGCCGATTCCAACCTTGAAGATATCGAAGATACTGACTGCGGCCATAATCAGTCCAACTCGAGCGACAGCAGACTGGCGTTGCCACCCACTGCCGAAATATTGTTGCTGACCGTGAACTCTGTGCCAAAACGTGGCAAGTAGTGCGGCCCGCCTGCTTTGGGACCTGTGCCGGACAATCCGCGACCGCCAAATGGCTGTACGCCGACGACAGCACCGATCATGTTGCGGTTGATGTAAATATTGCCAGCACCGGAACGCTCCGCGATGTGACGCGCCCGCGAGTCAATACGACTGTGCAGACCCATAGTCAGGCCATAGCCCGTCGCATTCACCGCATCGATCATCGCTTCCAGGTCCTTGCCGCGGTAGCGAAGCACGTGCAGGACCGGACCGAACACTTCCCGTTGCAGCGTACCCACACTCTCGATCTCGATCAGAGTCGGCGCGAAGAACGTGCCGCGCGACGTTGCTTCGGGCAGTGTACTGCGATGCACGATCGTCGCGACTGCGTTCATCTTCTCGACGTGCGTGTCGAGTAACGCGCGTGCGTCTGCATCTATGGCAGGTCCGACATCCGTCGACAACAGCGACGGATCACCGATCTCGAGTTCTTCCATGTGTCCGACCAGCATTTCGATGACTCGCGGTGCGATCTCCTTCTGCAGGCACAGCAGGCGCAATGCCGAACAGCGTTGCCCTGCGCTATTAAATGCGGAGTACACGCTGTCAAGAACAACCTGTTCGGGCAGTGCCGAACTGTCAACAAACATCGCATTTTGCCCACCTGTCTCAGCAATCAGCGTGGCGATTGGACCATCGCGATCGGCCAGTGTCTTGTTGATCTGGCGTGCGGTTTCGGTTGAGCCGGTAAATGCCACGCCCGCGACGCGCTTGTCGGCCACCGCTCGGCCACCAACTGATGCCCCGTCGCCCGGCAGGAAATGCAAAACGGATGGCGGAATACCAGCCTCCAGTAACAGCTCGATCGCGCGAAACGCGACCAGCGGCGTTTGTTCGGCCGGTTTGGCCAGAACAGCGTTGCCTGCAGCAAGCGCGGCGGCAACCTGTCCGGTGAAAATCGCAAGCGGGAAATTCCAGGGACTGATGCAAACGAATACTCCCCTGCCTCGCATGCCCAGCGTATTGCGCTCCCCCGTTGGTCCGGGTAGCCGGCTGGGTTCGCCAAAGAGCCTGGTCGCCTGTACCGCGTAATAACGGAGGAAATCAATGGCTTCACGTAATTCGGAGATAGCATCGGGAAGCGTCTTGCCGGCTTCGGCGATACATAGCGCCAGAAGTTCGGCCGTGTGTTGCTCAAACAAATCGCCTGCACGATTCAGAATCGCAGCACGATCAGCAGCCGGCGTGTGATCCCAGGCAGCCTGCCCGGCTACGGCCTGGTCCAGCGCGGTATCGACATGTTCCGGACCGGCGAGCCGGCACACGCCAACAATCTGCTCCGTGTCCGCCGGGTTTACGGACGCCTGTTCGCTACCTCGCATCGCCTTACCGCCAACGATCGGGTGGGCGGCATGCGGCTTGTCCATCGCGGCCTGCATGTTGGCGAGTAGTGGCACTCTGACGTTGTGGTCCGGCAGGTTGATGCCTTGCGAATTACTGCGCTCATTGCCGAACAAATTGCCGGGTGTAACGATGCCTGGATGTGGGGTGAAGTCGTTGTCACGTGCAGCCAGCAACGGATCAGCGACGATGTCTTTGACATCGATCGCTGCATCGACAATGCGATTCACGAATGACGTATTCGCACCGTTCTCCAGCAAGCGACGAACCAGGTACGGCAACAAGTCCTCGTGGCTCCCTACGGGCGCGTATACGCGACACGGCCGCGAGAACTTGTCGGGATCGATTATCTCGGCATAGAGCTCCTCGCCCATGCCGTGCAATCGTTGAAACTCGAAGTCGCGACGCGAGCCGGCGTAATGCAGCACACTCGCGAGTGTGTGTGCATTGTGGGTCGCGAATTGTGGGTACAGCGCCTTCTCTGCCGACAAAGCCTGGCGAACGCACGCCAGATACGACACATCCGTATGCGCCTTGCGCGTGAACACGGGATAGCTCGGCAGTCCTTGCTCCTGCGCGAGTTTAATCTCGGTGTCCCAGTACGCGCCCTTAACGAGCCGAACCGGTATACGGCGCCCGACTCCAGCGGCGAGGTCAGACAGGAATCCGACTACGTCGCGTGCACGCCGCTGATACGTTTGTACGGCGAGCCCCAGACCCTCGTAGTCATTTAACGCGGTCTCCCGGTACACGCGCTCGAAAACCTGCAGAGAAATCTCCAGGCGCTCAGCTTCTTCGGCATCGATCGTCAGAGCAATTCCGGACGCTTTGGCGTGCAGCGCAAGTTCGGTCACGTGCGGCACCAGCTCGGACATCACGCGATCATGCTGCATGTACGAGTACCGTGGGTGCAGAGCCGACAACTTCACCGAAATACTCGCCGCGGAGAAGATATCGCTTGCGGGCCCCTGTGGCCCGGCGCCGATACGCCCGATAGCGTCGTGATACGCGTCGAAATACCGGCTGGCATCAGCGTCCGTCAGTGCAGCTTCACCGAGCATGTCGAACGAATATCGGTACGGCTTGTTCTTTTTCTTGACTGAGCGCTGTAGCGCCTCGTCGATGCTGCGGCCCATGACGAACTGATGGCCCATGATGCGCATTGCCTGGCGCATCGCGGTTCTTACGACCGGCTCACCGGCTCGACTCGCAAGCTTGCCAAGCACCTGCGCCGGATTCTTTATCGCAACGGCATCGAGCTGCAGTAACTGACCGGTTAGCATCAAGCCCCAGGTCGAGGCATTGACGAACAAGGAATCGCTCTCGCCGACATGATCCTTCCACTGTGCCGATGTGATCTTGTCGGCAATCAGCTTGTCGGCTGTGTCCGCATCCGGAATACGGAGCAGCGCCTCGGCGATGCACATGAGCAGCACGCCTTCTTCGGAGGACAGGTCGTACTGCTGCAGAAACGCATCGATACCGCCGTCTTTCGCCTTGTTGCGGCGAACTGCAAGCACGAGTTGTGCCGCCGTACCCTGAATTTTTTCTCGGGCGCTGTCGCCCGGGTCCGCCGCATCGGTCAATTCCCTGATGAGCGCTTCTTCATCCGCCAGATAGAGGTCATTGAGTCGCGGGATGGCCTCTGGCCGCGCTGCTGTCTGATCGGTAAATCGCATAGGGCGGCGATTATAGGGTATTCACTTCAACCTCGACACGGCTATTTCCATGCGGGTGCCTTGGTATAATCTGCCTCTTTTCGAACCCGTGAGATTCGTCCCGTGGCCACCACATTTCTCCAGTCCCTCGCAGAACAAACCGACGCGCTGAAATCGCAGGGGCTCTTCAAAACCGAACGCCTGATTGCGGGCCCGCAGCAGGCGGCTATCGATGTCCGTACCAACGGCAATGTGCAACACGTACTCAACCTGTGTGCCAATAACTACCTTGGTCTGGCCAATCACCCGGCGGTCATCGCCGCCGCGCATAAGGCGCTCGACGAGTATGGCTACGGCATGGCCTCGGTGCGCTTCATCTGCGGCACGCAGACGCTGCACAAGGAACTCGAGCAGCGAATAAGCGAATTCCTCGGTACTGAGGACACGATCCTTTATCCGTCGTGCTTTGACGCCAATGGCGGCTTGTTCGAGACGATCCTCGGCAGCGAGGACGCCGTCATCTCCGATGCCCTGAATCACGCCAGCATCATCGACGGCATCCGCCTGTCGAAAACGCAGCGATTTCGCTATCAGCACAACGACATGCAGGATCTGCAGTCGCAGCTCGAGGCTGCCAGCGATGCCAACGCGAAGCTGATCGTGACCGACGGTGTGTTTTCGATGGACGGCACCATTGCTAACCTCAATGCGATTTGCGATCTGGCGGACGAGCACGATGCGCTGACAATGATCGACGACTGCCACGCAACGGGGTTTCTTGGAGACACCGGCCGCGGTACGCATGAGTACAGGGGCGTGACGGGCCGCATCGACATCATCACGGGCACACTTGGCAAAGCGCTCGGTGGTGCATCGGGAGGGTTTACGTCTGGCCGCAAGGAAATCGTGGGATGGCTGCGGCAGCGTTCGCGGCCGTATCTGTTCTCCAACTCGGTAGCGCCCACAATCGCCGCCTCGTCGATCGCTGTACTCGACCTGCTCGAAAAGGACAACTCGTTGCGCGAGAGCCTGCACGAGAACGCCGCCTATTTCCGCAGCGAGATGACCACCAGGGGCTTCGACCTGAAACCCGGCGAGCATCCGATCATCCCTGTCATGCTCGGGGACGCCAAACTGGCGACGACAATGGCCGACAAACTGCTCGAGCGCGGTATCTACGTGATCGGCTTTTCGTTCCCGGTTGTGCCACAGGGCCAGGCACGCATACGCACCCAAATGTCCGCAGGGCTAACGCGCGAGCAGCTCGACCAGGCGGTCGCGGCATTTACTGAGGTTGGACTTGAACTAGGGGTTATAAGCTGATGAAAGCATTGGTGAAATCTAAGTCAGAACACGGCATTTGGATGGAAGATATCGCCAAGCCCAGCGTTGGCCACAACGATGTCCTGATCAAAGTCCGGCGCACAGCTATCTGTGGTACTGACATACATATTTTCCAGTGGGACGACTGGGCACGAGCGACTATCCCGGTGCCGCTCGCGATCGGCCATGAATTTTGTGGCGAAATCGTCGAGTGCGGCAGCGAGGTAAAGGGATTCGAGATTGGCGACCGTGTCTCAGCAGAAGGTCATATTACCTGCGGCGTATGTCGCAATTGCCGCGCCGGGCGCCGCCATCTCTGCATGAATACGACCGGAGTGGGTGTCAATCGGCCTGGTGCATTTGCTGAGTACCTGTCGGTGCCCGCCTTCAACGTGTTCAAGTTGCCGATCACAATTAGCGACGACATGGCATCGATCCTCGATCCTCTGGGCAATGCGACTCACACTGCATTGTCTTTTGATCTGGTTGGTGAAGATGTCTTGATCACCGGAGCCGGTCCCATCGGCATCATGGCCGTCGCGATCGCACGGTACGCCGGCGCACGACACATCGTCATCACAGACGTCAACGACTACAGGCTGGGACTCGCCAACGAGATGGGCGCATCGCGGGCGCTGAATGTCACGCACGAGTCGATCGATGACACGATGCGTGAGCTTGGCATGGAAGAAGGCTTCGACGTTGGCATGGAAATGTCTGGCAATCCAGGAGCGTTTCGCGACCTGCTGCGGACGATGCACCACGGCGGCAAGGTGGCGATACTCGGTATACCGCCCAATGACATGAGCATCGATTGGACTCATGTCATATTTAAAGGCCTGATCCTAAAGGGTATTTACGGCCGCGAGATGTTCGAAACCTGGTATAAGATGTCGAGCATGCTGCAGAGCGGTCTCAATATCGGTCCGATCATCACGCATCACTTCGATATCGACGACTATCAGCCAGCGTTCGAACTCATGGCATCAGGGCAGAGCGGCAAAGTCATACTGAACTGGGCGTAGAAGCCTGCCTACAGGAGCAACCTGGGCCGCGACCTGGACGCTGTTCATCTTCATGGCTCGGTTGATCGGCAACATCCTGTTGCCGACCCTTCGGGCGCACTGCGTGCGTCCAAAATCGCTCTTGGCGATTTTGTCGCTGCGCTTTACTTCCGATGAACAGCATCCTGCCCACGGCCAGGAGTCTACCGATAGGGAGGGCTCCTACATATCGATGTCGCACAGACAGTGCTTATAGACGCCTTTGGGATCATTAAAACGTAGTAACGCTCTCGTCTTTTCGCTCGCTTGTTCTGCGATCTCTCGCATTATCGAGGGCTGTCTTGTCCAGTGCGTCAGGTCCAAACCGGATCTTGCGGCAACGCCGAGCAAATCGACCAATAATTGTTCGGTCGCTGACAATTCCTGCCGGATTTTCTTGATGCCGTATTCCCCTTCGGCAAGGTCTGCGAACTCCGCAGCTGAGGCGATTGCATCGTCAAGATCTCCGAGTTCATCGACGAGACCATTGTTCAATGCGTCGAGACCGGTCCACACCTGCCCCTGGCCAATCCTGTCGACGAAACTCTTGTCCATCTCCCGGCTCGAAGCAACACTACTGATGAAATCGTCATAGCCATCGTCAATGAAAAGCTGAAAGAGCTGCTTTGCTTGCTCCGACATGGCGCGATCAGGGCGGAATAAACCCGACAATGGCGTCGTACCGACACCGTCCGTCGCGACACCTACCGCATCGAGCGTGCGCTGATAGGTGGGAAACATTCCGAATATGCCGATGGAGCCGGTAATTGTGGACGGGCTCGCGAAGATCCGATCTGCATCCATCGAAATCAGGTAACCGCCAGACGCGGCGACGCCACCCATGGATGCGACAACAGGTTTGCCCGCATCGCGCATGGCTTTGATTTCATCCACGATAATCTCGGACGCAAAGGCGCTGCCACCGCCGCTGTCGACTCTGAGCACAACAGCTTTGACCGACTCGTCATTACGCGCCTCGCGAAGCAGCGCCGCCATGGAATCAGCGCCGATCGTTCCCGGCGGCTGGAAGCCGGGAAGAATGTCTCCGACTGCGACGATCACCCCGACATTCTCGGACTTGACCTTACCGCCCGAGAGCATACGTATCTGCTCGAGATACTCGTACATCCCTGCTGAATTAAACGTATCCGTTTTGTCAGGATTCTCCCCGACGTGATCGATCAGAAGATCTCGAATCTCGGTTCGGGTCAGAAGTTCATCGACCAGACCATGATCCCTCGCAGCCAGAGCGATATCACCACTGGTCGCCCGAACATTTTCAAGATAGTTCTGGGCAAACGCATCGATTGCCCCTTCTTCGAGATCCCTGGCAGTTTCCACATCGAGCTGATAAAGGCTCCAGAGCTGATCGATGAACCGCATCGTCGATTCGCGATCTTCATCGGACATATCCATACGCGTGTATGGCTCGACAAAGGACTTGTGTGTACCAACACGGAACACGTTCCAGTCGATTCGCAGCAAATCAATTGCGTCTTTGTAGTAGGTCCGGAAGCGGCCGAAACCCTGCATGATCAGAAATCCCTCAGGATGCAAATAGACTTCATCCGCATGTGCCGCGAGGTAATAAGCTTGTTGACTCAGATAGTCCGCACTTGCGATAACCTTCTTTCCCGACGACTTGAAATCCTCAATCGCTGCCGCGACCTGTTGCAGTTTGCTGAGCCCGGCGCCGAGCACGCTGCTCAGTTCGAGGTAAACCACTTCGATACGGTCATCATCTTTCGCGTGCGCCAACGCGTCGACAATGTCCTGCACAAGCGTTTGCGGTTTGCCATCGCCCGCCAACTCGGCGATGGCACGCTCAAACGGATCACCTTCGATTTGTTCAACCAGGAACCCAACTGGCTGGATAACCAATGCCGCTTTGTCGGGCAGTCCCCTTGGCACATCCGACATCGCACCGAAAAAAACCATGAAAATGACTAACAATAGTATGAGGTGCAATACTTTGCGCACGCCGTCCGCACCGCTCCATACCGCAGAAAAAAACCTGACGATCGAACCTCTCATACTCACGTATGCCTCACTTCTCGTAACTGATTCTGTAGATCTTGCCGCCGTAGTCGTCGCTCACGAGCATCGATCCGTCAGCCAGTACGAGCAAATCTACGGGTCGGCCCGACACTTTTTCTTTCCGCATCCAGCCCTCGGCGAACACTTCGTAGGAAACCGGCGCACCGTTTTCAAGACGCACGAGGCTAATCCGATAGCCAATTTTCTTTGAGCGATTCCAGGAACCGTGCTCGGCCACAAATATCTGTCCGTGATATTCGGGTGGGAACATCTCGCCGGTGTAGAACTTCACACCCAATGCCGCGACATGCGGGCCGAGTTTCTGTGCCGGCGCCGTGAAATCGTCGCATTCCTTGCCTTCACCAAACTCCGGATCCGGAATATCACCTGCGTGACAGTACGGATAGCCGAAATGCAATCCCTTTGCCGGGGCACGATTCAATTCGTCCGGCGGAATATCGTCGCCCATCATGTCGCGGCCGTTGTCGGTAAACCAGAGTTCCCCGGTGTCGGGATGCCAGGTGAAGCCAACCGAGTTGCGGATACCCTCAGCATAGATCTCTCTTCCTGACCCATCCAGATTCATGCGAATAATCTGCGCGAAGCCTTCTGCACCCCGATCGCATATGTTGCACGGGGCTCCAATGGCGACATAGAGCTTATAATCCGGTCCGATGCCGATGTATCGCCAGCCGTGATGGGTTTCACCGGGCAATTCTATGTCCAGCACTTCCGGAACCGGCCTAATATTCAGTTGGCTCTCAACGTCATTCAGGCGCAAAATCCGGCCGACCTCGGCGATATAAAGGTCGCCATTGAAAAATGCGATACCGTTCGGTGTCTTGAGGCCAGTGGCTATCTCAAGCACCTGCGGGTTAGCTTCGCCAGCCGGAACAACGGCATAAACGGAACTTTTACGACGATTCGAAACGAAAACCACATCGTGGTCAGCCAACGCAAGAGAGCGGGCATTCGGAACATTGGCATAGATCTCGATTTTAAAGCCTGGCGGCAACTCGATATCGTCGAGATCCACGGGTTCGGCCCCACTCGATTGCGCGGTCAGAAAACCCAAGAATAGAAGAATACCTGCACTTGCTCTCACGACTCACCTCACAGGGTTACGGGTCCGGCACTAACCAAAGGGACAAATCCGGCCAAAACGTAATCAATATGACCGACAGCGTCAGGATAATCAGAAACGGAAACGTGGCCGAATAGACATGCATGATCGGTTTTTCAAATCGATAACTTGCGATAAACAAGTTTAGACCAACTGGTGGCGTCATATATCCCAACTGCATCGCTGCCAGAAATACTATGCCAAGGTGGACCTCGTGAACACCGTATTCGGCTGCAATAGGCAGAATCAGCGGCACGACGAGCACGATGGCGGAGAAGATATCGAGAATCGCGCCAAGAATCAGGAGGAATATCAGCAGCAGAATGAGGAATGAGACCGGGCTCGAAACGAGGCTCGCAACGTATTCGAGCAACATCTGCGGAATACCGGCACTGATCATGTAGTTCGTAGACGCCAGAGACACGCCGAGAATGATCAGGATTCCGCCAACCAGCACCATCGATGCACGCATGATCCTGGGCAGATCGGAGAGCGGGATTTCCCGGTGTATGACAACTTCGACGATGAGTACGTAAAGCGCCGTAACGGCCGCCGCCTCTGAAACCGCCAGGAAACCGGAGTAGATACCGCCAAGGACGACAATCGGCAACGGAATTTCCCAGATCGATTCCCTGATTGCAGCCCCCGTTTCCCGCCAGGAGAAATTGGACAGCGGTTTGCGATTGCTGCGATTGACCCAAAGACTCCAGGCCGAGAGCATCACAAGCATAACCATGCCCGGCAGGATGCCGGCCAGGAAAAGACTATCGATCGAGACTTCGGCAATCACACCATAGAGAATCAGTGGTAACGATGGCGCAAACAACAGTCCGAGACTGCCTGACGAAGTGACGAGCCCGAGATTGAATTTGTCGGGATAGCCATCGTGTTTAAGTGCCGGATACAGGATCGCACCCAGGGCAATAATCGTGACGCCAGACGCACCGGTAAACGCCGTAAAGAACGCACAAGCTGCAAGGGCCACTAGCGCGAGACCGCCGGGCAACCAACCCAGCATTGCTCCGGTCAGTCGAACGAGACGTTTGGGTGCATCGCTCTCGCTGAGTACATAACCGGCAAATGTGAACAGAGGAATCGCAGCGAGAAATGGCAGATCCGCAATACTCTGAATCTCGAGTGCCATGTTCATCAGGTCGGTCTCGTCTCGCTGAAAACCGAGCATCGCACTTGTGGCAATGACCGCGAACAATGGCGCGCCCAGTACAGCCAGCAAGATCAGAATGACGCTTACGGCAATCATTGTGTCGTATCCTCATCGACACTGCCTGCCATGATGGAAATTCTTTTGGCGGCCAGTATGACGAAACGATAGCTCACCAGAGCAAATGCCAGCGGTACGACGATATGTGCGATCCAAGCCGGCGTATCGACCAGAACCTGGTCTTCGAATTCGATTTCAAGTTGCAGATATCGCCATGCCTGCCAGGCGATGGTAGCGCAGACAATTGCAGCGAAAACATCGACGAGCACGCGCGTAAATCTTACGAGCCAATCTGGTAGCAAGTGCGACAGAACATCAATACGAATGTGGCGATCGTCGCGACAAGCCGCGATCGATCCGACCATGGCCAGCCACAGCACCATGAGCTTGAGCAACTCATCAGCCCAGATAATGCCTGTACCAAAGACCTCACGCAGCACGATCTGAAGGACCGCGAGCACGATCATGCTTGTCAACATCGTGACAAGAGCAATGTTTTCAAGCAGCCGACCGAACTGGTCGAGCCTGGACAACAAGGCAGTAAGACCGGATGCCACCCTCAGTTGCCAGCAGCGCCTTCAACACCGACGCGGAATTCCTGCACATAGCCCATCATCTCGTCATAAAGATCCAGGGAGTATTCACCCTGCTGCGCCAGGCTGCGATTCGATTGCGACAAGAGTTTGCGTATGTTCGCTTTTTCATTCTCATCAGGAACGATACTCTTTATACCCGTGTTCAATAGTGCATCCAGCGCCGCTTTGTTATCGACCAGGTTCTTTTCGTCAAACACGGCATAGGTTTTCGTCATCACATCACGAATGACGGCCTGATCTTTGGCACCGATCTTGTTGAACGCTTTCTTGTCGACCGCCATGAAGCCCATCGTGTATACAAGCGGCATGTCGGTAACGAACTTGACCTTGGTATGCCATTGCAGCACCAAAGCACCGATGGGCGACATCGCAACGATATCGATCAATCCTGTCTGCAGGCCTGTCAAGACATCAGTGAGCGGCAACGTGACTGGCGATAATGACAAAGCTTCCATCGAAGCGTAGCTTATCGTGTCACCTTCAGGCACCCAGACGCGTTTACCCCTCAGATCGTCAAGTCCCTTGACGGGTTCGTTCGACATGATGACAGCAAAACCCGTGGCCGCAAATCCAAAACTCACGAATCCTTTTCTTTCAAGGCCCTCTTTGATCGTTTGATCAAGGCGCTCTCGTACGTAGGCTGCTTCGTCCTCGGAATCGAAGGTCAGCGGCAGGCCATACAGACTGATTTCGGGATAAACCTTCTGCAGAGCCGACGGTATAAATGCCCCGCCGTGCAGATTGCCGATACGTATTTTGCCGAGTACCTTGGTGTCGTTGCCCATGACACCACCGCCGTAGTATTTTATCTGCACTCGACCCTCGGTGCGTTCCTGAATTTCCTTTGCACCCGCCCGCATTGCTTCCATCCAGTCGGACCCTTCGGGGGCAACCGTGGCAATTTTCAAGACGGCCGCATTCGTCAGACCACTAAACAGCAATGCCAGAAAAACAAAAGTCAGTTTCTTCATCGAAATACCTTTCAGATCAGAAGTAATCATCAGCTTCAGCTCGCAACCGCAAGGCCTCTTCCTGTGCAAGAACGTTAGTTAACGTCAAGCCATCCGCATATGGACTGGCCTCAAGCACTTCGTTGACGAGTTGATCGTGCAATTCCCTTTCGTACAGCTTCTTCGCATAACCTTTCGCAAATTCGATTTTGGCGCTGAGATCGCGACCCGCCGACGCCGTGATTGCTTTTTCGAAATGAATCCGTGCTTCTTCGGGCTTACCGCCGAGAGCCGGTGGCAGGATCGTCAGGATTATCCCGAGGTACATGTGCGCCGCACTTTCCGAGGAATCTCCAGCAATTTCCAGATAACGCTTTACCAGGGCTTCGGCCTGTGGCAATTCTGCACGCGCGTTCCAGTCGGAACTATGTGCTTGCAGATACGCAAGCGTTGCGAAGCTGTAAGAGTACACAGCTTCAGCATGCCGTTCGGTGAGGCCATCGAGGGTTCCGACGAAATCTTCGTAGTTCATTTCACGCCAATCGCAAGCAGCAGCGTAGGAAGCACAGATGCCACGCAAAGCATAATCGCGGGCGCGGGCGGTTAACCGCGATGCCCTCGCATCGTCGTCAGCAAAAATGGCACCATAGGATGCGTAGAGATTTGCGGCGGCGCCGAGCATTGCCGGATCATCAGGGTTGCCCTCGACGAAACTGTCCATGAGCAACATGTACGAAGGCATGCCGGCACGCACGGTTTCCGGGTCATCCTGATTCAGGATCGCGCTCGAAAGATCATCAGCGAGCCCGCTGGCCGCATTGGATATCAGCGAGGCACAGCCGCTCACTGTCGTTACTGCGAGAAGTACCAGCAGGGTCGCAAATCGGGATTCTTGCAGAATAGGTCTCATGCCACGAAAGACCTGCCTTGGGAGCGATAGTTCAGGCGGAGTATCCCATAATTGCGCTCCGCGACCGACGTTGCGCTAGATTTTTTCCTTGATCCGCGCGGCCTTGCCAGTGCGCCCACGAAGATAGTACAGCTTGGCGCGACGGACATCGCCGCGACGCTTCACCTTGATAGAGCTGACAACCGGGCTGTAGGTCTGGAATACACGTTCGACACCCTCGCCGTGCGAAATCTTCCGCACCGTGAACGAAGAATTGAGGCCGCGGTTACGCTTTGCGATAACAACGCCTTCGAAGGCCTGCAAACGCTCGCGCTCGCCCTCTTTGACCTTTACCTGAACAACGATCGTATCTCCCGGAGAAAACGCGGGAATCTCCTTGTCCATTTGTTCCTGTTCGATCGCTTCAATTATTTTGCTCATGTCTCTGCACCCGGGCCACAATGACGGCTAGCCCTGCTCCTTCAAAAACTCATCGAGCAACTTGCGTTGCTCCTGATTCAATTTCAATTCTGCTACCAAGTCAGGCCGGCGCAAAAAGCTCCGTCCCAACGCCTGCTTGTAGCGCCAGCGTGCTATTCGCGCGTGATCTCCGGACAACAACACCGCCGGCACACGCTGCCCGGCAACACTCTCCGGACGCGTGTAGTGCGGGTGGTCGAGCAGGCCGTCCATAAAGGAGTCCTGTGTTGCCGACTCTTCGTCACCGAGCACACCCGGTAACAACCGCGCTACGGCATCGATCACCGCCATCGCAGCGATCTCGCCTCCGGACAAGACGAAGTCACCGAGTGACAACTCCTCATCCACTTCATTCTCGATCAACCGCTCGTCGATGCCTTCGTAGCGACCGGCCAGCAGGACAAAACCCTGCAGGTCCGACAAGCGCCTGGCAGTTGCCTGATCGAACACCTTGCCCTGTGGCGACAGGCAAATGACCGGACTGCCCTCAGGCACGCTGTCTTTCGCCTGGCGTATGGCCTTTGCGGTTGGCTCGTATTTCAGAACCATGCCGGGGCCACCCCCATAAGGCCGGTCGTCGACCGTGCGGTGGGCGTCTTCGGCAAAGTCGCGGGGATTCTCGCAATTGAGCGACAAAAGCTGCCGTTCCACCGCGCGCCCGACGACGCCGTACTCGCCTACCTGACCTACCAATTCCGGGAACAAGCTGACAACGGCGATACGCATGGTGTCAGTCCCACTCCCAATCGACGCTGATTACTCCCTTTGCGAAATCAACGTCGAGAATCACTTTTTCTGCGATGAACGGAATCAACCGTTCTCGCTCTCCTTCGGTAACCAACACATCATTGGCACCGGTTGCCATCAAATACGCAACCCGACCGAGTTCGGTACCGTCGCGATGCACGACCCGCATCCCTTCGAGGTCTGCCCAGTAATACGAGCCATCCTCGGCATCGGGCAAGTCGTCGCGCCCGATGGCTATGTCGCATCCAACCAGTTCCACCGCCTGATCACGATCATCCACTCCATCCAGGTGTGCGATGACCGCCTTGCCGTGGCGTTTGCCCTCACATACCGAGGCGGCTTGCCACTCTCCTTTCCGTTTCAGGAGCCAGCAATCATAGTCGAGGATCGCTTCGCGTGGCTGGGTGTAAGAAAACACCTTAAGCCACCCCTTGACTCCGAACAGGCCGGATATACGGCCCAGCAGTACCGGCTGTTCCCGTTCTTCTATCAGTTGCTGGCCTGAGCCTTGCTATGCGACTTCAACAATGAGGCGACACGGTCGGACGGCTGTGCGCCCTGACTTATCCAGTAATCCACGCGTTCGACATCGATACGCAGATTCTCCTCATGCTCCTTACCCACCGGATTGAAGAAACCAACACGTTCAATATACCGGCCGTCCCGACGATTGCGGCTGTCGGTGACCACCAGGTGATAAAAAGGACGTTTTTTCGCGCCAGCGCGAGAAAGACGAATACTAACCATTATTTTTCCGTTAATTGCGTGACAGGCAGACATGCCTTAGCCCGGGCCGTCCCGAGTAGGTTGCGCATTGTACCGGTTTCACCCCAAATGTGAAGCGTTTTCGCGACGAATAATTCGAGTAATTTCCGTAGCTTAGCGCATTCCGGGCGGCATGCCGCCGCGTGGCATGCCGCGCATCATCTTTTTCATGCCGCCGCGGGACATTTTTCGCATCATTTTCTCCATCTGGGTGAACTGCTTGAGCAGGCGATTGACGTCCTGAACCTGCAGCCCCGAGCCAGCGGCTATGCGTTTTTTTCGCGAGCCATTGATGGTTTTCGGAAAGCGTCGCTCCCCCGGCGTCATCGAATTAATGATCGCAACCTGGCGCCTGAGTTGCTGTTCATTGGCGCTATCCTTGAGCGCCGCCGGGTTGACGTTGCCCGGCATCGGCAGCTTCTCGAGCATTGCTGCCATACCCCCCATATTCGACATCTGTTCGAGCTGGTCCTTCAGATCCGACAGGTCGAAGCCACGGCCTTTTTTTAGTTTCTTCGCAAGTTTTTCGGTTTTTTCCTTGCTGACTTTGTCTTCGATATCCTCGACCAGCGACAGCACGTCACCCATACCCAGAATGCGCGACGCCATACGATCCGGGTGGAATGCTTCGAGTGCGTCGACCTTCTCACCCACACCGAGAAAGCGTATTGGCTTGCCGATCACTTCGCGTACCGACAAGGCAACGCCACCCTTGGCGTCACCATCAGCCTTTGTCAGCACCACACCTGTCAGTGGCAAACTTCGATCAAATACGGTGGCAGCGTTCACGGCGTCTTGCCCTGCCATGCTGTCAACAATAAACAGCGTTTCGTTAGCACCGGACTTCGCGTGTACGGCAACAACTTCCTGCATCATGTCTTCGTCGACATGCAGTCGACCCGCCGTGTCGATAATCAGCACATCGGCATGTGATCGCCGCGCGTCGTCAAGAGCGCGATCAACGATATCGACGGGCTTGTCGTCAGTGCTACTCGGGCAATGCAACGCACCAACTTCAGCGGCCAGGGTTTGCAGCTGCAAAATAGCTGCCGGACGATATACGTCGGTACTGACCAGCATCACCCGCTTCTTCTCTTTGTCGATCAGCCTCTTCGCGAGTTTTGCCGCGGTCGTCGTCTTACCCGCACCCTGCAAACCCGCCAGCACAACGACAACCGGCGGCTGGGCTTTGAAGTCCAGCGGTGCATGCGTATCGCCGAGAATTCGTACCAACTCGGCATGGATGATCTTCACGAACGCCTGTCCGGGAGTCAGGCTCTTGGTTACGTCCTCGCCAACCGCCTGGTCGCGAACGCGGTCGATAAACGACTTGACGACGGGCAGCGCGACGTCGGCCTCCAGCAACGCAAGGCGAACCTGACGCAACGTGTCCTTGATATTGCTTTCCGTGATGCGGCCTTTGCCGCTGAGGCCGCGCGCTGCCTCGGAGAGCCTACTGCTGAGGTTGTCGAACATGCGGGGATTCTAAACTGTTAGAACCGTCCCGCGTGACAACATTTGAATATTTTTCGCCGGTGCGGCCTTGATGACCTGCTCGAGGATTCTCTCTTCTTCGCCCGGTTTCATGCCCGTTAGCCAGATCTCCGGCGCATGCCGAAGCCGCTCGAGATCGCGTGTCAGCGTGCGCGGACAATAGTGACCGGACTCAGTCGCAAGTCGTTCCATCTCGTCAGGAAAAGACACTTCTATGACCAGCACCTTGAGGTCTTCACAGGCATTGAGAACGGGCCACAGTGTTTCATTGGTTTTCGTGTCGCCGCTGACCGCAAACGCACCGCCAGAATTCTGCACAGTAAAGCCGAGCGTCGGTACTGTGTGCATGACATCGACTGCGTAGAACTCCCGGTGCTTGATCGTGATCGTGTCACCCGGACTGCAGACCTTGTAGCGAAGCATCGGATTCTCCGCAGAAGGCAGCTTGGCAAAGTCGGGCCAGATGACCCCATTGAACAGGTGGTCCTGGATCGCGCGTAAAGTCTCTTCGCGTGCATAAACGGTCAGCGGTTCTGTGAAGTTTTCGTCGAAAACACTGTCCGCAAGCATCGGCAGACCAGCAATGTGGTCGAGATGCGCGTGAGTCAGGAATACATGACGAATCGGGTCGATTTCTTCGAGCGCAAGGTCGCCGATGCCAGTTCCGGCATCTATCAGGACATCGTTATCGACCAGCATTGCCGACGTGCGCGAGCCCGCGCCGATACCACCACTACAACCCAGTATTCGTATACGCATAATGTTGGGGTACTATTGAACTTCACCCTGTGGGATGATTCCGTTAGCGAAACGTTAGGTGAAGCACCGGCCGGTTTCTGTGTCTCAAATCACAATTCTTTTGCTGTACCTGTTGGCAGCCGTCGCTTTCGCGCTGTCACGCTTGCCGCGCTACGCCGCCTGGACACAGCCTTTACTCGTCGCTGCCGTTGGGTTTTCGGTGGCCGGACTAATGCTGCACGGACAGGGTCTGTACGTCGAAATCAACAAAGTAAGCGGCTTGAGCGTGTCACTTGCCGGTGCCGTATCGCTCATTGGGCTGCAACTCGCGTTGATCGGGCTGCTCGGAGCTCTGGAACCCACGCTTCGCGGCATGACAGCGGGTTTGCTGCTTCTTGCCGCGGTCGCGACGATTCCAATAGACATGCAACCGAAAATCGAAACGGTTCTGGATCTCTCCTGGCAAATGCAGGCGCATATCCTGATCGCAATGTTCGCTTACGGACTGCTCACTGCCGGGGCCATTGTTGCAGTATTCGCACTGATCCAGAATCGCCGGCTGCGAGCGGGCAAATTGTCATCAGCAAATTATCTGTTCGCGCCACTGGAGACGACCGAGAAAATGCTGTTCGGCGTCGCTGCGGCGGGATTTTCCGGCCTGCTGCTCGCCGTATTGTCGGGGTTCGCGTTTGTCGAGAATCTGTTTGCCCAACATCTGGTACATAAAACGGCTTTTTCGCTGTTGGCCTTGTTGTTGTTTGGCGTCCTGGTTGCCGGTCGTGTATTTGCCGGCTGGCGCGGCAAACGTGCCGTGTATCTCTACCTGTGGGGCTTCGCTTTTCTGTGCCTGGCCTATTTCGGCAGCCGCTATGTTCTCGAGGAAGTGCTCAACCGATCCTGGAGCTGATTGCGGCGCCCAATCTGAGACGTGATTTCTTGACAGCCTGCATGGGTCCTGCTGAAGTGAGCGGGTAAGGGTTCTATAGGAGGTGGCCTTTCTTTGGGCGATGACGTTCCCCTAGCAGCCTTGATCGGGCTGCTCGTCACATTACTCGTACTTTCCGCGTTCTTCTCGGGCTCGGAAACGGCACTCATGAGCCTGAACCGCTACCAACTTCGCCATAAAGCGCGCGAGGGTCATCGCGGCGCCAAACTCGCTGAGCGACTGCTGCAACGGCCGGATCGACTGATCGGTCTGATTCTGCTTGGCAACAACCTCGTCAATTTCTCGGCTGCCTCACTGGTCGCGATCATCGCATTGAAGATCGGTGGACAGCCGGCCGTTGCACTGGGCACCTTGATTCTGACCCTGGTAGTGCTGATATTCTCCGAGGCCGCGCCGAAGACCTTGGCCGCGCTCCACCCCGAGCGCCTGGCCTTTCCGGCAGCCATCATCTACTACCCGTTACTCAAGATCACCTATCCACTGGTGTGGCTGATTAATTTCGCCTCCAACGGGGTTCTGTATGTGTTGGGGGTCCGTGACAGTGACGCTAATTTGCATGCGTTGACGCGTGAAGAATTACGTACGATTGTCCACGAAGCCGGGAGCCGCATTTCGAACCGATACCGACAGATGCTCATCAGCATCCTCGACCTGGAGAAGGTCACGGTCGACGACGTTATGGTGCCGCACAACGAAATTGTTGGCATCGATCTTGATGACGACGCCGAAGACATCGAGCGCATCATCACCGAAAGCCAACACACACGGTTACCGGTTTATCGCGACAATATCGACAAAGTGATTGGCATTCTGCACATGCGGCGGCTCGCAAATCTGGCGCAGCGCTCGTTCGAACGGGATGCACTGATCGAATTGTTGGAAGAACCTTACTTCGTCCCTGAAGGCACGCCGCTCAGCACGCAGCTCGTCCAGTTCCAGCGTCGCCGAAAACGCGTTGCTCTGGTCGTTGACGAATACGGTGACATTCAGGGCATCGTCACTCTGGAAGATATCCTCGAGGAAATCGTCGGCGAATTCACGACTGACCCGGCCGACGAGGACGACGACGTTATCAGAGAGGGAGCTAACAACTGGCTCGTCAACGGCGCCGCAAATATTCGTGAACTCAATCGATCACAAAACTGGGGACTGCCGACCGACGGTCCGAAAACGCTGAACGGCTTGATTCTGGAATTACTGGAGACGATTCCCGAACCGACGACCTGCCTGAAGATCAACGGCTATCCGATCGAAATTGTCGAGACAGACGACAATCGTATCCGCACGGTTCGAATCGGACAGCGGATTGACGAAACAGAAACCGCCGCCTAGAACGCCCTGTCAAGCGCGTCGCTGACGCGCCTTACACCCATAACTTGTATTCCTTCCGGTATCTTCTTCGGCACGTTAGCCCGCGGAACCAGTGCGTGGGTAAAGCCTTGTTTCGCGGCCGCGGCTATGCGCTCTTCGCCAAAGCGCACCGGCCTGATCTCCCCTGCCAGCCCGATCTCGCCGAAACTGACGAGACGCTCGAGACAGGGTCGATCACGAAAACTCGAAACAATCGCCAACAGCGCGGGCAGATCGACTGCCGTCTCAGTTATGCGAAGACCTCCAACCACATTCACGAATACGTCTTCCGGGCCGAGCGAAAGACCGCCGTGACGCTGCAACACCGCAAGCAGCAGGGCCAAACGATTTTGATCGATGCCTGTAGCCAACCGTTTGGGATGGGCGGTACTGCCATCGGCAACAAGCGCCTGAATCTCGACGAGCAGTGCTCGGCTACCTTCCCACGCTACCGTCACAACGCTTCCCGGCTCCGCGACCGAATCACGTGACAGGAAGATCGCCGAAGGATTACTGACTTGCCGAAACCCTGTCTCGGTCATCGCGAAGACGCCCATTTCACCGCTCGCACCAAAGCGATTTTTTACCGACCGAATTAACGTGTAGCGACTGGCCGGATCACTCTCGAAATACAGTACCGTGTCCACCATGTGCTCGACGACCCGTGGCCCGGCAATCGCACCCTCTTTGGTTACGTGACCAATAACAAAAACCGACACCTCTGTCTGTTTCGCATATTGCACTACACGACCAACGCATTCGCGCAGCTGGGCAACGGATCCAGGAGCGGACGGCAGGTTCATACTTGCCATCGTCTGGATCGAATCAATGACCAGGACTTGCGCACCACAACTCGCGCACTGCTCGAGCACATGCTCAAGCGAAGTGTCCGCGAGTAACTTCAGGTCGGAAGAAGACAATCCCAACCGCTGTGATCGTTGCCCGATCTGGCGCAGCGATTCCTCACCGGTCGCATAAAAGACCGCCAGTTCACCCGATAGGTTCGCAGACACCTGTTGCAACAAGGTCGACTTTCCGACGCCCGGGTCACCGCCAAGCAATACAACCGCGCCAGGGACCAGTCCGCCGCCCAGCACACGATCGAATTCGCCGAACCCGGACGTGTGTCGGTGGGCCAGATCTTCGGGCAGCGAGTCGAGGCTTGCCGGGGCCGGGCTCGATTCACGTGCCGGCCTCGACGCCGCGATCCGCGTCTGAGTCAATGTGTTCCACGCCGCGCAATCGGGGCACTGCCCCGCCCACTTGACGCTGTGCGCGCCACACTCCTTGCAGACATATGCCGTTTTTGCTTTAGCCATCTATAACTATTTGATTTTTCTAATCTTTTAGGAGCGAGAATAATTGTGACGGTGGTTTTTCGGACCTACGTCACATTGCGGGTGGCCCGAACGCCAATGATAGCAAAGGTTTCAGGCCTGTTTATTACATAAAAATGCCAACCCTATCTCATTAACAAGGCACGCCTTTTCCTATACTTTCGGCCTCGAAAAGGGATTTATTTGCGTTGATATCGCAACAAAAACAAAAGCGTAACCGCCTGATCGCGTTGAGTTTTGTCAGCGTGCTGTTGCTGCTTGTCTATGGCCCAATGGCACAGTGGTTCGTGGCGGCCGATCGCGTGCTGTACGACCAACTCGCGTCGTACCTGCCAAACAAGCCGCTGGACAACGCGGTCATCATCAGTATCGACCCCTCCAAGACGGACAGGAACGACATCGTCGACACCTATGGACAAATCATGGCGGTATTGGGCCAAAGCAAGGTCAAGCGCATCATCATGACGGAGCCGCCGGAAATCGCCGACAGCGAGAATCTGCCGGGATGGGCTGTTGCGATGAATGCCAACGTGCCAGTTTATGCACCGACACGACATCGCTTTTCGGACCTGGCCACTCGCGACGGTTTCGTCGAAATTCGCACTGACAGCGATGGTATCTTACGTCGCTCGGAATTGTGGCAACTCAATGATGGCGTCATGTCACCTTCGTTGCCGCTGGCAGTCGCCTTTGACAACGAAGTTGCCGGCACAGGTCACCGCATGTCGAGCGAAGAGGACGCCATCTATGTGTCGAACTACGAGGTACTGGATCGCGTCAAAGTCGACGATCTCCTGAACGAAAAGACCGATAAGTCATCGCTTGTTGGTGCCACGATATTTCTAGACTCATCACCGGCGCTCGTTGGTGCGGCCGCGATGCTCCCGTCGGGTCAGTTTGTAACGATTTCGGAGGTGACGGCAGCACTGCTTGCCGATGTGGAACAGGATCGAACGATTATCGCGCCCTCGTGGGTCGCAGCGATGCAATGGCTCGCGCCTGCGCTGCTCGCCATCGTCGCGGTCTTATTCATGCCGGACCGCTCTCGCAAGGACATCGTCGTGCTCGCCGGAACCGCGATTGTCATGCTGCTGTTGCTGGAGACTCTGCTCTTGTACGTGCTTCATGTACGAATTGACCTTGGCAGGCCAATCCTGATTTTCGCCGGTGCCGGACTACTGAGTATCTGGCTGGCCGGCGATGAGAAGAAAGAGCTGACGGACGCATTCAAGAAAGGCAATGATTTTCTCGCGGCGGGTCGTCTGGAACCTGCGTTCGCCGAGTTTCGACGCTGTCAACCGTCGGAGACGGTCGCCACGGTCATGTACAAACTGTCGCTCGCTTTTGAGGACCAGGCGAAACCAGAACGCGCAGAAGCTGTGCTCGAATGGATGAAGCGCACGCACGGCACGCCTCTTGCCGGCACCTCGAGCGGTCAGGACACGAGTGCTGGTCCACAGCGTCTCGGTCGATATGTTATTGAGCGCCGAATCGGGCGCGGTGCGATGGGTGCGGTTTACCTGGCCAAAGATCCGCGTATCAACCGGCCCGTTGCATTAAAAGTGATCGCGATCGAGAAGGAGTTCGAGGACGAGGAACTCAAGGAAGCCAGAATGCGCTTTTATCGCGAGGCCGAATCCGCCGGACGCCTGGCACACCCCAATATCATCACCGTGTTCGACGCCGGCGAGGATAAGGGCCTTGCCTATATTGCGATGGAATATGTACCGGGAACTCCGCTGAAGAAATTCACGGATCCGACGAAGCTACTGGCGCCCAAGCGTGCCCTTGAACTATGTGCATCGACAGCCGACGCATTGGACTACGCTCATAATCAGGGCGTCATCCACCGTGACATCAAGCCCGCCAACCTCATGTACAACCCGAAAGAGGGCTCACTTAAGATCACGGACTTTGGAGTCGCACGAATGACCGACAACAACAGTACGAAAACGGGCATTGTTCTTGGCACGCCAATGTACATGTCCCCCGAACAGCTCGGCGCGGAGAAACTCACGGGCCACTCGGACTTGTTTTCGCTTGGTGTTACCCTGTACGAGCTTTTGGCTGGAGAAGTACCGTTCAAGGCAACGAACATCGCGGTGCTAATGACGAAGATCACCACGGACGACCCGGCACCCATTTCCCAGCGGAGAGCCGGAATACCGCCCAGTGTGGACACCGTTTTGGCCAAGGCACTGGCCAAACGTCCTCAGGACCGGTTTTCCTGCGGTGCCGAAATGGCGATCGCGTTACGCAACTGTGCCAGATATTCGTAGGCTGACAGAAGCAGATTGGTAGCACATAGATGAACCTGAAGGGGAAAATAGACTTCGCTGAAATCACCGACACCGGACGTGTCCGTGATCACAACGAGGACGCAATCGGCTCAGATCCGGATATCGGCCTAATGGTGCTCGCCGACGGCATGGGCGGCTACAACGCGGGCGAGGTCGCCAGCGGTATTGCTGTTCAGATCGTTTCAGAACTCGCCACCGAAGGCGCGGGTCGCGAGAATCGTGACGAGGTCGACCCGCATAGCGGTCTCATGCGGCAGTCGATCGTACTCAGAGATGCAGTTTATCGCGCCAACAAGATCATCTTCCAAACCGCTCAGAGTCAGACCCATTGCGAGGGTATGGGCACGACCATCGTCGCTAGCATGTTCTACGACAACAAGATCTCGATCGCCCACGTTGGCGACTCGAGAGCCTATCGGCTTCGTGGCGGCGTCTTCGACCAAATGACCCTGGACCACTCGCTGTTACAGGAACTCGTCGATCGCGGCTTCTACTCGGCCGAGGAAGCGCAGCGCTCGACCAATCGAAATTACGTAACCCGGGCGCTCGGCGTGGAGCCTACGGTCGAGGTTGAGGTGCACGAGTATGAAGTGCTGCCGGGTGACATCTACCTGCTGTGCTCGGACGGATTACCGGACATGGTTGAAGATGAAGATATTCACTTAACTATCAGTACTTTTAATGCTAGTCTTGATATCGTTGGTAAGCAATTGATTGAATTGGCAAATGACCAGGGCGGACGCGATAATATATCGGTACAGTTGGCGCAGGTCATTAGTCCGTTCGCGGCCAGGAAAGGCCTGTTAGCCAAGCTTGCCAACTTGTTCCGCTCATAAGGGTGCAGGGGTTAGGAGATTGTTGGATATTGGAGCGATGCGGCTGCCGGGCAGTTAGCTATTTCGTGTGTCGAATGACTCCCTGTTTTGTTGATTTTATCTCACTGGGAACGGTGACATGGCACGGTTAATTCTTAGCCTGGACAACCAGGTTCTGGCTGAATACAACATGACGAAGGAGCGCTACACGATCGGGCGCCTTCCCGATAACGATGTACGCATCGACAACCCCGCCGTCAGTGGGCACCACTCCCTGATCATCAATATTCTCAATGACTCCTTTTTGGAGGATTTGAACAGTACCAACGGAACCTACGTCAACGGCAAGCTGATCAAGAAGCACGCCTTGCAGCATGGTGATGTCATTACGATTGGCCATCATCAGCTGCGCTTCTCGGACCAGCAGACAACGGAAACCGAGCAGGACGAGTTTGAGAAGACTATGGTCATTCCTGCCGGTCAGCAGAACGCCGAGCAACTCGCCAAAGCGGAACAGGCTGCGGATGAAGCTGCAGCCGCCGTCAAGTTGGACCCGGAAGAAGCTGCCGCTGGCGTCAAGCTGGACCCGGAAGAAGCCGGGCCTCTTATGGACGAGCCGAAAGCCGAGCCCGTCGTGCAGAAACCCGAACCCATGAGGCACTCCGAAACACATGCCGGTATCGATCCGAGTTCCGCACCGAATGCGTTACCACTGGCCAAGCTGCAGGTTTTGAGCGGTGCATTTGCCGGCCGCGAACTCGAGCTCACGAAAGCGCTAACAACACTCGGTCGGCCTGGTGTGCAGGTCGCCGCGATAACGCGTCGTGCCGAAGGCTATTACATCGTGCATGTCGAATCCGGCAAAGAAGACGACTTTCCGTTGGTCAATGGCCAACCGATTGGTGCACAGGCGAGGAAGCTGACCGACAACGACGTCGTGCAGCTGGCTGGTGTGAAGATGGGATTCTTCGCGTCGTAAACGACACTCTCCAGGAGCTCGCCCGCTGGCTACGTGCCCCAGGGGTAGGCGGGCTCCTACGATAGTCAGTCAATGATTTCTGACGCTTCGCGGTTCATCACGCCGCAGACGAGTTCGTACGGGATCGCATCGGCCCACGGCGCAACCTCTTCGACCGGCAACTCCGGACCCCAGAGCGTCACAATGTCGCCAACTTTGTCGCAGGCATCCGCGCCCAGATCGACTGCGATCATGTCCATAGACACATTGCCGATTAGTGGTACGCGGCGTCCGTCAATCAATACTGGCGTACCCGTTCTGAAGTGCCGCGTATAACCGTCCCCATAACCGGCGGATATTATCCCAAGCACACTGTCATCCTCGCTTTGATACCGGCCTCTGTAGCCGACGCGAGCGCCCTCGTGCAGTGGTTTGACCGCGATGAGTCGGGCTTCGAACTGCATGACCGGTGACAGTCCCAGGTCCGCTCCGTTACGCCCCGCGAATGGCGAGATTCCGAACAGCGCCAAACCAGGTCGAATCCAGTGTTCACCCTCGAATCCGAGAATCTTCTGCGCATCTGTTATCTGCGTCCAGCCTAACGTGCCGGGCGTATTGGCGATGCTCACTGCACCGTCAAACCCGTCGACGACGGACTGAAATAGCTCGAATTGATACTTGGTCATCGCATTGTCGGGCTCATCCGCGCTCGCAAGGTGCGACATCAGGCGCAGCTCACCGACGGCTTTACAAGCCCGCAGCCGGTCGATCAGCGTATCCGCTTTCTCAGGAGGAAACCCAAGACGGTTCATTCCGGTATCGAACTTCAGCCATACCGTGGCCCCGCCCGTCCCTGCCGCTTCGAGCAGCTCGATTTGTTCGGCGCAATGCACAACGATTTCAAGGTTGCGCAGCATCGCTTCGGTGAGTTCGCTTGAGGTCATTACACCCGCCAACAAGACGATCGGCTTGTCAATGCCTGCCTCATGCAGGCTTATGGCTTCGGGAAGGCGCGCTACGGCAAACGCATCGGCGTCGTCAAGATTCCTGGCCACTGTCACCATGCCATGCCCGTAGGCATTAGCCTTGATGACTGCCATAACTTTGGCGCCTGGAGCGGTGGCACGAATGACACTTAGGTTTTGTCGAAGCGCTCCGAGCCGGATTAGTGCTCGCGCCCCAAACGTCACGGATACGCCTCTTCCGCGTATGAATCGGGCACCCAGTTCTCGAATTTCGTGTAGCGCCCGACAAAGGTCAGCGGGAAATCGCCGATGGGACCGTTGCGTTGCTTGGCGATCGCGATATCGGCAATACCTTTGCGCGGCGTGTCCTGGTTGTAAACCTCTTCGCGGTAGATAAAGACGATCAGGTCCGCGTCTTGCTCGATCGCTCCGGACTCACGCAGATCGGACATAACAGGTCGTTTGTCCGTTCGCTGCTCGACACTTCGATTGAGCTGCGACAATGCGATAACGGGTAGCGAGAGCTCCTTCGCAAGCGCTTTGAGGGAACGCGAAATTTCCGAGATCTCGGTGGCACGGTTTTCCTTGCTGCCGGGTACCGCCATCAGCTGGAGGTAATCGACCACGATCAGCCCGAGCCCGTGTTCCCGTTGCAAACGACGAGAGCGCGCACGAATTTCCGTGGGCGACAGGCCGGGGGAATCGTCAATAAAAATTGGCGCCTCCGACATCAACTGCACAGCAGTGTTGATGCGCGACCAGTCCTCGTCAGGAAAACGGCCTGTCCGCAGGTGCGTCTGGTCCACTCGGCCGAGCGAGGAAATCATGCGAAACGCGAGTTGCTGTGACGGCATTTCCATCGAGAAAATCGCCGTCGGCACTTGTGAACCGATTGCTGCATTCTCGGCGATGTTCAGAGCCAGTGTGGTCTTGCCCATTGACGGGCGGCCTGCGATGACGACCAATTCACCGGGTTGCAATCCTGCGGTCAATTTGTCGAACTCGTTGTAGCCGGTCGGAATACCGGTGATGTCACCTTCCGACTGATGCAGAACATCAATTCGATCGACAGCCTCCGGCAGAATCTGTTTCAGCGCCTTGAAGCCCGAGCGTCCCCGAGATCCCGACTCAGCGATCTCGAATACGAGGCGTTCGGCTTCATCGACGATTTCGGAAGCGCTGCGACCATCGGTGCCAAACGCAGCACCACTGATTTCGTTGCCCGCACTTATCAACAAGCGCAGCATCGAGCGCTCGCGCAGGATCTTTGCATAGGAGCGCGCATTGGCTGCACCCGGTGTTTCGTTTGCCAAAGACGCCAGGTACTCTAGGCCGCCCGCCTGCTCTAGCTCACCGCGATTGTCGAGGAACTCGGAGACCGTTACGACATCGCATGGATTAGCTTCATCGGCGAGGCCGGCGATGGCTGCGAAGATCAGTCGATGATCTTTGCGGTAAAAATCCTGCGCCGAAACGACATCGGCGATCTTGTCCCAGGATTGGTGATCGAGCATGAGTCCGCCCAGCAGGGACTGCTCGGCTTCGATCGAATGCGGCGGCACCTTCAGGCGCTGCTCACCGCCTCCGGTTGGGACACCGTCATCCAATGCTCGAACCATTCTCAGCTTCTCCGGGCAGGTTTTCCTCGTCTACAAGTTAACACAGTTGGGGTAACGCAGCGCGCAAAGGGATGGGTTGCTGCTCACTCAGCCGTGACGACTCGTACGACAATTTCTGCGTTGATTTCACTATGCAGGTGAACACCGACCGGAAACTCACCCAGTTCGTGAATCGGACCGTCCGGCATGCGTACCTCGCTACGCTCAACCTGAATCTGGATCTTCTCGAATGCGTCAACGATATCGATCGGACCCACTGAGCCGAACAACTTGTCCTCGGTACCGGCGTTCGCGGTAATTACGAGTTCCGTACCATTGATCGCTTCGAAGCGAGATTTTGCTGCCGCCATTTCTCCGGCCGCAGCTGATTCGAGCTCGGCGCGACGAGCCTCGATCGCCTTCATGTTCTCAGGCGTTGCGAGCGCCGCCTTGCCATGCGGAATCAGAAAATTCCGGCCGTAACCAGGCTTGACCTTGACGAGGTCACCGATACTGCCGAGGTTTTCGACGTTGTCCAAAAGAATGACATTCATTTCAAATCCTTAACTCTATTGTTGTCTTGCTGCGCGGCGGCGGTATCCAAACCATGCGTCCGTATATCCTAAAACCGCCAACGCCAAAATCAGGAACACATGCAAGATCGGCAACAACACATACGTAACGATCACCACAAATAGCGGCAACTGTCCTTCCGTATGCATCCAATGCACGACAGCAAGTCCCTGTATCCAGAACACCGCGAACAACACAAACGCAATGTTTTGTAACACGGTCACCCCGCTTGCAACGGCCGACAACGACGCAAGAGCCATTATCAACGCAAGCACGCGACCAAAATTCAAATCACAAAACCGGCCATATTTTCCGGTTTCATCCGACACCTGTGTAAAGACACGGTATCCAAACAACAAGTACAACACGTACAACATCCAGCTCGACAGCAACATAGCGATCGTCACCATGTTCGCCGTCATCGCCGGATCCGACTCCATGAGTTGCGCCTGCTCATGCAGCTTACTCTCACGAGCCCATTCCAACATGTACGTCGTGACCGGCTCCCAAAACGCCACTATGTCACTAACGACGACGTGAAACCCGAGCATCATCAGCGCCGCCACAAGCACCGACACCTGCAGCGTCAGCGTCAGTGACCGCGTCACCTGCAACACGCCAGCAAGCATCACGGCAGGCACCCACGTGGTCAAAACGCTGCCGAATATCTGCGGAACCGGCACGCCCGCAACCAGGGCAATCGACGCCAGCAACGCGGCCGCGATTACACCTTCAATTACCGCCAGACGAGCGCCTTGCGCAAGCACCAGCAGTACCATGATGATGCCGCTGATTACCTGCAACACCGGCAACAACAACGTTGCCGCCAGTGCGAGTACGGCATTTTGCGGCCGGGCAACCAACCACGCGGCCAGCGCTTGCACTAGTAATTCTCAGGAATCGACTTAGTGCCGATCCGTATAGGGCAACAATGCCAGATACCGAGCGCGCTTGACCGCTGTCGCCAGCTGACGCTGGTAGTGCGATTTCGTACCCGTAATCCGACTCGGAACGATCTTGCCCGTCTCAGTAACATAGGCCTTGAGCAAGTTGAGATCCTTGTAATCGATCTCCTCAATGCCTTCGGCAGTAAACCGGCAATACTTACGCCTGCGCGAATATCTACTCATATCAGTTCTCCTCAGGCGCTCTTTTCAACGGGCTCGAGAGCCACGTCTTCACCGCTATCGTCTACATTGCCGGCATCGGCATCATCAACCGGAACTGGCTCCTTAACTTCTTCGGCCGGGGCCGGTTCTGCTGCTTTTTCAGCTGCGACCGGTTCTGCTGCAGCTTCAGCCTCTGCAGGCCCGTCAACCATTTCGTCTGTATCGCCCGCATCGGCGGCATCAACTTTGTCTTTCCGCATTGCCGCCTCAGCGACTGCCTTCGACTCGCGACGCTGCTGCGCTTCCTTTTCCTTGGCCTTTTCTTCGGCAACCGCGACAGCCATCGGTGACGCCTCGGCGATGGCTTCCTTGCGCGCAATCACAAGGTGGCGCAAGACCGCATCATTGAAGCGAAACGCGCCCTTGATCTCGTCAAGAACGGCCTGTCCGCACTCGACGTTGAATAGAACGTAGTGCGCCTTGTGAACCTTGTTGATCGGATGGGCCAGCTGACGGCGACCCCAGTCTTCGGTGCGATGAACCGCACCGCCGGAAGCGGTAACAATGCCTTGGTAGCGTTCCACCATGGCAGGTACCTGCTCGCTCTGGTCTGGATGGACCAGAAACACGATTTCGTAGTGTCTCATTGTTTTCCCTTTTGGTTGAAATCCCGCCGGATACTCTGGTGCAAAAGCAAAGTACCCTTACGGATTACAGCCACCCGGCTTTCCGGTGTGGCAAGAGGTTACAGTCTTGCGACCGCCCCGCCCTTCTTGGCAGGGACGCGAATCCTACCCAACGGCAAGGCGCGACGCAAGCCGAAAGCGCTTGATTCTCAGCTATCCGGGCGGCTGCCTCTCTGCCGCTGGCGGAGGACCTCGTAAAGACAAATACCTGTAGCAACCGACACATTGAGGCTGGATACGGCGCCCTGCATGGGCAGGCTGATCAGCTCGTCGCAAAGACCCTCGATGCGCTTGCCGAGTCCTGTGTGCTCGCGGCCCATGACGAGGGCCAGTGGCCGGTCAAGATCTGTGTCGTAGAGGCTCGCAGCGCCCGCATCGCTCGTACCCACTATGAAGACGCCGTAATCTGTCAGCCACCCAAGGACTCTGGCCAGATTCCCCACTGCGGCGAATGGCACGTGCTCGGCGGCGCCCGCGGCCACCTTGCTGACGGTAGAGGTCAGGCCTGCAGCTCCATGCCGCGGCGCGATGATGGCATCGACGCCCGTGGCATCTGCGGTGCGCATGCAGGCACCGAGGTTATGTGGATCCTGCACGCCATCGAGCAACAGCAACAATAACGGACTCTTCTCGCTATCCTGCAGCCGCTCCTCGACCAGGCTTCGCAAGCCGGCCTCATCAAGATTCGTACTCCGTCGGACCTCGGCGACTATGCCTTGATGGCGGACCTCACCACCGATCTGTTTCAATCGCGCCCGATTGGCCGCCTGTACCTCGATGCCCAGGTTGTTCGCCTGGGCAATAAGCGCCTCAACACGCGGATTCGCCGTCTGATACTCGGCATACACCCGACGCACGTCGGATTTCTTCGTTGCCATCAGCTGTTCGACAGCCCTGAGGCCTGTGACGTACTGCGATTTACTCATTTGCGGCCCCGCCTCGTGTTCCTCTTAGGCCGGCCGCGTATTGATTTGCCATCTTCAACCGGTCGAAAGTCGATTCGCCGCGTTTCCATATCGACGCGCTGCACTTTCACGCACATCGTCTCGCCCAATCGATACGTCTTGCCCGATCGTTCACCGACAAGCTGTTGCGAACCGGACTCATAGTGATAGTAGTCATTCGCGAGGCTCGTAACGTGCACGAGTCCGTCGATCAGAAGTTCGGTGATTTGCACAAACAAGCCGAAGTTCGTAACGCCCGTTATAACGCCGTCGAATTCGTCGCCAACCCGCCCTTCCATGTACTCGCATTTTAGCCAGGCCTCAACATCACGAGTTGCCTCTTCCGCGCGTCGCTCATGTGCAGAGGTAATAGCGCCGAGTCGCTCCATGGCGCCGGAATTGTAATGGTAACGCCCCGGCTTGCCGCCACGGATGATGTGCCGGATCGCACGATGCACGAGCAAGTCCGGGTAGCGACGGATCGGGGACGTGAAGTGCGCATAGGCGTCAAGCGACAAGCCGAAATGACCGATATTGGTCGGTGTATATTCGGCATGAGTCAGTGATCGCAACATCGCCATCGATATTGATGCGCTGTCGGCTCGCCCTTTAGCCTGGCTCAGCAGTTGATTGAATTGCCTGGGTTCAACGTGTTCCGGGTGCGGGACCTTGAACCCCAGCGTCAACAGATACTGGCGCAGCTCGTCGAATCGATCCGGGTCTGGCTTCGGGTGCACCCGATACAGTCCTGCAATGCGTTGCCGGCGCAGAAATTTGGCCGCCTGAACGTTCGCGGCGATCATGCATTCTTCGATCAGACGGTGCGCGTCATTACGCTCGACGACCTTGATAGCCTCAATCTCGCCACCCTTGCCAAGCTCAAATCGTGTGCCGGGTATATCAAGCTCGATTGCACCACGGCGCTGTCGTGCTTTCGCGAAGGCTTTATAGAGATCGTGCAGATTACGCAGCGCAGAATGCAGCGCCTGCGGAATATCCCTGTTCGATGTTCCCGTCAGGAAGTCACTGACTTGACTGTAGGTCAGTCGTGCCGACGATTTCATCACGGCCTCGACGAACGTGGATTTGGTGACCTTGCCTTCGGGGCTGATGCGCATGTCACAGACCATGCACAAACGGTCAACTTTTGGATTCAGCGAGCACAGGCCATTCGACAGTACTTCCGGCAGCATCGGGACAACCCGGTCCGGGAAGTACACCGACGTGCCGCGCGTTGTCGCCTGTTGATCGAGCGCCGAGCCGACTTCGACATAGTGGGCAACATCGGCAATCGCCACCAGCAATCGCCAGCCATTCCCGGACGGCTCGCAATAGACAGCATCATCGAAATCACGCGCATCCGCGCCGTCAATCGTGACGAGATTCGTATTCCGGAGATCGACGCGCCCCTTTGTCGCATCTGACGGCACGGTCTTGCCGAATTTTCTGATCTCCTCGCGAACCGCCTTTGGCCATTCGGTCGGGATGGCATGAGACTGGATTGCGATGTCAGTTGCGATGCCCTTTTGTTGCGGATCCCCGATAACACGTACGACCCGGCCTGTCGCCTGCTCGATCTGGCTGGGATAGTCGAGAATTTCCGCGACCACAATTTGTCCGGGTTTCGCCTTGCCGGATTCGCCTTTCGCAATCAAAATGCGGTGTGCGATCTTCGAATTGTCAGGAATAACGAGACCAATGCCGCGCTCACGAATAAACTGCCCGGCGACTTCGCGAACGCCGCGCTCAAGAACCTCGACAAGATCGCCCTCTGGTTTGCCGCGCCGGTCCTTACCGATAATCTTGATGGCGACCCGGTCGCCATCGAACAACGGCCGCATCTCACGTGCCGACAAATACACGTCGTCACCGCCATCATCGCGAACAACGAATCCAAAACCGTCCTGATGACCGCTGACTTTCCCGGTGATGAGATCGAGTTTCGCGGTCAAACAGTATTCGCCGCGGCGGTTTTCGATGATTTGGCCAGCTCTGACCATCTTGTAGAGCTGGTCCACGAGCAAGCCCTGCATGCGTTGCCCTTTAAGAGAAAATTCAGAGGTAATCTTATTGAGTTTCAATGGATTGCCAGATTTTTCTAGAAACTCTAGCAACTCATTACGTGTGGGAATCGGGTGCTTGTAGGGCTTGCCCTTACGACCGGCAGTCTTTTTTGATTTCTTTCTGGGCAAGCGATGTTGCTCCGCTGGTAGTTCTGAATTGACAGGCCACACTCGCTTTCAGTAGAGTGCGCCCCCTTGCGAGAGCTGCGATTGTACGCGTTTCTCGCAGGTAGAAACGCCCAAAAGCCCAGGTGGCGGAATTGGTAGACGCGCGGCGTTCAGGTCGCCGTGTCCTTACGGATGTGCGAGTTCGAGTCTCGCCCTGGGCACCATCCAGAGAAGGCCCCTATTAGGTCTTTTTTGTTGGGCAAGTTCGGTGAGACCTCTGTCCGCTTAGGGACAGAGGCGGCTAATCACTGCTGCACAATCTTAGAGCCGAAATTCAGGTCACACATCAGGCGACTATTGCGCAGACGATCTCTGATGGAAAGGTCAACTGACTGATGTACTCGCGCCTGGTTTGCCTAAATCCACTCGCCTCTATTTGCGGGAGTAGCGACACACCGCGACATCCGCCGAGCAATGCGGGATTGATTCGGTAGATTCGCTCCCAGATCCCGTTGTACCAACGCTCGCCTCTAGTCATGTTGACCATCGCCAGCCGCCCGCCCGGGCGCAGCACTCTCTTGAACTCCGCAAGAACGGTGAGGAAATCTTGCTGCGGCAGCAAATCGAACATGTAGTTATTGATGAGAACGTCGAAACTGTCATCGGGAAAATCCAGATCGTAGGCGTCGCCAACCTTTAGGCGATAGTTGTTCGATCCTGATTTGGCTGCCTTGCTGTCAGCGCGGCGCAGCATCGCCTCGGTCAGATCGATGCCTTCGTTTCGGCCCGATGGATTTGCTGCCAATATCCTCGCAAACGCCAGACCGGTTCCTACCGCTACCTCGAGCACGTCCTCACCATCCTGGATGGCTGCTAACTCCAGACAACGATCCCGGGCTTTGCTTTCCGTCAACCGGGCCCACAGGTCATAGGACGGTGCGATCCGCCGGTAAATATCTGCAACCCGGTTCTTCTCGATTTGTGCGTCCAGCACGTGTTTGTTCCGGTCAGCTTTGGGTCGAACCTAGGTCACCATATAGACCTGATCGTGTTCCCGGGCGTGCTCAATCACTGTCAGCCCGATCTGGTCACCTGGCTTGGCGACTTCTATCGGCTTATGGTCGATCTGCATCGAGTCAACTTTTTGCTCGAAGTCTGAGGTGTGGCCCTTGACGTGAATCATGTCGCCATTGTGTAGCTCGCCGTCTGTGATCGTCACACCTGCCACGTGTAGGTGATTGTAATAGTGGGTCACCGTGCCAATTCTTGTCTCACTCATAGCTCTCTCCCAACGCCTGTTGCCAGGTTTGCCTGCGTCCCTAATATCCTATATCTATGCGCCCAGGGGATACGCGTCAATTCTGGGAAGTACGTAATAGCAGAATCAGCGAATGGGTCCTTTAGCCTCCGGCGATCACTTTGGTCCCCGAGACCGGGTCGCCTGAATCTCCTGATCAGCGGCTATAATGGGGTCGCCGGCATGAGTCCGAATAGGCAAACAATACTGGGAGACAACAATGAAAAAAATTCTGTTCGTAATCTTGATGGTCCTGCCCATCGGTGCTTTTGCAGACCATATAGATGTCATTGAGGTCAAACTGAATGAAGGCTGCAGCATGCCTACGTACGTGGCGATCAAGGATGACTTTAACGCGCAGTGGGGCGCGAAAAATGGCTACAAGAGTGAGGTTTTTATGCCGATTCAAAGCAATAACCTGATCTCTCTGTACTGGGTAGGAAGGTCCGATAACGCAGCAGCCTTCGGCAAAGCATGGGATCAGTGGCGCGATGACCTGGCAGACCCGGATTCCGTCGCGTCGAAGCTATGGGCGAGATTTCTGGATTGTTCAACCAACGTTGGCCGAAGAAGCTACGACGTCTATTGACAGCAACTCTGAGGCAACCATCGAATGAAGACGGTCGGGTGGTCCAACTACCCGACCGTCTTGTATTGCCAGACCCTATTAATGAAATCGCGTGCGATTTCGACGGCTACTCGATCTTCATTGAGTTCCAGAGGGAGCTAGCCGAGCAATCCGCAACCTCACCCCAGGCCTCATCAGCCTTGGCGGCCGGCGAGCCCTCGTAAGCATCCTCAAATGTGCCCCAGTTCGTCGCGCTGTCGGCAATCAGCACGAACGTGAATACGTCCAGGTCGTCCGCAGCAACAGGGTACTCAAGATAAGCTTCGAAATCTTTGGCACCGTCCATCGACTTTACGGCGTTCATCCAGGCGACAGAGACCTCCATCAACTCGGCCCGGGTCTTGCCGTCGTTGAGTTCACAAGTCCAGAGTTGGACAAGGGAGTCCGCGCGGGCCGGGCTGATGTAAGCAATCAACAAGACGCCGGCGAACAGAACAGAACAGAACAGAACAGAGAGTGTGTTTTTCATCTTGTTCTCCTGTAGTAACTGTCTCAGTTTAGTTGAAATCCGGGTTAATGCTGGCCGGGTGGGGACCTATGGGGATGGCGCCGATATCCGAATCATGCCTTCGGTGCAATGGCGCAAGTTGACATGGCTCCTTGAACGGTGCCACGGTCACCAGGTACACGACAGACGAAGCAGGAGGAGACGTTGCAGGGCCTACTCCCGAGCATCATCGTTCTGGGTCTGGCAGCACTGGCCGCCCTGCGTCTCGCCGTGACTCGTCGGTCATCTCCCGAGAGAGTGCAAGAGCGACTCGGCGCCGCACGTGCGCTCGCTCTTGCTCTCGTGATTCAGGGCATCCACTTCGCCGAGGAGGCGATGACCGGCTTCCACGAGCGCTTAGGGGCTCTGCTCGGCCTACCAGGTATGCCGTTCTCCTACTTCGTCGTCTTCAACCTGATGTGGCTCGGGATCTGGGTCGCCTCGGTTCCGGGACTGCGGTCGGCGCGGGAAGCCGCGTTCTTCGCTGCCTGGTTCCTCGCAATCGCCGGGATGGTCAACGGCATCGCGCATCCGCTCCTGGCCATCACCGCGGGTGAGTACTTCCCCGGTCTGGTGAGTTCGACCTTTATCGCTGGCGCAAGTGTCTGGCTCTGGCTACAGCTCCGTTCAGCGACTCAACCAAGGGGGTCCGAGTGACTGGTATGGATCGCAAGCACGTGTTTTAAAGATCGGTCCCTGGAACAGAGGGCCAAGGACCAATCTCATTTATCACATTATCGATGTTTACTTGAGAACGAAGATATTGTGCTTTTCGCAGACCTCGTGGAGCTGTTTCGGCCACACAGTAGTGCTCACCTCACCGAGATGCGCTTTTCTGAGAAGCAACATCTGGGTTCTCGACTGACCGATACCGCCACCAATGGACAGTGGGATTTCGTCGTTCAGGATCATCTGATGATACGGCTGAGAAAGTTCGTCCTCCCTGCCGGCAATCTTCATCTGCTCCTCGAGTGTCTCGGGCGTGACCCTGATACCCATTGAGGTCAGTTCGTGCCGTCTCTTGGTCACGTGGTTATAGACGAGGATATCGCCGTTCAGACCGTGCATCAGCTTGCCGTCCTTCTCGATGCTGGGCGTGACCCAGTCATCATAGTCCGCGGCCCGCATCTCATGCGGGTAGCCGTCCTCCAGAACCCAGCCAATACCATAGATAAATACGGCGCCGTATTCCTTGATGATCTCTGTTTCCCGGTCTTTCCTGGGGAGGTCCGGATACTTGGCCAGGATCTCCTCGGCATGGATGAAATGTAGCTCTGCCGGAAGCGGCGGGAACCTGGGGTCCTGGAGCTCGGGATACTTCTCCATGACCATCTTCTCGGCGCCCGTGATGACCTTCCATATCTTCTTGACGACCTGAGTCAGGTACGCGAGATTCCTGTCCTCGGCGGTTATTACCTGCTCCCAGTCCCATTGATCAACATAGGAACTGTGGTCGTGATCAAGAAAGTAATCCTTTCTGACGGCCCTCATGTCCGTGTTAATGCCCTCGCCGACATCGCACTCGAATTGCTGCAGAGCCCACCGCTTCCACTTGGTGGCCGCCTGCACGATGGATGCGTGGACGGGCTCATCGATTCCAAGACCGCAATGGAACTCGACCGGTGTCCTTGAACCGTCTCTATCGAGCATGTCGTTCATGCCGGAGGAAACTTCGACAATCAACGGCACCTGCACAAGCATCAGGTTCAATTCCCTGGCAAGCCCTTTCTCGATGTATTCCTTCACATCGTAAATGGCCTTTTGCGTCCGTTTTTTCCCCAGCAGTGACTCGTAATCCAGGGGAAGGATCTCATCGACCTTTTCGTAGGTACTGATTCCCGGCCCGGCCAGGTCTAGTTTCTTATCCAACATCGTTCTGCCTCCAAAATACAGATGGATTCTTTTCTCGAATTTGACCGGTCCATTTAAGGCTCGGCAGGCCGCCACCGCCATCGTGGAAACTAGCAACCCGCGTCGCGCGATTCTGCGGAGGTATCAGCCTTGCAGCGCAGCGCCGCCAAGATGCCGGCGGCGCTTCAGCCAGAGATAGACAGGGGCCGAGATCAGTGTCAGGACGACACCGGACAACGCCGACATTGGATTCGTAACGGCGACGAAGACAGCAACCGCCGTCCAGCCTATGGCACAGATGACCCCTGTAGCAGGAAAACCCCAGGCACGGAACGGCCGCTCTGCATCAGGCTCCTGGCGGCGCAAACGGAATACGCCGACGATCAGCCCGACGTACATGGCCATGAAGAGTATCGCGACAAGGTTTAAGAGGAATTCGAACTTGCCGGCCACTATCAGGATGCTTGTTGCCACCCATGTGAAGATAACTGCGCCGGCCGGAGTCCCTCTGTCATTGACCGAGGTTGCACGACGACTGCCCAGCCCATCGGCGGACAGTGAGTACAGGATTCGCGACGCAATCATGTATTGCAGATTCTGATGCGCCAGCAGGATAAAAATGGCCGCAATGACGATCACAGTTCCTGCCCCTGCGCCGAATACCAGGTCGAGGGCGCCCGCCAGTGCCAGATCGTGGCCGACCAGCGCTGCCAATGGCACGCTCAGCACGATCGCGAGATTAAGCAGCACATAGAGCGCGAAGACGATCAGAGCGCCCTGCAAGCTTCCGATAGCGACGGCTCTCCCCCCTGATTTGACTTCCCCGCTGAAGTAGCTCGCCGCATACCATCCGTCGTAAGTAAAAACGACGGCAGCAACGACCAATCCAAATGCCGCTATGCCGGGAGACCCGACCCGCACAAGATCCGGCGGTGCGGCGACGGTTCCGCCGTTCGACAGAAAGCCATAAAACAATGCAATCGCCAGCCCGATCATGATCAGACCAAAGCCGCTGGAAGCAATACTCTGGATGCCGGCGCCCAGTCGCGCTCCGCCCAACTGCAAAAATGCAAAGCAACTAGTGACGATTACCGCGCCAGCGGTCTGATACGCCGACATGGATGGCGCCAGAATGGAGACGTACTCGAGCAGTACAACGGCCTTCAGCGATATGGAGGCACAGGAGGAAACCCAATCTGTCCAACCGATCAGGAATCCCGGATACGGCCCATAGGCATGGGCTACCATCGCGTAGATGCCCCCGGAACGTGGCGTCATCGCTATGAGTTCTGCAACCACCAGCAGACTGAGCAGCACAAACAAGCCACAACAAATCCATAGCGCCATGTAGGGAACCGGCTCACTGACTGTGGTCGCGATTTCGCCGGGAGTGCGAAGAATTCCCAGGCCGATCACGAGCCCGACGCAGGCAGCAATCGAGAAACCCTTGCCCAGGAGCCGCTGCAGTGTATTTGCCGCCATTCGACCAGTCCTTAAGCCCGCCTTGCTGGCTTGTAGTTGTTCTTCATCAGCTTATCGGCCCGGGTTCTTGAATGCCGGGTCTTACAAAATATTATCAGGTCGTTTCGATTTTGCGTTGGCTCTCAATCTGGCGCTGAACCTCGTTAAACAGATCATCACGCAATCCCAGAATTTTGAACATCTCGACGACCGTGAAGAATGGCGCCGCGAGGTTTGCCTGAATCGGGTGTTTGACCAGTACCGGCATCGATTTTTCAACGGCGTGGCCGATGAATTGCGCAGCATAGCCGCCAAAGAAAGCGACTGCTGCGATCGTGCCAGCTGTTGCCATCGGTTGTTCGCCGATGTATCCGGCGAGCTGCGCGACGATTAATGCAAAAACCAGAAAGACAGTCGCGAATAGCTTGTCGAGCGTGAGATAGAACAGAAAAAAACCGATCATCGCGACATGGGCCAGATTGAACGCATACCCCGCGATGTCGACGCCTACCCAGGTCAGGGGAATGAGAACACCGAGCATGATGGTCGGTATGCCGATCATATGGACGAAGATGTTGAGCGGGTGCTGATGCGACGCGGCATAGCCGGTCAAAAAGTCCATTAGTTTGCCGTTGACACGCATCGTTGCACTCGGTAATAAACCAGTAAGGAATTATAGAGACAATTGCGTATTGATTTCCGCCTGAAGCGTGCGAAGGTGCTCTAAGCCCGCTGCAAGAGTCCTGCGCGCTCCACGCAGTTATTGGACAAAGGGGGGGGGTATGAATTTGCCATTAATGGCGCTGGCCGTCGTTTTGCTCCTTGTCGTCTGGCTATTCCTCCGTCGCCGACAGGCGTCACGGTCAGATGATTCCAAACCCGAAGTGCGTGCCGGGAGTTCGACTTCGGTCTATCACGCGGTTTCGATCAAATTTTCAGGCAGCGCCTGCGATGCAGCGAGGGAAATGAAGGGTCGACGGTTTCTCTCTACCGCGGCACCGAAACTGCCACTCGCGGAGTGCGATAATTTGGAGTGCAACTGCCGCTTTGTCCATCATAAGGACCGTCGTTCCGATAAGGACCGGCGCAGCCCGTTTGGCCCATCGGGACTTGGTGGCGGCACGGGCAGCTACGAGAAGGAACAACGTAGCAACAAAGATCGCCGCGCCGAGATCGACGAAGACCTCTACTGAGGTCCTCGTCGTCCGGGCATTTACTGCATTGAGAGCCTAGTAACCGTAGGCGGCTACAGTCTGCTCGTAGTACTGCAGATCCTGCTCATAACGAGCCCGGTCGGCGATCAATTGTTTGATCTCTGATTCGAGCTGCCCGGTCCTCTCGGACAGGTCTTTCAACTCAACGAGTAACGCAATGCGTTCGTCAGTCGTCGTTTGCTCGCTAATTAAGGCCAACTCGGCGGCAGTGATGCGGTTCTCCGCAGCCTCCAGTTCGGCCTCTCTTGCGTAAATCTGTGAGTTGGCCGAACTGACATTCGCTCGCAGCGAGTACAGCTTATGGCCGGCACGGTATGCCTCAAGGAACTCTGGCTCCATGTCAGCGGCACAGACACCATTGTAGTGACCGCCGTTCGCGCCGAAGTTAAATCCTCGACCCGGCTGGCAAAACTCTACCAGACCCTGATCCCGACCCCGCTGATATGCCTGGAAGTCGGCAGTTATACCGTGTTTCGCGCACGCCTTACGATGGCTGCCGAAGCGCTCTGTCGTATACCCGCGTGAACCGTCCTCGTAGCCCACTGCTGTCCAGTCGCTGGTCGCACACTCATCAGCATTCATCGATGCGCAACCACTAAGTCCGACAACAAGCAGTGCTACTGAGATATTTGCCCATTTGCTGTTCATTACGAATCCCTCCGTCAATTCTGTCTAGAGTTTGCAGTAGTGATACCGCAACCAACCTGAATCAGCGCTGAAAAGTGTGTGTTGGAGCGCATTCGGACCATGTCCAATGTGATCTGTGTCACAGTGGCAATGTCAGTCCCCGGATACCCTGATGTATACGGCGGTCAGCAGGTACTTGAGATGGACATCGAGGGTTTCAGTGGCGCGGCTACGGTCGCGTTGGCTAGTACAATCGTCTTCGTCCTGATCGCGAAATCCTGGCAAATCATATCCCGCTCGGTGAGCTCGCATCCGAGTTTCGCTGACAGCATCATGCGCGAAGCCGCGCAACGCTTCCGCGATGAGTTTGACCGCCTTACGAGTACGCAATCCACCTACCTAAGCGCCGGGCTGGTCTTCGTTGTTCTATTTGTCGCCGCGTACGTCCTGGAGGCAGAGCGCCTTTATATTGGCTACCCGTTGTGGCAACTCTATCTGTTCCTGATCGTCCTTCTTGCTGGCGGATTGCTGGTCCTGTTCCGTCTCGTGCAGACGATCCTGACGCGGCACCGGATCAGGCTGCTGCGCGATGCAAATATCGCCATCGGCCACCAACTGCAACGTATCGCCGCCGGGTTTGGTCGCGTCTATCACGATGTCGAGACGTCGGCAGGGATTATCGACCACATTATTATCGGACAGAATGGCGCATATGCCGTCAATGTTTTTGCGCGACGTCCGGCAAAGAACGGCAATGTTCAGCTTGATAACAATACGCTCCTGTTTGAGCCTGCCGGCAAGATTCGCTCGATCGTTGCCACTGCCAAGAAGACCGCCGCACTGGAGCGAGAGTTTCGGCGCATGCTCGATCATCGCGTGCGCGTTCGTTCCGTCATCGCGGTTCCCGGCTGGCAGGTTACTGGCCAGCCCAGCGACGAGCATTTGCTCGTCAACGATCGGAGCTTGCCGATGCTACGTGGCTGGAAGGACCAGGCCGATTATCTGATGAATGAGGATGTTGACGCCCTGCACAAGCTGCTGACATCGCGTTGCAGCCTTGTGGACGATACGCAAAACCCGCCCAGCTAACGCCGGGACGCTTCAAAGCGGAGTCAGGCGAGCTTCGAGTTCGCCTTTTTCGATCACATCATTGAGTTCATCTGCAAGCGCTTCGCAGGCGGCCACAGCTGTGCGCCAGACACGGATACGTTCACCGGGCGTGTAGTTTACGAAGTCGGTCCGGTCAGGGATCTTCCCATTCGGCAAACGCGAAACAAACTCTGCGGATGGGCATACGAGCAAGGTGCGATCGACATGGGCCGGGTCCGGTCGTCGCCAGCTCAGCTTTTTGTCGAACCATCCAGGTACGATGCGATCGAAAAAGTGCGGGTACAGCGTGATTCGATCAGCACCGCTTTGCGGTAAGTCCAGGTGATAGTCGATCACGCCCCCGTCGCGGTAGACGCCCGGAGCTGCACCACTGATGTCGCGCACGCCAGACAATACCAGCGGGATCGAACCTGTAGCAGCGATCACATCTTCGAGATTGCCAGTGTCAAGTTGTACGCGCTGCATCGCGAACTCACTCAAATCAAAGAACGGCGGTATGTCGCGCGGATCGAAAAACAGTGCTCGTTCGAAGAACAATGCAAGCGTGCGACGACTTATTGCATTAAGGCTCGCTGCCGCGAACAGGCTTGCGGTCAGCAATAGCCGCCGCTCCGACGCTGCAACGTGCCGCGCACGAACCGTCATGATGTGAGTGCGAAATACGGGGTGCTCGAGAATCTCCCTCACACCACACTCGCCAAGCGAGATGCTCAGGATCTCTCGACTCTTCGCCGTGATTTCATGAACGTCAGGTTTCTCACTGTAGCTTTGCTCGATGTACGCATCTTCGAAGCGTTCAATCGCCGCGAGCGGATCCGCCTGCGCGTAGCACGCGAATCGCCAGGCACCGATCGACGAGGCGATAAAATGAACGGGGCCCTCGAGTCGGGGCACAATATTCGCCAGGATTGCACGATCCAGTTGACTCAGGACAAGCCATTTCGCGCCGCCTGATGCGCCCGCAATCGTGCCTATGCACTCGATCGCGAACCCGTCGCGCCGAATCGTGTCAAAAGCACCGGGACCGGCCTTGAACAGGAGATTGCGGGTTGTCACTCTTTTGTCGGATCCTGATGTGTGAAGCGGGTCTCAGTGTAGAATCGCACACAATGCTTATGTCGCAAACCCGGCCTTGCAAAGGCGGCGCGTTGCTATGCTGTACAGATCGCAGTGGATCCTGAACTTGCCATATAGATACGTAACTACACTCTTGCTCTTGCTAACCGCGCTCGTGGCCGGCAACGCATTCGCTCACGGTGACCGTGAGAAGCCGCTGTTCGTGGCGCCCGAGGGTGTTGATTCCGGACGTTGCCAGGATGCAGCGGCACCTTGCCAGACGATCGCTTATGCATTGCGCTGGATCGGTAAGGGCGGACAGATTCGTGTCGCCAGCGGTTCTTTCGATATCACAAATGCCGAGGACCTGTATCAGCTGGTCGGCGGCGACATCAATATCCGCGGCGGCTATGATCCGGACACCGGCTTTGCCACGCCCTCTCCTGCGGCAACGATACTGACCGGCGTCCCGACCGCTTACGCTGAAACCATGAGCCGGCGCGGCTTTCACGTTGTCGTCGATCGCAAAGGGATTGACCGCGAGCTTGCCACGCAAACCGAGAAGCTGCTGACGATCCACGACAACCTCAAATCCAGCATGGCGGCGACACCCTGCACGGGCGGTTCGGTCAATGGCATGCCGTGCAACAACGTGGACCTGCTCTCTCATGTGGGTTCCGGTGATATCAGCCGCAACCCGGGCAATTCCGCGGATGTCTGGGGATTTGTCGACCTGAACACAAATCGCGAGTACGCAATCGTCGGGTTCGAAAACGGGACAGCTGTTTTCGACGTGACCGACGCTGAGAATCCTCGAGAGATTGGTTTCATCGATGGCCAGAGCACGGTCTGGCGTGACATCAAGGTCTATCAGTTCTGGAATTCCACGACGGGTCGCTGGAACGCGCACGCGTATGTCACGACCGACGGCTCGAGCGACGGGTTGTTCGTCATCGACCTGAGCGGACTTCCACACAGCGTCGAGCGCCTGAACTACCCGAGTGATTTTTTTGCCGCGCATAACATCTATGCCACGAATACGGACTTCGGAACCGGCCTGTCGCTAACCGGCAGTGTGCCAACTTTGGTAATCGCCGGTTCCAATTTGAGTTCCGGTCCGTATCGGGCTTATTCAGTTGGCAATCCAGGAGCCCCGTCTTTCGAAGTCATGCCGGGCTCCGGCCGGAGTGACTACATGCACGACGCGGCCTCAATGATCATTACGGATGGCCGTAAGGACACGCAATGCGTCAACGCAACCACTTACTGTGAACTTCTGTTCGACTTCAATGAACTGACGTTTGACGTTTGGGACATTACGGACACGACGAATCCGGTTCGGCTCAGCCGGACGAACTACCCAAACGTCGCCTACGTACACTCCGGTTGGTGGTCAGAGGACAAGCAGTACCTGTACGTCCATGACGAGCTCGACGAGCGCGACTTCGGACTAAATACCACGTTGCGCGTCTATTCGCTGGCCGACCTGACCGCACCCGTCTCCGCCGGCAACTGGGTTGGCCCGACAAGGGCAATCGATCACAACGGCTTTGTTCGCGGCAACCGCTACTACATGTCGAACTACAGTCGCGGGCTGACCGTTCTTGATATCACCAATCCGGCAAATCCCGTATCGGCCGGACGACTTGACACCTACCCTGCTTCCGATGGCAGCAGCTTTGTTGGCGCATGGGGCGTTTATCCATTTTTCCATAGCGGCAACATCGCCATCAGCGATATCGGCAGCGGTTTCTACATGGCGGCCGATCGAACGCTCGATGTTGCCGAAGGCACACTGGCGATGTCAGCGCGCTCCTACGGCGGCGTCGAGGGCGCGTCGATACAAATAGCGGTAAGCAGGAGCGGTGGCTCGACGGGGGCGGTCAGCGTCGGCTACGAAATCGTGCCAGCGACTGGCGGTAGCGCTGACGTACTGGCCGCTAGCGGCGTTATGGACTGGGGCGATGCAGATGCGACAGACAAGATAATCAGCCTGAACCTCCTGAATGACGCTACCGCAGAAGGCATGGAACGCTTGCTGATCAAGCTGGCCGCCCCGGCTGGCGGCGCGACACTCGCACCGGGCAATATTGCGAGCATTTACATCAGCGAGCCAGGCGCGACGCAGGTCGTCGAATTCAGCCAGGACACGATCACCATTGCCGAACGTGGGTTCGCGACCGCGATCGCGGTTTTCGAACGCGGTGGAAGTGCTGCAGGTGCAGTCAGCGTCGACTACGCCATGAGTGGCGGTGACGCAGACGCAGGCGTGGATTTTCAAGGCACTACAGATGGGACGATAAACTGGGCCGACGGTGACGCCGACCCGAAATGGATAGAATTCTCGATCAGCGATGACGGCAGTGGCGAGGCCGCCGAGTTTGTCGAATTCTCGTTGAGCAATGCTGTGGGTGCGAGTGTTGGTACCAACTCAACATTGCGCATCAATATCGTCGACGGTACCGGCGTCAGCAGCAGGCCGAATTCAGTTGCCGGCATGAGCCAGACCGTTGCGCCGGGCTCCATGGTCACACTGGATGGCAGTCAGTCGAATGACCCCGAGGGCGACACTCTGACGTATCAGTGGACGCAAGTTACTGGCAACGGGGTGACTTTAAACAACGCCAACTCCGCGATCGCGACATTCACGGCGCCAAACGTCTCATCCGACACAATCCTGCGTTTCGAGTTGGCCGTGTCCGATCCGAGCGGTCTCAACGATACCTCGACCACATCGGTGACCATCGCGAAGGTCGGTGGTAAATCGTCGGGTAGCGGCGGCGGTTCGTTCGGGCTAATGATGTTGGCTATGCTCTTGGCACTGCTACTCAAACGGATGTTGCTTGATGATCGTCTGCTCGCGATCCGGACCCGTTGAGATGATATCGACGGGTACCCCGGCAAGCGCTTCGATTCGGGCAAGATAGTCGCGCGCATTTGCCGGCAGGTCCTCGAAGCGCGTCACGCCGACCGTTGATTCCTGCCAGCCGGCCCATTCTTCGTACTCGGGCACACACTCCGCAAAGCGGTCGACGACCACGGGCACCCCGGCAATCGGCGCGCCGTCAATCTGATAACCAACACAGATTTGAATCGTCTCGAGATCGTCGAGAACATCGAGTTTGGTGACACAAAGCCCGGAGACGCTGCTATTGACAATCGAGCGGCGTAACGCGACCGCATCAAACCAGCCACAACGACGAGGCCTGCCGGTCGTCGCGCCAAACTCGGCGCCAACGCTCGCGAGATGTTTGCCGAATTCGTCGAACAATTCTGTTGGAAATGGCCCTGCCCCAACGCGCGTCGTGTACGCTTTAACGATACCGAGTATGTAATCAAGATTGCGCGGCCCGATTCCGGTACCGGTGCTTGCGGCAGCGGCGACTGTGTTCGATGAAGTCACGAACGGGTAGGTGCCATGATCGATATCGAGCATGGTCCCCTGAGCACCTTCGAACAAAATACTCTTTCCGGAGTCTGCCAGGTCCTGCAGCACCTGAGTGACATCAACGGTAATCGGTGCAAGGACTTCAGCCGCCTCGAGCGCGTCATCCAGCGTCTTCGCGAAGTCCACCGGTTCGGCGCGAAAATAATTCTTCAAGAGAAAGTTATGAAAATCGAGGACCTCGCCGAGTTTCGATGCGAAGTTCTCTCTCACGAACAGATCGGACACTTTGAGCGCGCGTCGCGCCACCTTGTCTTCGTAAGCTGGTCCGATGCCGCGACCGGTCGTGCCGATGGCGGCAGCTCCCTTCGCCTTCTCACGCGCAAGATCGAGCGCCGCGTGCGATGGCAGGATCAGCGGGCAATTCGGGCTGATTTTGAGTCTCTCGAATACCGGCACGCCGTTGGCAACGAGCGCATTTGCCTCGGCGACAAGCGCCTCGAGTGACAACACAACGCCGTTGCCAATCAGGCAGTCGACGCCGTCGCGAAGAATCCCGGAAGGGATCAGGTGCAAAACAGTCTTCTCGCCGTCAATAACGAGCGTATGACCTGCGTTGTGACCACCCTGGAATCGCACCACTGCGGCGGCGCGATCCGTGAGCAGATCCACAATCTTTCCTTTGCCTTCGTCACCCCACTGGGTGCCGATGACAACGACGTTTTTACCCATGGTCCTTCCGATTGTCAGCTGCGGACGAAAAACAGCAACAGCAGTCCCGCAATCATTGCACTCAGGCCGAACATACGCAGCTGATTGTCACTTAGCCGCGCAATTTGCGCCACCAGTTGTTTGTATCGATCGGGACCGACAAAGGGCAGCATGCCTTCGATGATCATCAGCAACGCTACGGCCGTCAGGATCTCCGTCCAGTACATTCTCCCGCCTCAGCTCAGGATCTTTGCTACTGGCCGCCTTGTGAGTCATTCAAATACCTGAAAAACTCGTTGTCCGGATCGAGTACGAGGATGTCGCCGCCCTGGCCCATCGAATTCCGGTAGGCGTCAATGCTTCGATAGAACGCAAAAAACTCGGGATCCTGGTTATATGCGTTGGCGTAGATTTCAGCTGCTTTCGCATCACCCTCACCACGAATGATTTGCGCTTTACGGTTTGCCTCGGCGTGGATGACCGTGCGATCTTTCTCGGCCGTTGAACGAATCAATGCTTCCGCCTCACGACCCTCCGCACGAGTATTGGATGCAACACGGGCGCGTTCCTCACGCATTCGGTTGTATACAGACGCACGGGCCTCATCGACAAACTCCACTTGCTTGACGCGGAAATCGACGAGCTCAATGCCAAGCCCTTGCGCTGTTACGGCCGCAGTCGACAGCATGTCACGCATCAGCGCTTCGCGCTCGACGGAGATAGACTCCTGTACCGTGCGCTTGCCGAACTCGGTCACGACCGAGTTCCTGACGATTTCCCGAAGTCGGTCAATTGCAATGAACTGCGAACCACCGGTCGACGTATAGAATGAAACGTCGTCTACGATGCGCCACTGCACGAAGTAATCAACCTGCATGGCCGTGCGCTCCAGCGTGAAAACGCGTTGCGGCTCATCGTCGATCTTGAGAATACGACTGGGGAATTTACGTACCGTCTGATAGACCGGAATTTTAAAATGAATGCCAGGTTCGTAGCCCGAACGCACAACCTGGCCTACCTGCAACTTGATGGCCAATTCACGTTCATTGACGGTGAAGGCAGAGAGCCCAAGACCCACCAGGCCAACACCAATCAAAACGACAACCATAAAACGACTATTGCTCATTCGCGAACCCTCCGCTCGCGGCTTGCTTCCGATGTAGCCTCTTCGTCTGCAGCAGTGGTTCGCACCGGGGCAGTCGCGGATCGACCCTGACCTGTGGAGCCCGAAATGCCAGAGCCTTGCTTGGCCAACTGGTCCAGCGGCAAGTACATCAGGTTGCCACTGCTATCTGAATCGACAATAACTTTGTTCGAATTGCGGTAAACCTCCTCGATCGCCTCAATATACAAGCGATCCCGCGTGACCCGCGGCGCGCGCTGGTATTCCGCCAGCAAAGCGAGGAATCGGGACGATCGACCTTCGGCATCCGCTATGACCTTCTGTCGATAAGCCTCGGCATCCTGCAGGGCACGCTCGCCTGTACCACGCGCCCGCGGAACGATGTCATTCGCGAATGTTTCCGCTTCGAGTTGGTAACGGCGCGCATCATTGAGCGCTTTCTGAGTGTCGTCGACCGCTTCCTGAACCGATGCCGGGTAGTCAACCGTCTCCAGGTTGATCGAAGTTACCGTGATACCGGCGCCGTATTCTTCGAGTGTCTGTTGCAACTCTTCCATCGTGCGCGACGTGATTTGTTCACGGCGTTCACCGATTAGCAATTCAAGGGAACTCGTGCCCACCACACCACGCAATGCGCTCTCAGTGATGTTGCCAAGTATCGTCTCGGGATCCTCGACTTCAAACAGGTACTTAACCGGATCAGAACGCCGATACTGCACGGTCATATCGATATATACGTATGCCTGGTCCGTCGTCAGCATCTCCGTTCGAAACTTCGAATCACGTACTTCCTGGATATTGACCTTGTCGACAACCTCGACAGGATACGGAATATGCCAATGCAATCCTGGCACTGTGGTGACGGTATAGGCACCGAAGCGTTGCTCGACGCCGCGCTCTGCCTCATCGACGCGGTAAAACCCCGTCACGCCCCACGCAATAAGCAGCAGCACGATGAGAAAATAACCACCGCCAGAGCCGCCGGCACCACGACCGCCGCCACCGCCAAGAATTCTGCTGAAGCGTTTTTGCCAATTCCGCACGATCTCGTCCAGATCGGTCGGCTCCTCGCCGTCTCTTTTCCAGGGATCCTTACCGTTTCCCGAATCATTCCAAGCCATATTCGTCTTTACTTCCAGGTTCCTGCCGTCGCCGGTGCTGGTACCGGCATTGGCTCCAATAGGTCAGCCGACAGGTTTTCGCGCTTCAAAAAGCGCCGCAAATCCCTCTCGGGCATCTTCAATTCCAGTGTCCAGCCGCCATCATCGCACGCCTCTTCTTTGAGGACAGCACCAATCTCGAAAAGTTTTGCGCGCTGTCGCCCTTGTGTCGGCTGTAAACGTATTACGCCATGCAGTGTCTTGCGTCGCAGGCGAGCACCGATCGCTTCGAGCAGCATCGGAGTGCCTTCTCCGGTAGCTGCGGAAAGCCACACCGCCCGGCCCTCGCCGGCCCGATTGTTGGTGACTCGCGGTTTCCGATCCAGTTTATCAATCTTATTGTACACCCGGATCTGTGGCACACGATCCGCGTCGAGTTGCTTCAGGACTGCGTTGACCTGACGAACGCGCTGCCATCGATTGCCATCGCTCGCATCGATCAGGTGCAGGATCAGATCAGCCTCACGCGCCTCCTGCAGCGTTGAGCGGAATGCGGCGATCAGTTCATGTGGCAGATCGCGCACGAACCCGACCGTGTCCGCCAGAACAACTTCACGACCGTTCGGTAGCTCCAGGCGTCGGACGGTTGGATCCAGCGTGGCAAATAACTGATCCTCGACATAAACGCTTGCATCGGTCAGCGCATTGAACAGCGTGGACTTGCCGGCGTTGGTGTACCCGACAAGCGCAACAGTAGGCACTTCGGCACGCACCCGGTTCTGCCGGTTCATCGTGCGTCGCGCATCAACATGCTCGAGTCGTGAGTGCAACTGCTTGATCCTCGCGCCGATTAGTCGGCGGTCGGTCTCGAGCTGCGTCTCGCCCGGGCCGCGCAGGCCGATGCCGCCCTTCTGACGCTCCAGGTGAGTCCAGCCACGGACGAGCCGCGTTGACAGGTGTCGAAGCTGCGCGAGTTCTACCTGCAACTTGCCTTCGAAGCTGCGGGCTCGCTGCGCGAAGATATCGAGAATCAGTCCCGCACGATCCAGCACGCGGCATTTCAGTTCCCGCTCGAGATTGCGCTCCTGGCTCGGGGATAGCGCAGCCGATGAAATGACCAGGTCCGCACCATGCTGTGCGACGCTATTGGCGAGTTCGTCGAGCTTGCCTTTGCCGATGAAATATCTTGGGCCGGGCCGGCGTCTGTTGCTGACGATTTCATCGACAATAAGCGCCCCTGCCGATCGAGCCAGCTCTTGGACCTCTTCGCGTTCGGAGTCATCCGGCGCGCCGTCGGGGCCCGCATGGAGGAGGATTGCACGTTCGCCGCTTTGCGGTCGTTCAAACAAATATGAACTCCCGCGGCGATATGGGATTCAAGCTAATCGTCTCCTGCTTCGTCGTCCGGCAACGGAAGGCGAACATTGCGCGATGGTACAACCGTCGAGATCGCATGTTTGTACACCATCTGATTGACGCTGTTCTTGAGAAGCACAACAAACTGATCAAATGAATCTACCTGACCTTGCAGCTTGATACCGTTTACGAGGTAAATCGAAACCGGGACCTTTTCTTTGCGCAGTATATTGAGGAAGGGATCTTGCAATGTTTGCCCCTTAGCCATATTTGGGTCTCCTTATTCTTGGTATTTTTTGAACATCGCATTCCGGTGGCGCCGGTTGCCCGCGCGAGTTCAGCCTAAGCGTCCAAAAATTCTATCAGAGACGCTGATATGGCGTCGATCTTGTCAGCTTCAAGTGGATCGAACGACTGCAGCTCCTGTTCGCTTCTGAGCCAGGTAATCTGCCGCTTTGCGAGCTGTCGGGTGGCTGCAAGCGCTCGCGCGGCTGCCTCGTCGAGGGTGCACTCTCCGTCCAGGTACTGCCACAATTGCCGATAACCCACGGAGCGCATCGAAGAATGCTGTGGTGTCAGCCCCTTGCGCTCATACAGTTCCTTCACTTCCTCAACGAAGCCATTGTTTAACATCAGGTTTAGTCGCATTTCGATGCGCTCATGCAGTATCCTCCGGGTCGCTGGCTGCAGTGCGATTTTGACGAATCGGACGTCGTCAACCGATGCTCCAGGCCCGACTTTCTGCCATTCGCTGAGCGGTTTTCCGCTCGATAAATACACCTCGAGACCACGCTGAATGCGCTGCCGATCGTTCGGTTTGACACGTTTCGCCGCGACAGGATCGACCGCGCGGAGCCGCTCATGCATCGCGAGCCATCCCGATTGCTCCGCTTCGGCATCAATTATTGCGCGAATTTCGGCACTGGCCGATGGTAAATCTGCGATGCCGGCCGTCAGCGCGCGGAAGTACATCATGGTCCCGCCAACCAGCAGCGGCACCTGACCCTGGGCGAATATCGCGTCCATTTCGGCACGCGCATCGCGCACAAATTCGCCGGCGGAGTAACTTTCTTCCGGATCACGAATATCGATCAGCCGGTGCGGCGTGCGGTGCAATGTCGCCGCGTCCGGCTTCGCCGTGCCAATGTCCATGCCACGGTAGACGAGTGCCGAATCGACACTGATGATGTCGAACGGAAATCGTTTGCACAGACTGACCGCAACGTCGGTCTTGCCCGACGCAGTGGGGCCCATCAGGCAGATTGCGGTCTTCATGACGCGATGCTGCTAGCGGCCGCGCAGAAACAGACGGTCCAGCTCAGCCATGGTGATCGCCGTCCACGTCGGTCGGCCGTGGTTACACTGATCAGCACGCTCGGTGTGCTCCATCTCCCGCAGCAACGCATTCATCTCGTCGAGCGTCAGCAATCGATTCGCACGTACGGAATGATGGCATGCCATCGTCGCGAGGTAGTCATGACACGCGTTCTCGATACGATTGCTTTGTCCGGCCTGTGAAAAATCCGACAATACATCACGTAGCAGAGCCTCGGCGTCGGCATTCCTGAGCAACGCCGGCACTTCCCGAATGACGAGACTCGTCGGTCCGGAGCGATCAATAACCAGGCCGAGTTTCTCAAGCACGTCAGTCATTTGCTCGACGAGCTCGGCCTCGCTTTGAGCTACCGCCACCGTCGCGGGCACAAGCAGCGGTTGGCGCACAACGGCCGCGTTGTCGAAGCCGCGTTTCAGTTTCTCGTACACGATGCGCTCATGCGCAGCATGCATGTCGACGACGACCAGGCCTTCTTGGTTTTGCGCAAGAATGTAGACGCCAGCGAGTTGCGCGACCGCGAATCCAAGTGGCGGCACCTGCGCCTGATCTGCACTGACGTCGAGAGCGGTGGCAGCTGCAGCGCCTGACAAGGCGTGATAGCCCGCCAGCGACTCGCGCACGGCTCCGCTGCCAGCCTGCTTCGAACTCGGCAATGGCATCGCTCCCTGTGAGTACGAAAGTCCGCTCGCAATCGTCGTCGGCATTACTGTATGTCCGACGACGATTGCG
>Ga0224508_10000094_pt1 | contig 101711 bp, 108 predicted proteins | sample SF_Jan12_sed_USG_4_FD_170157 | JGI IMG/M metagenome (GOLD analysis project Ga0224508, IMG submission 170157) | Sediment microbial communities from San Francisco Bay, California, United States - SF_Jan12_sed_USGS_21 | ecosystem: Environmental > Aquatic > Marine > Sediment | place: USA... | reverse complement strand
CCTATTCTGTTGAAAAACTCTCGTCGAAGAAAGTGCGATAATGCGTTTGTGTTGATTACCGGAGTGATTTCCGATGATGGGCAACAACGATAAGCCGCAAGACGAGCTTTTCTATTCATTTGATCTTAATGATGTTGTGCCGGAGGATCATCTACTTCGCAGCATCGATTGCTTCCTCGATCTTTCCGATCTTCGCCAACACCTGGCACCGTACTACAGCCATACAGGCCGTCCCTCGATCGACCCGGAACTAATGATCCGCATGTTGATCATTGGTTACTGTCTGGGTATCCGCTCGGAACGACGCTTATGCGAGGAAGTGAAGCTGAACCTGGCGTATCGCTGGTTCTGCCGTCTCAGCATTGAAGACACGGTGCCGGATCACTCCACTTTTTCAAAGAACCGGCACGGCCGCTTCCGCGAGGCGGAAGCGTTCCGCTTTGTGTTCGAGCAGGTGCTGAGCAGTTGCATCGACGCCGGTCTGGTCGGCGGCGAAGGCTTTGCAGTTGACGCGAGTGTGGTCAAGGCCGATGCCAGCCGGCAACGGCATCATGAGGATGATGATGACTGGGGTGGTGGTACGCCAGCGATCAGGGACTATCTGGAGGCATTGCAGACTGACGATTCACCGACCGCAACCGCGCCGAAGAAGGTCTCGCAGACGGATCCGGCAGCTCGTTGGACAGCGGCTCCTGGCGGTCCGGCTTTTTATGCTTACTCGACCAACTACCTCGTTGACACGGACAACGGGATCATTGTGGATGTGGAGGCGACCGCCGCGCACCGCACGGAGGAAGTATGGTCAACCAGGACGATGATCGAACGGGTTAAGGATCGCTTCAACCTGGAGACGAATAGGCTCATTGGTGACACAGCTTATGGCACGGCCGAGTTCCTGGGCTGGATGGTGAACGACCAGGGCATCGAGCCGCACGTGCCGGTGTGGGACAGAGGCGGACGAAGCGACGGCACTTTCTCTCGATCGGACTTTATCTTTGACGAGGCAACCGACAGCTATACTTGCCCGAACGGCAAACAGTTACGCCGCTTTCGGCGCAACTTCAGGAAGCCACGGACCGGCATCACAAAATCCAACGAGATCAAGTATCGCGCCAGTCAGTTCGACTGTGCTGCTTGCCCATTCAAAGAACGATGTTGTCCGAACGCTTTATTGCGCAAAGTAACCCGAAGCATTCACGAAGCTGCCCGCGATGTTGCCAGAGCGGTGAGAAAAACCGAGGCGTATCGGGGAACGCGACGACAACGCAAGAAGGTGGAGATGCTGTTTGCTCACATGAAGCGAATACTTAAGATGGATCGGTTGCGACTGCGTGGAATGAACGGTGCACGAGACGAGTTCTTGCTAACCGCAACCGCCCAAAATCTCAGACGCATGGCTAAATACTTGAGCACCGGTCCGCCCGTCCAAAGCGTCTTACCCGCTACCTGACCAAAAAAGACCGAATGAAGCCACCGAAACGCCAATAACCGATCAAAAATCCGGCTGCAGCCGGAGCAAAAGCTATGACTCGATAAATGGGGTCAAGAAAACACTCGAATCAACACCGAGTTTTTCAACAGAATAGACCGAAAGCAGCCGTCCAATTTCATGAAACAGAGGAAATTTGAATGACCGCAGTAGGAAAAAGCAGACATCAAGGTCGGTGCCAAGTGCCGCCTAACAATGCGCTGCAACGGACCCTTGACCCGGCCACATTTCTTGCTGTCGCAAAAAACGCGTCCGCCTCAAACGCAGCTGAGCTTGGGCGTTAGGTGTCATGCCCAGACTGACCGCTATCGACCGGAAGAGGACGTCTGCAATTTTGCGATAAACTGCCTATATGAAATCCAGTATGCAACATCCGCCTAACAAGGCGCTGCAACTGACACTTGACCCGGCCAGCCGTTTGGCTGTCGCCAAACAACTGTCCGCCTCAAGTGCAGCTGAGCTTAGGCGTTAGACGACATGCGACTCTGGACGATTCACCCAATGTTCCTAGACCCCAAGGGTTTGGTGGCGCTGTGGCGAGAAGCTTTACTGGCTAGAGCGGTTCTGGAGGGCAAGACCCAGGGCTACAAGAATCACCCACAGCTTGTACGCTTCCGAGCCCAAAAGAAACCCATACTAGTTATCTCTGAATATTTAAGATTTGTGTATTCTGAATCTCAAGAACGCGGGTACAACTTTGACGCCAACAAGTTAGCCCTCGCCGCTCCGATTGAGCCGATAGCGGAAACTCAAGGTCAACTGGAGTATGAATGGCAACACTTGGGGAAAAAACTGCAGACCCGCAATTCCGAACTTCACGAGCGCTTTCTCCAGCTAAAACCCAAGCCGCACCCATTGTTTGAAATAGTTCCTGGCGGCGTTAGAGGTTGGGAAAATGTCGCCTAACTATACGCTGCAGCAGCGCCGCTGAGCTTAGGCATTAGGCGGCCAGGCTCAATCTGCTAACACCGAGGATAACAAGGCGCTGCAACCGAACCCTTGACCCGCCCGCTCTTTCTGCTGACGCAAAAAACACGGCCGCCTCAAGTGCAGCTGAGCTTAGGCGTTAGGCGGAGAAATTAGCAGTACGGTCCGCAGTCGGTAGCTTTCGATCCAAAGTGGACGCCAGAAACCACGTTATACTGATCAAGTTGAGTTGCACTGAGATCCATTGAATATGGTAGCGAACAAATACGAACCCTATTCGACGTTGACCTGCCCGGAATGCGACCACAAGTCCAAAAATCTGATGCCCACAGATGCATGTCAGTATTTTTATGATTGCCAAAATTGCGGTGCTGTCCTCAAGCCGGCGCCGGGCGATTGCTGCGTGTACTGCTCTTATGGCGATGTCAAATGCCCATCTATACAAGCGGGTGATCAATGCTGTTAATTTTAGTGATCTGAAATTGAGTCAATCACACTCAAAGCAAGATCTCGCAGACAAATCTATTCCGTTCTTTCTTTTGTGGGGCGGGCCCATACTTGTTCTGCTATCGTTGAATTTCTTTCGATTGCCTCTCGCATGGGTAACAGTGATTATGTCGGCGTCCTTTGCGTGGATGGGAATTGGTTGTGCGATTAACGCGCATAGATGTCACAGGCGACATTGCTATTACGCTAGCCCGATCCTACTCTTTGGTGCGGTTCTCACGCTATTAGTTGGGTTTGCGATAGTCGATCTTGGGGCAGATGGATTGATATACGTATCATGGGGTACGTTCGCTGCTGTCCTCCTGACGTTCCTACCGGAGAAAGTTCTTGGCAAATACAAATCGTGAACCGTAATTGTGATGGCTGCTTATGGCCGGAGGCGGCCAGCTGCTGATTGCGATAAAATGACGCTATGAATTTCTGCGAGCAATATCCGCCTAACAAGGCGCTGCAGCAGACACTTGACCCGGCCACATTTTTTGCTGTCGCAAAAAACACGCCCGCCTCACGTGCGGCTGAGCTTTGGCGTTAGGCGGCTTACTCACGGAGGTATCAGATGTCAAAACACTACGAAGGCGGATGTCACTGTGGTGCCATCCGATATTCATGCACGAAGGAACCGGAGCTGACATTCTTCTGCCACTGTCGCGATTGCCAGCGAACCACGGGTAGCCCGTTCTCTATGGAGCTTATGATCGATCAGTCGTGCTTTGAGATAGACGGCCCTCTGAAGTCCTATGTAGTTGTTGGCGATTCTGGAAAGCCGGTGACACGTTGGAATTGTACTCAATGTGGCTCGGGTATCTATCTTGAAGGGGAGGCGGATCCTGGTTACGTGTTCCTAAAAGTAGGAAGCCTTGATGACGCCAGTTGGGTTGCGCCGGAGATGCACATTTATACGGTTGCGAAACAACCTTGGATTAAGATCGATGACAATTTGCCGCAATATGAAAGAGCACCTGACGGGTGATTCAGGAGCCGCCTAACAAGGCGCTGCAGCAGACGTTTGACACGGGCGCCGCCGAAGCCGAGTTGACGGCTCGTCCCGAAGGGAAGCCATCACCCATTCCCGACGCCCATGGCATGGTCTGAACTCTGCCAGACACACACCCTTAGGAGCCGCTGATAGATGATTAGTGATCTACAAAAGCTGGGCGGTATTTCCGCTTTGATCGAGGCGGCGCTGTATATGACGGGCTTTGGGTTGTTCCTGACCGTACTCGACGCATCCGGCTACGAAGGACACGTCCAGCAGGTCGCATTCCTCGCAGATAATCAAGTTGCGTCGTACATCGCGAACTTTCTCATCTACGTGGTGTTTGGCGTAGTGCTGGTCGTTCTGGTTCTAGCGCTGCACGCGCGGTTGAAGAATGGTTCCCCAGCAATCATGCAGACGGCGACGGCCTTCGGTCTAATCTGGGCTGGTCTAGTCATTGCGAGTGGCATGATTGCTAACATCGGTAATTCCACTGTCGTTGGCCTCTTCAGCGAAAACCAGGATCAAGCTGTGTTGCTCTGGCTGGCAATTATCACAGTGCAAGAAGCCTTGGGCGGCGGGAATGAGATTGTAGGCGGCTTATGGGTACTACTACTAAGTTGGGCAGCATTGAGAGCGGGCAGCCTGCCGAAGGTGCTGAACTATCTTGGTGTGCTGATTGGTCTAGCCGGAATACTGACGGTTGTCCCGGCATTTGATGTGCTAATGGATGTTTTCGGGTTAGGTCAGATAGTGTGGTTTGTATGGCTGGGGATTGTCATGTTGCGGGAAAACCCAAGCACGACGTGAATATCGGAAGCGGTTTATCGTGAACGCCTCTTAATGGCAGCGGACGTTAAACAAACGTTTTCGTGTGGGTAGCTTTGGCGAGTAATGGTTTTTATAAGCTGAAGCCCTACCGGTAGACGACACCCGTTTTGGCCATATGTGGACCTCCTCATTTAATGATCGGTGATATCCTGCCAACCGGTTTCAGTGGATGGATTGGCCACATGTTGCTCAGTCGGATATTCCAATTCTTTCATCGCCGCCAAAAGCAAAGTCGTCGCTGCTCCTGTGAGACGCCGCCTTTCACGTATTATGGCGCATACGCTCAAAATGAATTGGGCGAAGATTCGAGCCAGAATGAAATCTCAATCAGCGATCGATGTGATGGGTGTGGCCTTCACTGGCTCGTTTACTATATTGACCAGCCACATCACACAAATTCCGGTCGATGGTGGCGAGTAAAGATTGCAGCTAAAGATCTCGATGGTTTTTCTGCAGATATGGCAAAGAGCTATATTGAAGATCAAGAATGGTGTCTTGTCGGCGGTAGTTATTATGATCAGGGCACTCAAAGAATTGAGGGACCGATACGTGTCGGATGAATAAAAAGGTGCCGGTAATCGCCGGCAGCGGCCAAGCTGTTTGCGATAAACTGATGCTATGAAATTCTGCGAGCAACCTTTCAGGAGGCAACGTGCGAATTCCCCTTAAGTTAATTGCCACAGTCAGCGCACTTTTGGTTGCGTGCGGCGTGCCGGACACACCAACCCAGCCTACCAGCGTTGCGTCTGCCGCCGAACCAGAACTGAGGTTGTTCGCGGTAGAGATCAAAGTCGGCCCAAATTGGGACAGCTCGAAGTCGCCTAACGAACAAGCGTTCTTTGAAGAGCACTCCTCGAACCTGAAACATCTGCGCGAGGCGGGCCATATTGTTATGGGTGCACGGTACTCGGACATAGGCCTTATAATTTTCTCTGCGAGGTCTGCGGAAGCAGTCGAGGCGCTAATGTCACAGGATCCCTCAATGACGGCTGGGACGTTCAAGTACGAAGTTCACGCACTTAACGTCTTTTACCCTGGTCTCGTGCAGTCCAGATCAAGCAAGTAGCGCTGAATAGTGCCGCCTAACAATACGCTGCAACTGACGCTTGACCAGGCCATCGTTTGGCTATCGCCGAGGGCCAGTCCGCCTCAAGCGCAGCTGAGCTAGGTCGTTAGGTGTCGGACCAAATCGCCCGCTTCGCGGCCGGCTTGGCCGCTGAATTCTAGCCGTTTGGCGCCCCGCAACTGGCCCACGAATTCGTGTGCGGCCTGAATAAGGATCCTCACAGCGATGTCGTAATGCTCTCACCTGACGGGAGTGACGAGACTGAGCCCTCGTTCTAAGTACATTCGCGGATTGCGATTTCGCCTGTGTGTCTTAGCATCTGGATGAGAACTACAAAGGCCAAGCAAGCCAGCGTAGAAGCACGTGTCTTGTGTGGGTTTTTAAGCTTCAATCAGGACATTTATTACAAACCAAAGCCTGGGCTGTTCTGTCAGTTTTCAATGAGTTAGTTACTAGTAAAGGAGTCACAAATGGGATTATTCGATTTTGCAAAAAATATAGGGACAAAGTTATTCGGTGAAAAGGATGAACCTGTCACACAGGCCGAGAAGATTAAAGCCCACATTGAAACCGACAACCCGGGCATTTCGGATCTTGATGTAGCAGTTAACAAGGGGGTCGTTGCAATGAGCGGAGAGGCAGTATCTGGCGAAGCGCTGGAAAAAGCCGTACTGCTAGCCGGTAACGTCGAGGGCGTAGAAAAGGTCATGGCTGTAACAGTCAAGGAAGCGGATGTACCTAAAGTTGAATACTACGAAATCGCGGCGGGTGATTCGCTGTCGGCTATTGCCAAGAAATTTTATGGCGACGCCCAGCAGTATCCGCGGCTTTTCGAAGCGAACAGGGAAGTGATTAAGGATCCGGACAAGATCTATCCGGGTCAGAAGATTCGTATACCGCTGGACAGCGCTGTGGTCTAAAGAGGCCGTGGTGGCCCGCTGGTCGAGAAAAGAGGGGACAGGCTGTAGAAAAATGCGGTCTGTCCTCAATTTGACTACGACGTTTGCGCATTAACATCGAGGTCGATCGTGTAATTGGGGTCAGATTGCTCGGTGTTGAAGTCGCAAACATTACGTTTGTGCCGACTATGTACGTGTTATTCCGAATTACGGATGGATGCGTCCGACTGCAGACTCGTTGATATGATTGAAGAGTTCGGGCCGGCTCTATATGTGGCCGACGGGCCGATCGTCTCGTTTTATGGTTTTCCATACCCAACGCGCATGGCCGTGGCGCGACTGTCGGACGGGAGTGCCTGGGTGTGGTCGCCGGTTGCACTCACGGACGAACTCTTCGATTCTGTACAAGCTGTTGGACCAGTACGCCACATCGTCTCGCCGAATAAGATTCATCATCTCTTTCTGGCTGAATGGAGCGAGCGTTGGCCTGAAGCACGCGTATACGCGCCGCCTGGCCTGGCGCAAAGGAAGCCTGATCTCAGTTTTGATGCAATGCTCGGTGATGAGCCTGATCCAGCATGGGCGGCTGACATCGACCAAGTGATCTTTCGTGGTTCTCTGGCTATGGAGGAAGTGGTGTTTTTCCATCGTCAGTCGCGCACCGCGATCATCTGCGATCTTATTCAACGGTTTCCCGAAGCGACAGCGAAAGGCTGGAAAGGCATGCTGATGCGACTCGACAGCCTGGTTGGCGAGCACGGCAGCACGCCGCGCGAGTGGCGAGCCACTTTCCTGCGGCGTAGCAAAGCGCGGACCGCGCGTGAGGAGGTGATGAGCTGGAAAGCTCAACGGTTGCTGATTGCCCATGGCGAATGCGTACAAACAGGGGCGGCTGCGATAATTGAAAAGGCTCTGAGTTGGATCTAGGGTATCGGACACTCTTGAGTCTTTATCGAATGCCGCCTAGCAAACGCTGCAGCAGACACTTAACTGTCCGTACTCTTTGGCGACGCACTGAGCACGTCCGTCTCAAGTGCAGCTGATCTTAGGCTAGGTGCTTTATGCCAATATAGTGCGTTGGCAAAACTAAATCAGACGCCCTGCTTATAGAATAACCCATGACAACGCCAGTTCTGTTACTGAGGCTAAGCTACTGGATTGCGGCGATCGCAGACTTCGTGATCGCAATTCTGGCATGGATACCCGAAAAAATGGGAACAACCGAAATAGCTTATCCGATGGGCCTTGCGTCCGTCATTGCTTTCTCCTGGGGTGTGCTGCTACTAATAGCAGATAGAAAACCAATTGAACGAAGATGGATGTTACTTCCAACAATTCTCGTTGTTACATTAATTACAATAGTAAGGACTAGGTTTTCTCTGGATGGAGCTATTGAATTTAGTTTACCGCTGCTTTTTTTTGCAATCGCCCTGATAATTCTCATGGCGTACAGCTATTATTATGCGAGCAAACATGAAAGGAATAGCTAGAACCGAATTGGACGCGCCTAACAAGCTTCTTAAGAATTGTTGCGCCTAACCCAATCGATCTCTGGTAGCATTCTCGCATTAATCTTGAGTGCCTCAGCGGCCGTCGGCAGCCAGCGGCACGCGGCTGAGCGCGCGGTCTGTTAGGTACCACAGGACAGGAAGCAAATGAACCTATTCGCGAAACTCGGTGCAGTCACCTACATCCTTTGGGGGCTACTTCACCTCCAGGCGGCGCGACTCGTATACCTGCTCGGTCAGACGCTTGAGCCTGGCATCGTTCAAGGGCGCGTCTACCAAGACGCATGGAATCTTCTCTTTTTCGCCCTATTCGGGATTGTTGTTGCGATCTTTCTAAACTGGAAGAACAGTCGCCTTGGCTACTGGCTTAACCTGACCGTAGTCAGCGCTGCAGATATCGGCTTCATCATTGCTGTTCTTGTTCCAGGATATGTTCCGTTAGTGCCGGGAGGGCTCGGGCCTGTCCTGTGGATCGTAGCTTTGATCTTTTCAACCTTGGGTATCTTTTATGTCAATCGGGAAGCAGCTGGCGCCTAAAAAGGCGCTGCACCAGACATTTGACAGCTCCCTCCCTTCGCTGCCGCTACGGTCGGTCGCCGCCAAACGCGACTGAGACTTACAGATAGGCACCCATCGAAACCAACGGCCACTATTCAACATGGACATAAAACTATTTGCCACCGTCTTTGCAACCATTTTTCTTGCGGAACTAGGCGACAAGACACAACTTGCAACTCTCCTTTTCGCTGCACGCGAGGGATCTAATCTCTTGGCCGTCTTTGTTGCCGCTTCCGCTGCGCTTATCGCGGCGTCTGCGATTGCTGTGTTGGCGGGCGGCGTCATTTCCAATTACATCGATCCTAAATATCTCTCATATATTGCCGGCGTCGCATTCATTTTGGTTGGTGCCTGGACAATATGGCAAGCATGAACCGGTCGGTGCCTATCAACGCGCAGCTGAGCTCGGGTGTTAGGCGGAAACCGGCGAGTGGTTCACTTTCGACTCAAGTCGTTCTGGAATTTCAAAGCTTGTGTTAGTGCCGCTATGCTTCTTTTCTCGCTCTCGCTCCCATTCAGTAGTTTTGTGCAAGGAACCATGGCGTGAAAACTGTTGCTTTAGTAATTATTGACGTGCAAAAGGGATTTGATGATCCGTCTTGGGGAAGCAGAAACAATCCGCAGGCGGAGGCAAGAATTGAGTTATTGCTTTCTACGTGGCGCAAGAATTCGCAACCCATAATCCACGTCCAGCATTGTTCGCTGGAATCAAATTCGCCGCTTCGCCCCGATCAGCCCGGCAATGAATTCAAAGACGAAGCAAGACCGATGGCCGGAGAAAAACAGCTAACAAAGACAGTTAATAGCGCGTTTATTGGAACTGATCTTGAGGAATATTTGCGAAGTTGTGCGATTGAATCACTTGTGATTGTCGGGCTGACTACAGATCATTGTGTATCAACGACTACACGAATGGCTGGAAATCTTGGCTTTAAAGTAAGCTTGGTGTCAGATGCGACAGCAACGTTTGATCGTAGGGGTAACGACGGGACACATTATTCGGCCAGCGACATCCACAATATCCACCTGGCAAGCCTCGATGGTGAATTTTGCGTCGTTCGAACCACCGAACAAGTTTTGAGTGAATTAGCATCGAACATCTGACCTGTGAGGACCATGAATGGCTAGATCCCAAGATCCAACGGACGCGATCCGCCGTCAGTCCGTCACATTTCCCGGCGTAGCGAAGGGAACGTCCTGCACTCAAAGCGCATTCAAGGCTGGCAACGACACATTCCTGTTCATAGGTCCTGGGCCGAATGGGCAGGATTCAAGGCAATGTTCAAACTGAACGCCTCGATGCCGCAGGCGCTGGCCGCGGAAGATCCGAAGCGGTTTGAGGTGGGTTCGACTGGTTGGGTAACAGCTCGTTTCACGGCCGAGGAACCGCTGCCCAAGCGGTTTTGGGGAAAGTGGTTAGCGGAGTCCTATGACGTGACGTGCGGAGCAGGCCGGAAGGCAAAGAAGGCAAAATGAGCTTGGCGTTAGGCGGCAGGGGGGTAATCGTGATTAAAGGGTGTTCGGTTCTCGGGTCGGTGCTGGCGATTCTCGGTTTTGCATCAAGTTCGAACGCATCTGAGCAGTGTATGAATGTATGGGGCAGCGTTGAGTGGTTTGGATCCCCAGGTCACGCGATCTCTTGGTTGATGCCGCTAAACACAGAACGGGCCGGAGTGTTTCCGTCCCACAGTCACAGCGTTAGGTTTGCAACGAAGCTTGCCGAAGACGGGACGGTGACGCTACACGCCGACCTTGTCCTTCCGTGCGAGAAAGAAACGAAGAAGTCACGTAAGAAATTGAAACTGAAACTAGGGGAAGAATATATTGTCGGCCCGTTGTGGTGTGCTACCGGCCAGGAGCAGTACGAAGTCTCGAGCGGCATACGGTGCCGAGTTTATCCGTTAGACACGGGAGGCGATAGACCCAATGCACATCCCGATCATTAGGCACGGATTCATTCTTATTCTTCTGGCCCTGATATCGGGCCTGTTTGTTCCGACTATGGAAATTCCCCGGCTCGGCTTGTCGGCGCATACCGTTGGAATACTCAGCGGCGTGTTGCTGATAGCCGTCGGTTCCATCTGGCAATTGATCGTTCTTTCGGACAGTCAGCGCTCGATCATGCATTGGTCGTGGCTGTACGCTAGCTATGTCAATTGGCTCGGTTGTCTCGCAGGGGCCATATTTGGTGCCGGGAAAAGCACACCACTTGCATCAGCCGGCGTCGTGGGTACGCCGACGGCAGAATTGCTGGTGGCGGTGCTGCTCACCAGTGCCGGAGTTCTTTCATTTGTTGCAGTCGGGCTTTCGCTTTGGGGTTTGCGGCGTGTTGGCATTTCAGATGCTTAACATGTTGTTTATTATTCTCACTAACGTCTGCCGCACCTGAGTTTTATAGTTAGGCGTCAGGTCGGGTCTACGCGTGATCAAGTTCGGTCTCCATGCAGCAGCAGTTCTCTATACTGGAGGCACCATCGCCCAACTTCTCAAGCTTAATCTACGATTTTCCGTGGCAGGAAATGCCATACTTCATCGATTGGATCATCGTGGTTCTTGGATCGATTGGCGCCACTACACTCGCGCTTCAGACGCAACGGATTCGCTATCGAGGCTGGTGGGAGAAGCCGGTACACTTTCTGATTATCCTTCATTTGGGGATTTCCGTAGCTCTTCATTTATGGGCAATTTACATTCGGAGTCATGATGTTTTCTCCGCATTTCCATTCGAGTACAGTTACTTCGCACTTACCTATTTTTTGTTCTTTGCCTGGCGTTCCTGGACGCTTAAGCTTTTGAGTACCGGTGCTAAGAATGACACTTCCTAACGACATGAGTTCGACCAAGAAAAAAGCAAGGATCGCAGGGTTTATTTATCTACTCTTGGTAATAAGCAGTGTTGTTAGCCTGTTGTATATTCCCTCCACTTATATTGTGTCTGGAGATGCTACGGCGACCGTAAACAATATTACGTCTTCTAATCTTCTTTTTCGTATCGGCATATTTACAAGTTTCGTTTCTCAAATCATCTTTGTAATTCTGGTTCTGGCTCTATACCGGTTACTCAAAGAGATCAACCATATGCATGCATTGCTTATGGTGATATTGGTTGTGATCTCTGTTTCGACAGCATTTCTTAACACGTTCAACAATATTGCCGCTTTGATAATCTTAAGTGGTGCCGACTTTTTGTCTGTATTCGAGCAGCCTGAGTTGGATGCGCTGGCATATCTATTTCTCCGTTTGCATAGCCAGGGGATACAGGCCATCCAGGTGTTTTGGGGACTTTGGCTGTTCCCCTTTGGACTTCTAGTAATTAGATCCGGCTTTATTCCCAAGGTTTTGGGTCTCTTGTTAATAATTGCGGGCTCTGGCTATCTGCTGGGTAGTTTTACGTCCCTGGTCTTGCCGCAATACAGTAAGACTATTTTTCCGCTTCTCACGTTTCTTGAGATGGGGGAATTGCCGATAGTCCTTTGGCTTTTGTTAGTTGGTGCAAAAGCTGACGTATCAAAGTAGATTTCTGCGCCTGCAAAGTTTCTCGTTATCGCCTCGACGTTAACCCATTGATTGAAACGAGGTCCGAAATGCCGCTTCTCTTCTCCTACGGAACACTCCAGGACGAGCGTGTGCAGCGGGCACTTTTCGGACGAACGCTTGTCGGGCGGAAGGATTGCCTACTCGGTTACGCGCAGGCGCTCGCCCGTGTAGCGGATCCAGAATTTGCACGGACGAGTGGCAAGACCCATCACGCGATCCTCAGGCCGGCGCGCAGCGATACAGCACGAGTCGAAGGAATGGCGTTTGAAGTTACAGACGCCGAGCTGGAACACGCAGACAAATACGAACCCGTGGAGTACAAACGCGTTTTGGCAAGGCTCGCTTCGGGAGGACAGGCTTGGGTTTACGTTGACGCGCAGATCGGTAGCGAGCCCTGCTAACGTGGCGCCTGGCGTTTGATAATTTGGCGCAGCAGTGGACGAGTTTGGTGACGACGGAAACTTGATGCGTTCAACGCAGCCGCAAAACTCCCGCATCCTCGGAAGTGAAGTGGCTCATGTCTGATCAGATTTTGACGGGCGCCGAGATACAAAAATCTGTTTGAGCTTTGCGGTAGACTGCGAAATTGGAGGCATAGGAAAATGGGCGAGAAGCCACCAGAGACCAAGACTGGATCGCCGTTATATGTAGGTGCAGGGCTGGCGCTCGGGATGAGTTTTGGCGTTGCGTTTGGGGCCGCCTTTGGCAACGTTGGGCTTGGGATCATTATCGGGATGGGCGTGGGCGTTGCTATCGGCACCGTGCTTTCACGTCACCTGAACGACAACTCAGATAAGACGTGGCGCCAATAGAATGACGGGATCAGGATGCAGCAAGCGTGATATCAGCCTCTGAAGCGCTCGATCGTCTGATACAGGGAAATAGTCGGTTCGTAACCGATACTCGATGCATTAGCTTGGCTGGCAAACCGCGTCATGACGAGTTGTCAGCACGGCAGGAGCCGTTCGCGATCATCCTCGGATGTTCGGATTCCAGAGTTCCAGCGGAGATTGTCTTCGACCAGGGACTCGGAGATTTGTTTGTTATTCGCGTGGCCGGCAATATCGTTGCGCCCACGCTGGTCGGCAGTGTCGAATTCGCGGCAGAGCGTTTTGCTACACCGTTGGTGGTCGTTCTGGGTCACTCAGATTGCGGGGCCGTTTTGGCAACCTTGGAAGATCTCGAATCGCCGTCGGAAACCCGACCGCCCGGTATTGGTTTGATCGTCAACCGTATTCGTCCCACGCTCGAGTTGTTGTTCGATACGGAGCTTCGAAACAATCGTGATGATCTCGTGCAGCATGCTGTTCGGGCCAATATTCAAGCTTCGGCAAACCAGTTGCGCCAGGGCTCGATGCTACTCGAAGAGCTGATTCAAAAACGCGAATTGCTGATTGTGGGCGCAGAATATTCGCTCGAAACGGGCGTCGTCGACTTTTTCGATGGTATGCCGGCCGCCGGTCAGAGCGCAACGGAGTTTTGATCGTCAAGCATCTATCTCAAATGCTGGCCGGGAAGTGTGTTTTGTGCCCAAAAGCGGCACGCAGAAGAAATGCCGCAGCGCAGACCCAGGTGTTTTCGGCAGTCGGTATCGCAAAATGCGAAATTCATTGCAACGCGGCGTAATACAGTCCTGATTGGCCCGGGAGAAGTGAATCCTGTTGGAAATAGCAGTTACAATGGCCGTGCTTCCATACTCTGGAGTCCCGGGTGACACTGGCCGAACAAAAACGCGAACAGGCTGACAATGTGATCTGGCAGCCGGTTGGCGACGCCACAGGGCTGTCGATCGATGCGCATCTGCGAGACCTGGTGTCGGTTACCGGATCACTGACGCGTTGTTTGCGTGATTTGTGCAGTGGTGCTTTCAGCTTACGGCTGCTTGGAGAGCGTAACGAAGTAGAGCAAGGTCTCGTGCGAGAAGTGCTCATGCTGTGCAGCGATTTGCCTTGGGTATTCGCACAAACCGTGATCCCGCAATCAACGTTAGCAGGCAACCCCTGGATTCGTGATCTGGGCGATCGTCCATTGGGCGATACCTTGTTTGATCGTCCCGGTGTCGTACGCAGTAATCTGAATCTGACTCGTTTGCGCCGTGGGCACCATCTTTATGATCGTGCGGTGCGGGACGCCGGTCTGGCTGGATTTCCCGAATCCCTCTTGGCACGACGTTCGATCGTTCGGATTGTTGATACCGAATTGACGATCAATGAAGTATTCCTACCCGATGCCGGATACTGCCAACCCCGATAACACTATGACGGTCATCAACCGTTGGCCGGTGCTAGAGCGTCTGCATCAGTATGCACTGTTAATAAGACTTGATCGGCCAATTGGAACCTACCTCGTGTTGTGGCCGATGCTGTGGGCGCTGTGGATCGCCAGTGCTGGTTTGCCAGATCCCAAGGTATTGATTATTTTCATAGCGGGCAGTTTTTTGATGCGCTCGGCGGGTTGCGCCATCAATGATTTTGCCGATCGCGAGATCGATCCTCATGTAGAACGTACCCGTAGCCGGCCCCTGGCCGCACGCAATATACGCGCGGTTGAGGCGATTGCGATTTTTGTAGTTCTTGCACTAATCGCGTTTGCATTGGTGCTGGCGACAAACGCCCTGACCGTCAAGCTGGCGATCGCCGGCGTTATCCTTGCTGGCACCTATCCTTTTCTCAAACGCTGGACCAATCTGCCACAGTACTATCTTGGCATTGCTTTTGCGTGGGGAACACCGATGGCTTTTGCGGCACAGACCGGCGAAGTACCCGGTATTGCGTGGCTATTGTTTTCCTGCGTCGTATTGTGGACCGCTGCTTTCGATACGATTTACGCCATGGTAGATCGCGCCGACGACGAGGTTATCGGCGTAAAGTCCACCGCCATCTTGTTTGGCGGAGCTGATCGCGTGGTCATTGGCGTTATGCAGATTCTGGCGCTGGTTGGGCTGTGGACTGTCGGCGAACTGAGCGGGTTGGGTGCGTGGTTTCGGGCGGGCGTCATCGGCGCTGCGCTTTCGGCCGTCTTCCAGCAATACCTGATCGCTGGGCGTAGTCCGGAGCGTTGTTTCCGGGCATTTCTCAATAACAATAGCTTCGGTGCGCTGGTATTCGCCGGTATTGCCCTGGACTACCTTTACCAATCATCAAGAATAGTTTCAGGTTCATAGGCTTAAGCACCACGGCATTCGATTTTTTCCGGGAGTCTCCTATACTGAGAGCGTGCCGGGTATGTCGGGGCTTTGGGCCGTTGACACCCGTTTTCCGAAAACCGGGGTCTTAGACCTCAAGAAAGGGGGAATCATGAGTCTTCTTGGATTCGTAAAAGACATCGGGAGGCGCGTCCTAAACCGGGACGAGAGTGCCGCAAAAAAAATCACGGAAATGATTGAGGCCAAGAATCCGGGCGTTAAACACCTGGGTGTGGAACTGGATGGTGGTATTGCTACGCTGCGCGGTCATTGCGAAAGCGGTGAAGCACATCAGGCGTTAGTAAAGATGGTGCGTGGCATTGAAGGCGTGTTGGATGTCGATGCCAGTGATCTGAGCTTCGACAAGACCAAACCGGCCGAAGTCTCGGTCGCAGCCGCTGCGGCAGCAGTCGCCGGTGGCGGTGACCGGGGACAAAGCGGTGCCGAGCCGAAGACAGAGCATTACGTTGTGCAATCAGGCGATACGCTAAGCAAACTTGCGAAAAAGTACTATGGCGATGCTATGCAGTATCCGAAGATCTTCGAGGCTAACCGCGACATTCTCAGCGACCCCAACAAAATCAACGTGGGTCAGAAACTCCGGATTCCGCTCGACTAAGTCACGTTTCTTTATCCCCCTCCCTGACGGGAGGGGGATAACTAAGTCCCGCTCCAGTCACGCGAGCCACTGTCCATACATCAACCTGTTCCGCTCCGGCTCGTAGCAAAGCCTTGCTTAATTCAGCGAGTGTAGAACCGGTCGTCATGATGTCGTCGATGATAGCAATGTGCGTATTACTAACGTCACCGCGCACGACGAAGGCATTGCGCAAGTTGCGTTTGCGTGCGCCAGCCGACAGACCGCTTTGTTGCGGTGTGTAATGACTGCGTTTGCATAGACGCTCACTTATCGGAATGTTCAGACGTCGTTGTATGGGCCGTGCAATCTCTGTTGCCTGATTGAATTGGCGTCCCAGCTGACGCCGCCAGTGCAGCGGCACCGGTATCAGCAAATCCGGTTTGCTTTCATCGAAACTGGCAACCCACTCTGCTGTCAATTCCCCCAGCACGCGGCCATTGGGCAATCGGCGGGAAAACTTGAGTTGGCGTAGCAGGCTGTCAACCGGAAAATCGTAGACAAAAGGCGACTTCGCCTGTGACCAGGGCGGCGGACGCGTGGCGCATTTACCGCAATAAGCTGCAGTAACGGCAAGTGGCAGCGCGCATCGAGCGCAACAACTGTCGTTCCAGGGTAGAGCCAGGGCACAGTCGTGACAAAGATCGCGATGCTTGCTGTTGCCGCCACAGACCACACAGGTTGGCGGCAGGAGCCACTTGCTCAGGCAGTCGAGCCGTTCTGTCAGGTATTGCCGGCGCATTATCCGGCATTGGGCACCGCCCGCAGGTAGCAATCCAGTTGGATTTTTGCCCGGAATGACTCGGATAATGGTCATGTGCATCAATACCGGCTGGAAAAAACGCGTGTCATAAAAGGCTTTGAAAGGGCTGCCGCCGGCTATGAGCTTGCAGCAGTGTTGCCACGCGAAGTGCGTACCCGCTTGCTGGAACGCCTCGATTATCTGTCGCTGGAGCCGAAAATCATCGTGGATATGGGCGCAGGAACCGGTGTCGCAGCGCGAAAGCTAAGCGAGCGATATCCGCAGGCAGGTATCGTCGCATTGGATATTTCGCATGCAATGGTTGATTGCATCGGTGATGAAAACCCGCAGATTAAATCTTTGTGCGCCGATGCACTTGGTACGCCGTTACCTGATCAGAGCGTAGATCTGATTTTCAGCAATCTCATGTTGCCGTGGTGCGACGATCTTGATGCTATGTTGGCGGAGTTTCGTCGATTGATTGCACCCCAAGGCGCCATTAGTTTCAGCACGTTTGGACCAGACACTCTAGTGGAGTTGCGGCGTGCCTGGCAGCGAGCAGACGACTTCGAGCATGTGCATGCCTTTCTCGACATGCACGATATTGGAGATGCGCTGATGCGTGCAGGTTTCGTCGAACCTGTGATGGACGTCGAGCGCCTGACAATGACTTATGCCTGCGTTTCCGATTTGTTGCTGGACTTGCGGCGCATGGGTTCATTCAACGCGCTGCCGGGTCGGCGCCACGGGCTAACTGGAAATCGTACTTTCCGGTCTCTGGAGCAGGCCTACGAGGCGTTCCGTGAGGATGGGACTCTGCCTGCAACCTTTGAGGTTATTTACGGCCAGGCCTGGGGTCCGATGCCGGGAAGCGGCGTGTTGCTCGACGACGGTATTGCGCATGTGCCGATCGATAAGATTGGCAAACGTCAGAATATAAGGGGACAACAGTAAATTAAAGTATATGCACCTTTAATTTAAACTGTCGTTCATAAAAAAACCCCGCACGAGGCGGGGTTTTTAGCCAAAACGGCAAAGGTTATTTTTATGAGAAAATTCTGCGTCTTCCCAATGCCATGCCCAGTAAGCCAGCGCCAAATAGCACCAGGATTCCCGGCTCCGGTATGGTTGGGGGATCACAAGCGGGGTTGTTCGGGTCAGGACAGGTCGGCGGATCACCAAGATCATTGGTGAGGAAGAACTCTTCCAGACCGTTTCCGGTCCCGAGCATCCCGGCAAAGAACTGGATTGTTGAGCTGTCAGCGAGTCCGGCCAGACTGAAGCTTTCAAGCACCCAGTCGCTAAAGCCGGTACCTTGCGCCAGGTCGATCGCGTCTGCGAGATCGGTGCCTGAACCGTCACCAACGCCAATGGTAGTACCGTCGCCCCAAAAGTGCGCGATGACACCGTCAATCACGACCTGAAAGTAATCCAGAGTTTCCGTGCTGTTTCCGGTAGCGTTGACATCGATACCCACCGATATTTCGTCGCCGCCGTCTCCAAGGGCTCCCAGAAGCTGGCCGATGGTGTATATCGGGCTAGCCTCGTTCCAGGTTCCGCTTGGCGTGCTGATGATTGTCCAATCCATGCTCGGCGGTTGGTTGTTGCCACAGGAAGAGTCGCCGATGACACACGGGTCGTCACCAGTCTGACCGATTTCCTCGCCGGTCGGCACGTCAACTAGGCTCAGCTCCGTGGCGATGGCGGCCAGTGGCAGGAATAGAGCGAGAATCGTTCCAATTAGTAGTTTTTTCATTATTTTCCCCCAGCAGGTCTTGCTAAGAATTAATATTATTAAGTGACCAGATACCTGCAATATTCGCGCCAATAACGTAAATAACTGATTTTACTGAACTGCTGGCCATGCATCGCGTGACCGGTTGTAAGATTTTTCGACACCAATTTGACATAGGCAAGATCAGCCCTCTCGCCCCAACCAGATTCAATTCCCTTTTGGACCTGCCGCCTGAATTACACTGCGACGGTGATGCCCGAGCTCTCTCCATATCGTCTTCAGGTTGTCCCCAACTGTGCGCTGAGCTGGCACGGAGCGCTGATCTTCTATGCCTGGATGTGCACCGCATCATTAGGCATCGCATTTTTCTTCGTCATTCAGGGCTACTGGCCGATTCTGCCGTTTGCGGGTCTTGAGCTGCTTGCCCTGGGGGCGGCCCTGTGGGTGAGTATGCGCCGTGGCGATTATCGCGAAGTGATCAGTATTTACCCGGACCGCGTCGAGGTGGAGAAAGGCCGTCCCGATGAGCGCCACAGCGCGGTATTTCCCCTGCACTGGGTGCATGTTAATCTGCGCCCGGCCCGCATTGCATCGTATCCGAGCCGGTTGATAATCAGCTCGCACGGTCACCATTGCGAAGTGGGCCGATGTCTGACAGAAAGCGAGCGTAGGGGGCTGAGTCGGCGGTTGCGTGAAGTAATAGAGCACGTCCATAAAACGCCAGCTCAGCGGCTGGATGTCGAAGGCAGTCCCGGAAATCCGCATCGATGACAGGAGCTTCCCTCATGCGTGAGCGATTCCGCCGAATCTTTCAAGGCGCCGTGTACGGCCCACTTTTCTTCTTGCTGGGTGTCTCCACGGCTTATGCCGATTGGGAGCTGAACATGACCCGCGGCGTGACGCCTATCAGTCACGACACATTTGACCTGCATATGATTATTTTTTGGGTATGTGTAGCGATAGCGGTCGTCGTGTTTGGCGTGATTATTTATTCCTTATATGCCTTTCGGCTCTCGCGTGGCGCCCAACCGGATATCGCCATGGTTCACAGTACCAAGGCGGAAATCATCTGGACCCTGATACCCATCGGCATTCTTGTCGCGATGGCTATTCCGGCAGCCGAAACGCTAATCAAGATTGAAGATACCCGCGCGCCGGATGTAACGATCAAGGTAACCAGTTACCAGTGGAAGTGGCATTACGAATACTTGGGTGACGCAAACGACCCGTTCGTAAAAAGTAATTTTGGTTTCTTCAGCAACATTTCGCCCGAAAGCAATCGTGCGCGTCAACTCGGTTCTGGTATCGATGTTTTTCAGGTAGATAACTATCTGCGTGACGTCGACAAAAGCGTGGTCGTACCGGTCAATCGCAAAGTTCGTCTATTGCTGACGTCAAACGATGTGCTGCACGCCTGGTGGGTACCGGAGCTGGGTGGCAAACGCGACACAATCCCCGGGTTTGTTAACGAGATGTGGTTCTTGGCTGAAGAGATTGGTGTCTATCGTGGGCAGTGTGCGGAGTTGTGTGGCCGAGATCACGGTTTTATGCCGATCGTCGTTGAGGTGCAATCTGAAGCAGACTTTGCCAAGTGGGTAGGAGAAAACGGCGGCGCGGTCGGTGGTGGGCCTGCGGAAACACCCGACGTGGTTGAAGGTACTGTTGCAGCGGCCGCAACGGGTGGCGGTGCTGGCAGTGCCGAGCCCGTCGATATGGAACTCAGTTTCGATGACCTGATGGCACGCGGTGAAACGGCCTATCTGACGAATTGTTCAGCCTGTCATCAACTCAACGGGCAAGGCCTGGCTCCCGCTTTCCCGGCCTTGGCCGGTGGCGTAATCACCACCGGCGCACTGGATGCGCATCTCGATCAGGTACTGAATGGGAAGGCTGGTACCGCAATGGCCCCGTTTTCGTATCTCAGTAATACCGATATTGCAGCAATAGTCACTTACGAACGTAACGCCTGGGGCAACAGTACCGGGGATATTATTCAGCCGTCTGATGTTCAGGCAGCCCGATAAATAAAGGACCATCAAGATGAGCCACACAGCGGACGCCCATCACGATCATCATGCCGCGCCCAGCGGCTTCAAGCGCTGGCTATTCGCCACGAATCACAAGGACATCGGCACGATGTACCTGGTGTTCGCTCTGGTGATGTTCTTTGTCGGCGGCACGATGGCAATGATCATTCGCGCGGAATTGTTCCAGCCGGGTTTGCAGTTCGTCGATCCAGGCTTTTTCAATCAGATGACCACCATGCATGCGCTGATGATGATCTTTGGTGGAGTAATGCCGGCCTTTGTCGGTCTGGCGAACTGGATGGTGCCGCTAATGGTTGGCGCACCGGACATGGCATTGCCGAGGATGAACAACTGGAGCTTCTGGCTTTTGCCGGTTGCCTTTAGCCTGTTGTTGTCGACATTGTTCTTCGCCGGCGGGGCACCCGCGGGTGGCTGGACGATGTACCCGCCACTCGTGCTGCAAACAGGCAACGCGTTTCCATTCCTGATTTTCTCAGTGCACCTCATGGGTATGTCTTCGATCATGGGCGCAATTAACATTGTCGTTACGATCATGAACATGCGCGCACCCGGAATGGGCCTCCTGAAAATGCCGTTGTTTGTGTGGACCTGGCTGATTACCGCATATCTATTGATCCTTGCGATGCCTGTGTTGGCCGGTGCGGTTACGATGTTGCTGACGGATGAGTACTTCGGCACCAGCTTTTTCAATGCCGGTGGTGGCGGTGATCCGCTGATGTTCCAGCATGTATTCTGGTTCTTCGGGCATCCCGAGGTGTACATCATGATTCTGCCGGCTTTTGGCATTGTGTCGCAGATAATTCCGACTTTTGCACGCAAGCCACTTTTTGGTTACGAATCGATGGTGTACGCGACGGCCAGTATCGCCTTCCTGTCGTTCATCGTGTGGGCACATCACATGTTTACGGTGGGGATGCCACTTTCCGGGCAGTTATTCTTCATGTTCTCGACCATGCTCATCGCGGTGCCAACCGGCGTTAAGGTTTTCAACTGGATGGCGACGATGTGGCGCGGTTCGATGACTTTCGAGACGCCCATGCTGTTTGCAGTGGCATTCGTGTTCTTGTTTTCGATTGGCGGATTTTCTGGTCTGATGCTGGGCATTACGCCGGCAGATTTCCAGTATCACGACACCTATTTCGTCGTTGCGCACTTCCATTATGTGCTGGTTCCGGGGGCAATCTTCGGAATTATGGGCGGAGTGTATTTCTGGATGCCAAAATGGACTGGACACATGTACAACGAGAAGCTGGCCAAAATACACTTCTGGCTGTCAGCTATTTTCGTTAACGTCACTTTTTTCCCGCAGCATTTCGTGGGTCTGGCCGGTATGCCACGACGTATTCCTGATTACGCGACCCAGTTTGCAGATTTCAACATGGTCTCCAGCATCGGGGCCTTTGTATTCGGTGTCAGTCAGCTGTTGTTTGTCTACATCATCTGGAGTTGCGTACGTGGTGGTGAGAAGGCTACGACCGCAGTTTGGGAAGGCAGCCACGGGCTCGAGTGGACCGTGCCGTCTCCAGCGCCGCATCACACCTTCGAGGTTGCCCCTGAAGTGCCGTGAGCACTCACGATGACAGCCAGCAGCGTTCGCGCGTGATCCAATGGGCGATCACGCTGGGCATCATCGCCCTGGCGGTGTATGGCACCTTTATCTATCTGGTTAGTATTCGGGGCGGTTGATGCAGCCCGATTTCAATCTCACCGGCAAGCTCGTTGTGATCGTCGCAGCGATGTTCGGCTTCGGCTATTTGCTTGTGCCGATGTACGACGTGTTTTGTGAACTGACAGGACTCAACGGAAAAACGACTCAGACTGCTGTGGAGGTAACCGAGTCGGTCACCGATCGGCGCGTAGCCGTTGAATTCATGGCTACCGTGAACCAAAATGCGCCTTGGGAATTTCGGCCGAGTGTTTCAAAAATGCTTGTGCAACCGGGCAAGCTTTACGACACTACATTTTTTGCAAAAAATCGTACCGAGCAAGCCTTGATTGGCCAAGCGGTGCCAAGTGTGGCGCCCGGGCAAGCAGCGAAACACTTTCAAAAAACCGAGTGTTTTTGCTTTACCGAACAAAAATTTGATCCGCTGGAAGGGCGGGACATGCCGGTCCGCTTTATTCTGGATCCGGAACTTCCGGCACACATAGAAACGGTTACTCTTTCGTACACCTTTTTTGCGCGGCAGCAACTTGTTGCGGAGACATCGGTTATAGGGAACTAGCATGGAACATTCGTCAGATCGTTATTACATACCACATGGCAGTCCGTGGCCTATCGTCGGTTCGGTGGCCTTGCTATTCCTGATGGCTGGTTTTGCAGCCACACTCAATGGGTCGGGGATCGGCAAGATTTCAATGTTAATCGGCGCCGGAATTTTGTTGTTCATGCTATTTGGCTGGTTTGGAATTGTTATCAAGGAAAGCGTGGACGGTATTTATAACCAGCAGGTCGATCGCTCGTTCCGCATGGGCATGGCCTGGTTCATTGCCTCAGAGGTAATGTTTTTTGCAGCGTTTTTTGGTGCTTTGTTTTATGCACGCCAGCTCGCATTGCCCTGGCTCGGTGGTGATGGCAATAACTTCTTCACCAATTTCCTGTTATGGCCCGGCTTTGAGAACGCCTGGCCGTCGAACGGGCCGGCCGAGATCGGTGGTGAATACAAGGCGATGGGGCCATGGGGTCTTCCGGCACTCAATACCGCCATATTGTTATCCAGTGGCGTCACAATTACCATTGCGCATCACGCTGTGAAAGCCGGCAATCGCAAAATGCTGGTGGCGTTTCTCGGGTTAACATGGATACTCGGATTGTTATTCGTCGGGTTGCAGGCCACTGAGTACATGCACGCCTACCACGATATCGAGCATGGCGGGCTTAGTTTGCGGCTGTCCAGTGGTATTTATGGATCGACGTTTTTTATGTTGACCGGATTCCATGGATTGCACGTCACACTCGGCGCGATAATGCTGATTGTCATCTGGTTTCGCACGCTGAAGGGACATTTCTCGCCAGAGAACCATTTTGGTTTCGAGGCCGTGGCCTGGTACTGGCATTTTGTCGATGTGGTGTGGCTGGGTTTATTCATATTTGTCTACTGGTTATAGATGGTACTTGCCAAGCTCATCGTCATCACAATTTTCCTGGGTATTCTGGCCAGCCTGGGCTCTGCGATGTTTTACCTGGTCCGCGATGACGGCAAATCCGGGCGCACCCTGAAAGCATTGACCTGGCGTATTGGATTGTCCGTCGTATTGTTTCTCTCTTTGTTCGTCGCATACGCGTTTGGCCTGATCCAACCTCACGGCATCTCACCGGCCGGCTGATTGAACGAAACTTCAAAGAGACCCCGCAGACCTGCATGGCTGCCTGTAGCCGCTATGCTGCTCGTGCTACCGGTATTGTTATGGCTCGGCATCTGGCAACTCGATCGCGCGGCACAGAAACAGGACATGTTCGATCGGTTTGGTGCGACGACACAACCGGCAGGTCTAAACGATCTGATCAACAAAACACCCGAAGCATTGCGCTATCGGCGGGTCAGTCTTAAGGGAAGGTATCAACCGGACCGACAATTTCTGTTGGAGGGCTTTTCCCACGAAGGGCAACCGGGGTTGCATGTCCTGACGCCATTTTTGTTACCGGGCAATGAAATCGTCATGATAAACCGTGGCTGGTTACCCGAAACGCGAACTCGTGACACAAGCCCGGATTTGAGTGTAGGAGAGGACGTGCGCGAACTTAACGGTCGCGTGGTGCCGTACCCGCAGGCCGGGTTGCGATTGGAGGCCGAAGCGGCAACGCAATGGCCGCGACGCGTTGTATACCCCACTCACCAGGATATTGCAGACGCATTGGGCGTGCAGGTGCATCCACACATGATCTGGCTAAATGCGAATGAAGCGGATGGCTTTGTACGCGCGTGGAAACCGTCAGAATTTGGCCCGGCACGTCATGTCGGATACGCCGTGCAATGGTTCGGGCTGGCTGTCACGCTCATTTTGATCTATATCATCCTGCAGTTCAGGCGGCGCCGTGAGTGACGCAACACCCAAGAATCGTGGAACGCTGATCGCACTGGCGATTTTGTTCATTGGTCCGTTGGCGGTTGCCTGGACTTTGTATCTGACCGGAATCTGGCGTCCCGGTGCAGGCGCCAATCACGGTGACTTCATACAACCGATAATCTCACTGCCACGCACTCCACAACCGACAGCAGACAAGGGCGCAACCGACGGCGGATATCTCTACGGCAAGTGGACATTGGTTCATCTGGCAGACAAAAATTGTGACGAGCAGTGCCGGGCGGCAGTGGTCAAAACGCGACAAATTCGGCTGGCGATGGGTCGTGAAGTCGATCGCATCGATCGTGTACTCTTTTCGCATGAGGGGCCAGCCCCCGGGTTTGGCGCGGAGCAACCGGACCTTTTAGTCGTTTTGCCCACCGGGGCGGCAGGAGAGCAAATTGTTGCTGCGCTGCTTGCAAACGGCGGGGACGAGCGAATTTTTCTTGTCGATCCGCTGGGGAACCTGATTCTGAGCTATCCGCTGGATGGCGACCCGGCTGATATTCGTGACGATCTCAGGAAACTGCTAAGGCTTTCCAGGATCGGATAACGCCTAAAACCGTTAGAATTGGCTGCGCGCCGGCCGAAGGCGTCGAGCAAAGATTCGTTGGGTGGAGCACCCGATAATACGGGTCCTGGTAAGAGCTTGTTTGGGAAAGGTTAAGAAACATATGGCTGAAGTCTGGTTTCACCGAGTGGCCTTGATAGGCACGCTGTTAACACTGGTCATCGTCATGTCTGGAGCGTGGGTGCGCCTGACAGATGCCGGTCTGGGTTGCCCGGACTGGCCGGGTTGCTACGGTCGCCTGACACCGCCGATGACCGCGCAGGATGTTGCAGTCGGCAATGCCGCATTTCCAGACAATCCAGTTGATAGCGGAAGGGCATGGCGCGAAATGTTGCATCGTTATGCCATTCCCTTTCTCGGCGGCATCGTCCTGATCCTGGCCCTTATGGCTCTGTGGCAAAGGAAGGATTTGCTCATGCCATTGTGGTTCCCATTGCTGTTGGTGCCGTTGCTCGGTCTGCAGGCGTTGCTGGGGATGTTGACGGTAACACTGCAGCTCAAACCAATCGTAGTCACGGCCCATTTGCTTGGTGGCATGACGACATTGGCTGTACTGGCTTGGATCGCATTACGCACTCGGCCAAGGCCAACACGCTTTCTCGGCGCTCAACGCGGCTTTCGTTTGGCGGCACTGGTGGCCTTGTTTGTGGTATTTGCCCAGATTGCGCTGGGTGGCTGGACCAGTGCCAATTACGCGGCGCTTGCTTGTCCAGATTTTCCTACTTGTCAGAGCCAATGGTGGCCGGAAACGGATTTCAACGCAGCCTTTGTACCGTCGCGCAGTTTGGGTGCCGCGGGCGAGGCAGATTCGACAGGACGAACTGCCATTCATCTAAGTCACAGACTCGGAGCACTATTTACGTTGATCGTAGTCGGCGGTATCGGGCTTAGTGCGGCGCTGCGCGGTCGTGATCGGGCCATGAAAGCTTCTGGCGCCAGTGTGGTACTGATTTTGCTGGTGCAGATCGGATTGGGGATCAGTATTGTGCTAAATGGTTTGCCACTGGCGCAGGCCGTGGCACATAACGGCGTCGCAGCACTGCTGGTGTTGGCGACCGTGTCCCTGAACTATGCCACGTGGCGTCTGGCCTGACTCTAATCGATCGCTGTGACCGCACTGAGCACAACAAACCGACTCGGCAGTTACTTTGCTTTGTGCAAACCCAGAGTCGTCTCGATGATTGTCTTTACAGCGATGGTCGGTATGTTGTTATCGACGCCCGGGCTGGTCCCGCTTGATACCTTTCTTTTTGCGTCGCTAGGCATCGGTCTGGCAGCCGCTTCGGCCGCGGCGATCAACCACGTTCTGGATCGTCGCATCGATGAGCGTATGAGCCGCACCCGGCGACGTCCGTTGCCACAGGGCATACTTAATGAGAAACAGGCGTTGAGTTTTGCGATGATGCTCGGGCTGATTGCTATGCTCGTGCTGGTTTATTTCGTCAATCCACTGACGGCATTGCTGACGTTTTGCTCGTTGATTGGCTACGCTGTGATCTACACGGCGTTTCTTAAACATGCGACACCACAGAATATTGTAATTGGCGGTGCAGCCGGTGCCGCGCCACCAGTGCTGGGCTGGACGGCGATCAGTGGTCAGATCGATCCGCACGCCCTACTGCTGTTTGTAATCATTTTTACCTGGACACCGCCACACTTCTGGGCTCTGGCGATATCACGGCGCAAAGAGTATATGAATGCCGGAGTCCCGATGCTTCCAGTCACGCACGGGGAGGCTTTTACGCGGCTACATATCCTGCTTTATACATTGTTATTGGTTATTGCCAGCGTGTTGCCGTATCTGACTGGGATGAGTGGCGCCGTTTATCTCGCCGGAGTGCTCGTTCTTGACGCCGGTTTTCTGTACTACGCCGTCGCTCTCAAGTTCTGGCCACGTACGGAATTGCCGATGCAAACATTTGCCTATTCTATTACTTATTTGATGGGGTTGTTTCTGCTGCTGTTGGGCGACCACTACATACAGGTTCTACTTCAGGCATGAAACTGGCTATACCGTTGTTGGTTGCAGCAGTGCTTGTAGTGATTTTGGCAATCCGGGCGTTGCAGGACGAACCGCTACCACAGACCGGGCCGCGGGAAAGCGCTCCCGATACTGCCATTGCGATGACGCCGTCAGAACCCAGCCCGCAACTCCCGCCACCGGCGACAGACTCCGATGCGACTGAAAAAACGACCAATGAAGAAATCAGCGACACGGATTTTTTGATGCTCCTGCGCGAATACGGTTTTGAGCAACTCGAGGCCAATTGGCGCGAGTGGGCGATGAGCCGTGGTTATCCGGCGATGGGTGTTGCCGGTCAATATAATCTTGAGCAGCCTTACGATCAGTATGACAACGAGACACTGAAGGGTCTGGCAGACAATGGCGACAAGTGGGCACAGCAAATACTGGCCAAACGCATATCGCGAACCAATCCAGCGGAGGCTATCGAGCTGTATCGCAAGGCAGCGGTACGTGGGTCGGTCTATGCAATGAGCGAAATGGCTAACCTCTATTTGCGTATTTCGGACAAACGCCGCGAAGTTGAATTCAAGTCTGACGAACTTGCATTGGAGCAGGTCTATGCGATGCGTGACGCGCCTGTTGCACCCGAAGTTGCCGGCTACGCCTGGACCGCAGTCGCCGAAATGGCCGGAACCGAGCCCATGTTCGGCAACATTGCGTCGTCGCAATTTAGCCGGAAGCTCAGCGATGAGCAAAAAACAGAAGGCTGCGAGATAGCACGTAGCATGTATGAAGAGGTCACGACGCAACGGGAATCGCTAGGTCTGGGTGATTTCGACCGTACTCCGCCGCCACTTGTCTACTCTGATCCAAACGCATCGGCTGGCTGCTCCGAGAGTAATGAGCCAAGGCTGGATTTGTCCGGTTGCCGCAGGATGCAGATGACCAGAGAGGGGCAGACCAATGTTATCTGGCTTTGTGCCGATGCGCCTTCATAGCGTGAATAAGGGACAGCTTTTCTACTGTTTTGTAGCCAGTTCGGCGATAAAATAATTTAATGGATGTTACGCCGATTCTTGGCAGTCTCAACGACGCCCAGCGCGAGGCGGTAACCGCGCCGTCGGTGCCGTTACTGGTGCTGGCCGGCGCCGGTAGCGGAAAAACACGTGTCCTAACCCACCGTATAGCCTGGTTGGTGGGTGTCGAGGGCGTGTCTCATCACAGCATTCTCGCAGTAACCTTTACCAACAAGGCTGCAGCGGAGATGCGCGGGCGCATCGAGTCCTTGCTGGACAACCCGACTGCAGGTATGTGGGTCGGTACTTTTCACGGACTGGCACACAGACTGCTGCGACGTCACTGGCAGGAAGCAGAATTACCGCAAGCGTTTCAGATACTGGATTCAGATGATCAGCTTCGTGTATTGCGTCGCGTCATTCGCGAGATGGATCTCGATGAAACGCGGTGGGTGCCAAAAGATGTGCGCAGTTTTATAAACCGCAACAAAGATGAAGGTCTGCGTCCGGCCGACCTTGATGCGGAAGACGACCCGACGCGGCGGCAGATGGTGCATCTCTACGACGTTTATCAGCGTCGTTGCGACGCAGCCGGTCTGGTAGATTTTGCCGAATTGCTTTTGCGTGCCTACGAGTTGTGGCGTGACAACGAAGATCTGCTGGCACACTATCGAAATCGATTTCGCAACGTGTTGGTGGATGAGTTCCAGGACACCAACACGATTCAGTACCGTTGGCTGCGCCTGCTGTCTGGCACCGATGGCATTCCCTTCGTCGTTGGCGATGACGACCAGTCGATCTATCGCTGGCGCGGGGCAAAAATCGAACATTTGCACCGGTTCCAAAAAGACTTTCCCGACACAAGTCTCATTCGTCTGGAGCAGAATTATCGTTCTACCGGGTCGATACTGAGCGCAGCAAATGCGTTGATTGCCAATAACACATCGCGTCTGGGTAAGAAACTGTGGACCGAGGGCGATGACGGTGAACCAATCCGGATCTACTCCGGTTTCAATGAGCGTGATGAAGCGCAATTTGTCATCAGCAAGATCAAGGACTGGAGCGAGCAAGGTGGATCGCGGCAGGAAACTGCAGTCTTGTATCGTTCGAACGCACAATCACGGGTGTTTGAGGAGGCGCTGATAAATGCTGCGATCCCGTATCGGGTTTATGGTGGATTGCGGTTTTTTGAGCGCGCCGAGATCAAGGATGCGCTGGCTTATTTGCGATTGATTGTGCATAGGGACGACGACACGTCGTTCGAGCGGATCGTCAATCGTCCAACAAGGGGGATTGGTGCGCGCACGTTGGAGACGCTGCGTGAATATGCACAAGCCAATACGACCTCGCTGTGGAAATCTGCCGGTGCGATGATTGAAAATAAGATACGTGGCCGTGCTTCCAGGAGTTTGTTTGAGTTTATGCGGCTGATGGAAGAGTTGGACCAGCAGACGCGGGATCTCGAATTGCATGAACGCGTCGATATTGTGGTCAACCGCAGCGGTTTGATTGCACACTACGGCAAGGAACCGGGTGAGAAAGGCCAGGCGCGAGTCGAAAATCTCGAAGAACTGGTCAGCGCGGCACGTGGCTTTATGCCGGATGAGCAACTCGAGATGGCGCCCTTGGACGCGTTTCTTGCTCATGCGGCACTGGAGTCCGGTGACGACCAGGGCAATCCCTGGGACGACTGTGTGCAACTGATGACGCTGCATTCTGCCAAGGGACTCGAATTCCCCGTCGTATTCCTGGCAGGAATGGAAGATGGCTTATTTCCGCATCGCCTTTCCACTGGCGACAGCAAGGCGCTGGAAGAGGAAAGGCGGCTTTGCTATGTCGGCATAACCCGCGCGATGAAGCAGCTATACCTGACCTATGCCGAGCAGCGCCGGCTACACGGCATGGATACTTACGGGATGCCGTCTCGTTTCATTAGCGAGCTGCCCCAGGAGCTGGTTGAGGAAGTACGCCCGCGGGTGCAGGTGTCGCGACCGGTCTATCGGCCCAAACGAGGCGTGGCCCAGGCCGAGACTCCAGCCGGCGTACGGCTGGGCGGACGCGTCAGACACGGCAAGTTCGGCGAAGGTGTGATCCTCAACTATGAAGGCGAGGGCTCGCATGCACGCTTGCAGGTCAACTTCGAACAAGCCGGGACCAAATGGCTGGTTATGGCGTATGCCAACCTCGAAGTGTTGTAGAATCGGCGCGCCTTCGGGTGAGGTTCAACAGGGCGTATGAAAATCATTATTCTCGGGGCAGGCCAGGTCGGATCGACTGTTGCCTACCATTTGGCCCGCGAAGAAGCGAACGAAGTCACGATCGTCGATATCGATGCGGTACACCTGCGTGAGCTGCAGGACCGACTCGACCTGCGTACCGTGCAGGGCTGGGCGTCCTATCCCACGGTGCTGGCCAACGCCGGCGCTGCCGATGCGGACATGATCATTGCGTTGACTGACAGCGACGAAACCAACATGGTGGCCTGCCAGGTTGCCTACACTTTGTTTCACACGCCCACTAAGATCGCGCGCGTGCGCTCCACGGACTATATGGAGAAGCAGGAAAAGCTTTTCGCACAGGAAGCGATGCCTGTGGATTACATCATCAGTCCGGAAAAGCTTGTTACACGACATATCAAGCGGCTCATTCAGTATCCGGGCGCACTACAGGTACTGGAGTTTGCCGACGGTAAGGTACGTCTGGTCGCGGTCCGTGCGCACAAGGAGGGTTTGCTGGTCGGCCATCAACTCTCCGAGCTAAAAGAGCATATTCCCAATGTCGATACGCGAGTCGTCGCGATTTATCGCGGCAATCGCAGCATTACGCCAGACGGCAAAGCAGTAATACAGGAAAACGACGAAATATTTTTCATTGCGGCACGCAAGGATATCCGTGTTGTGATGTCTGAATTACGAAAGCTTGAACATCCGGTACGCAGCGTAGTAATTGCCGGTGGCGGCAACATCGGTCTCAATCTCGCACGTGAACTGGAGCGAACGAATAAGGTCAAGCTGATAGAACGTGATCGCGATCGAGCCCGGGAAATTTCGGAGGCGCTCGACCGGACGATAGTCCTGCACGGTGATGCTGCCGACGAAGAGTTGCTGACTGAAGAGAACATCGATTCATGCGATGCATTTTGTGCGGTCACCAACGCCGATGAGGCCAATATACTTTCTGCCATGCTTGCCAAGCGGCTGGGCGCCAGGAAAGTGCTTTCTTTGATCAACCGGCCGTCTTATGCGGGCCTGATGGAAGCCGGCACGATTGATATTGCCATCTCCCCGCAGCAGATCACACTGGGTTCATTGCTTGCGCATGTCAGACGCGGAGACGTTGCAAAGGTCCATTCGTTACGACGCGGCGGCGCCGAAGCAATCGAGGCAGTGGCGCATGGCAAGAAGCAGAGCTCAAAAGTGGTTGGTCGGACCGTCGACGAGATACCGCTGCCGGCGGGTACTAGCATCAGTGCACTGGTGCGTGGCGATGAAGTCATCATCGCGCACCATGACACCGTAGTAGAAGAAGACGATCACGTCATTCTGTTCATGTCGGATCGGAAGAAGATCACCGAGTTGGAAAAACTCTTTCAGGTGGACGTTACCTTTTTCTAATGTCTCCCCGGGTCATACAGCGCATCATTGGATTGCTGTTGATGGTATTCAGCGTCACGATGCTTCCAGCCCTGCTGGTGTCGATAATGTATGCCGACCATGAGCATATGACCTTCGCGGGCGGATTCTTGATCACTGCAGCGTCGGGGCTGATTCTGTGGTTTCCGGTGCGCAAAGTCGCAGATGAGTTGCGGCTGCGGGACGGTTTTCTGGTTGTAGCTGGTTTTTGGATTGTGCTCGGGCTGTTTGGAGCTGTGCCGTTTTTGCTCGCCGACCATCTCGACATGAAACCCATCGATGCCGTTTTCGAATCGATGTCGGGTCTTACGACGACCGGTGCCACCGTCCTGACTGGCCTGGACTTGTTGCCAGAATCGATTCTTTACTATCGACAGCAGTTGCAGTGGTTGGGTGGCATGGGAATCATCGTGTTGGCTGTTGCCGTATTGCCGATGCTGGGCGTAGGCGGCATGCAGCTATACCGCGCAGAAACGCCGGGCCCGGTAAAAGACACCAAGTTAACACCACGGATTACCGAGACTGCAAAAGCACTTTGGTACATTTATGTTGGTATTACCCTCGTGTGCATTCTGGCTTACGCCGCAGCGGGCATGAGTTTGTTCGACGCCATAGGTCACGGTTTCAGCACGGTAGCGATAGGCGGCTTCTCCACGCACGACGCCAGTATTGGGCATTTCGACAGTCCGTTGATCGAAATGATCGCAGTCGTTTTCATGTTCATTGCGGGAGTCAATTTTTCCCTGCATTTTCTGGCCTGGCGTAAGGCAACGATCGTAAATTATCTACGTGACCCGGAATTTCGGGCTTTTGTCACAGTGCTGGGCTTGCTCACGGCGCTGACTACGATTTATCTCGTGGTAACCGGGCACTATCCAACGCTGACCATCGCTTTCACAAAGGCGATCTTTCATGCGGTGTCGATTGGAACCACCACCGGATTCAGTACCGACAATTATTCGGCTTGGCCTGGTTCTTTGCCGGTGGCACTGATACTGGCCAGTTTTATCGGTGGCTGCGCCGGTAGTACCGGTGGCGGCATGAAAGTAATTCGCTGGTTGTTGGTTTACAAGCAGGGCGTCAGGGAAGTTCGGCAACTCGTCCATCCGAGCGCTACGATTCCAGTGAAGATCGGACAAAAGGCCGTACCCGAAAGGGTCATCGGCGCCGTCTGGGGGTTTTTCGCCGTGTACATCATCCTGTTTGGTTTCATGATGTTGTTATTGCTGGCGACCGGACTTGACCAGGTCACCGCGTTCTCGGCAGTTGCCGCGGCACTAAACAATCTCGGACCCGGGCTAGGTGACGTCTCATCCAATTTTGCATCGTTGAGCGTTATGGCCAAGAGCGTGTCGATTGCAGCCATGCTATTAGGGCGTTTGGAAATATTTACCCTGTTTGTGTTGTTTACGCCGACCTTCTGGAATAGATGACAGCGTCCCCTCTTCGGGGGGAGGGGCGAATAGCACGTCGTGCCTGTGCAATATTGAAATAATCAATGCAAAAAATCGCGGATAAGCTTGAGGCAGCCGTTACGACGATCGGCCGCGCAACAGCGTGGTTGACACTATTTATGGTGTTACTGACTTTTGTTGTCGTCGTACTACGATATTTCTTCGACTTTGGCCGCATCTGGATGCAGGAGTTGGTGACATGGTCGCATGCGGCGGTCTTTCTGCTCGGCGCCGCCTATACCCTGAGTCATGACGAGCATGTGCGAGTCGATATTTTCTACCGGCGTGCCAGTCGCGCGACACGCGCCCGTATCGATATTGCGGGAACAGTATTATTGCTGTTTCCGGTCTGTGGTCTGCTGCTCTACACGGGAGGCAGGTACGCGCTGAAGTCATGGCAATTGGCTGAACGTTCGCCAGAGACCGGTGGGTTGGCGTTCCCGTTCATTCCGCTGGCGAAATCTTTGCTGTTGGCGATGATTGTGCTTTTGATCCTGCAGGGCGTCGTAATCATTCTCAGAAATCTTTATGGTTTGCGCACAGGGAATTTTCCGGCCGAGCACAAACACGGCGACGTGGTCTGATGCTGCTCCCGTTATTGCTATTCCTGGTTGTCGTGCTACTGCTGCTTGCAGGCTACCCGGTGGCCTTTACTTTGGCCGGGACCGCGCTGGCGTTTGCGTTAATCGGTTCGATGACCGGTCATTTTGATCCGACGTTTCTCAATATCATTCCCAGCCGTATCTATGGTGGCGTGATGACCAATGAGATTCTGGTTGCAGTGCCGCTGTTTGTATTTATGGGTGTCATGCTGGAACGCGCTCGCATAGCGGAGAGTTTGCTGGACACATTGGGCTTGTTGTTTGGCCGATTGCGTGGTGGTCTTGGCGTTGGCGTGTTGCTGGTTGGTGTCCTGCTGGCGGCTAGCACCGGGATTGTCGGTGCGACCGTCGTGACGATGGGGCTGCTGTCATTACCGACGATGTTAAAGCGTGGTTACCACCCTGCAATTGCCACCGGGTCAATCTGTGCGGCGGGAACCCTGGGTCAGATTATCCCGCCGTCTATCGTATTGGTGTTGCTTGGCGATGTTCTGTCATCGGCGTACAGCCAGGCACAGATTGACATGGGTGTGTATGCACCCAAGACCGTGTCGGTAGGTGATCTGTTTGTCGGTGCCTTGATTCCCGGGCTGATGCTGGTGTCTTTTTACGTGCTGTATGTCCTTATAACGGCTGCGCTTAAACCACAAACGATGCCAGCACAAACCGATATAGATTCGCCGTCGGCGGGTGGACGGGCAATGGTTGTGCGAGTCTTTAAAGTCTTGTTGCCACCGGTGGGGCTTATTTTTGCAGTACTGGGTTCCATTATTGGCGGGCTGGCAACTCCAACGGAGGCTGCTGCCGTGGGCGCCTTCGGTGCAATGCTGATCGCTGTGGTGCGACGGGAACTTGATCTCACACGGTTAAGAGAAGTCATGCGAGCCACAACCCGGGTCAGCAGCATGGTGTTTCTGATACTCATTGGTGCGTCAGTATTCTCTCTGGTATTTCGCGGCTTTGGCGGCGATGACGCAGTTCATGCTTTGTTGAGCGATTTACCAGGTGGCACTTTTGGCGCGGTCCTGGTCGTCATGCTGCTGATGTTTTTATTGGGCTTTGTATTGGACTTCATAGAGATTACTTTTGTCGTTGTGCCCATCGTCGGTCCAGTGTTGCTCGCAATGGGTCTGGATCCGGTGTGGTTCGGTGTGATGATCGCAATCAATCTGCAGACGTCGTTTTTGACGCCACCATTCGGATTTGCACTTTTTTACCTCCGTGGTGTTGCGCCACCAGAGGTGCAGACTACAGATATCTATCGCGGTGTAATGCCATTCGTAGCGATTCAACTGGTTGCGTTGGGGATTCTTGCCGTCTGGCCACAACTCGCCACCTGGCTACCCTCCGTCATCTATCGTTAATTGTGGTGGCGGCGTTGCCGCGACTGGAGATGGGAGCAGGGAAACCCGAGCGGCGAGCCTAGAAGCCGGCATTTGTTTGCAGCTCCGGCGGAGGAACCGCAGTCGCTGCAAACAAACAGCCGTCTTCTCTCTCGCCGCGGGCCACCATCTCGCAGTTGTCTTCAAAGACCGGCATTGATTGCGATCCGGGGGTGGGGAAGAGCAAAAGGAGACTGTCCCCCAAGGGGGACAGACGGATTAATTAGTGGTGAGGTAGTAAGCCTTTTCGGAGATGTCGTGCCAGGCGGAGACGTTTTGCTGAAATTCCCGATAGTGCTTATATACACGCGCAAATAATTCGTCGGAAGCGGCAATCTCGGCGAGGATTTCCTTCGATAGCGTACGCAAGCGTTGCAGGACGTCTGGCGGGAAAGGGCGTAGCTGTACATTGTGTTCTTCTTTTAAGGTTTTGAGCGCTATGTGATTGCGTGCCGTGTACTCGGCCAGCATGTTTTGTGCGGCCGCGTCGCTTGCGCGCAGGACTATGCTTTGCAGGTTGTCGGGCAGTTCGTTAAACGCATCACGATTGATGATACATTCGAGCATTGTGTTGGGTTCATGCCAACCAGGGTAGTAGTAGTATTTGCCAACCTGGTGTAATCCGAACGCCAAATCGTTATAAGGCCCAGTCCATTCTGTCGCGTCGATGTTGCCGGTTTGTAGCGAGGTAAAGATCTCCGATCCTGGCATGCTGACCGGTGTCCCACCGGCACGCTTAAGTACTTCGCCGCCTAGTCCTGGAATGCGCATCTTCAGACCACGCAGATCTGCAACGCTGTTAATTTCCTTATTAAACCAGCCGCCCATTTGTACGCCGGTATGACCGGCCGGTGCGGGAATAATATTGAATGGTTCATACACTTCCTTCCAAAGCTCCATGGCGTCGCCGTGCAGTATCCAGGCTGTCATTTCCTGCGCATTCATACCAAACGGCACCGCAGAGAATAGTTGGGCCGCGGCACTTTTACCCTTCCAGTAATAAGACGCGCTATGCCCAAGTTGAGCGGTGCCTTGTGACACGGCGTCAAACGCTTCAAAGGCAGGAACCAGCTCACCCGCTGCGAAAACCTTGACTGTAATTTGTCCAGCACTCATATCCTCGATCGCCCGCGCCAGATAGTTTGCGCCTGTACCCAGACCCGGAAAGTTCGGGGGCCAGGTTGTAACCATCTTCCAGTTGAAAGTCGCACGGGATTTACTGGCAACGCCGGCAGCAGATTGCGGGCACTTTTGTGCGCAGCCTGACAAACTGGTGGCAACTGCACCGGCACCCAGGCCGGTTAAGAAATCGCGTCTTTTCATGCTGGATGTCCCCAATAACCCACGGCAGTATTTCAGACCCGAGGGGGCGGCGACAGACCCCACGGTCGCGGGCATTAAAAAACCCCGGCTCAGAGAGCCGGGGTTGAGTTACATCCTTGCAGGTGTGATCGAGTGTCCTGTGATTCCCAATCCATTACGGAAGCACAGATGTAGAGTCACACAGGCGCCATATCTTCACTATCGGTCACAGTCGGGCCAGGCGTAAGATTATGACTGGTTCTAATGTAGGAGAAATCCTACGTAGAACTCAGGATAAGCTAAGCCCATGATCGGCTTGATCCAACGCGTTAGCCGGGCGGCGGTGACTGTTGCCGGGACCCCCGTGGCCTCAATTGATTCCGGTGTTCTGGTGCTGGTCGGTGTCGAGAAGGGTGATACACCGGTTCAGGCCTTACGTCTGGCGGAAAAAATTTGCGGCTACCGGGTCTTTCCAGATACCAGTGGCAGAATGAACCGCAGCGTACTTTCCACCGGTGGCAGTATCCTGCTGGTGCCGCAGTTTACTCTGGTTGCGAATACCGACAAGGGCATGCGGGCGTCTTTCACCTCGGCTGCCGCGCCCGAACAGGGCGAGGCGATGTTTTCCGAGCTGATCCGGCAAACTCGCGCACTACACGATGATGTACAGATCGGGGCATTTGGCGCACATATGGAGCTAAGCCTGGTCAACGATGGGCCTGTGACCTTCTGGCTCAAAGCGTAACCGCCAGTATGACCGATTTCACACTAGGCCTCTGTCGCCACTGTTATACTGAGCCATTATTGCTTTTCGGCCAAAGAGGTTCGAAATGGGTTTAGGCGGCATAAGTATTTGGCAACTGCTGATCGTGCTGTTGATCGTCGTGCTGGTGTTCGGCACGCGGAGATTGAAGGGTCTGGGTACTGATCTGGGCGGCGCTCTGCGCAGCTTTCGCAAGGCCATAAACGAGGCAGATTCCGAGCCACATTCGCAATTGACAGACGATGGCAGCAAGTCATCCGAGTCAGTCCAGGGCGCGCGGGATCGCGTCGATTCCTGATCCGCTGGGTCACGCGGTAGAAACAGATGTTTGACGCCAGTTTCTGGGAGTTTCTCCTCGTTTTCGTTCTGGCTTTACTGATTCTGGGGCCAGAGCGTTTGCCGCGGTTCGCGCATGCCACAGGCGTGTGGCTGGGCAAAGCAAGAAACGCAATGCGGCGCCTTCAGCGCGAGATGCAACGCGAATTCCAAATTGACGAGACCCGTGCTGCGATAGAAAAAGCCACACGCGAAGCGACCCGGTCCGATCAATCGTCCGGTGATGCAGATGTCGGATGAAAACGAACAGGACATCAAGCAAGAAACAACACTGATCTCGCATCTGGTAGAGCTACGGTCCCGCTTATTGCGCATGGTAATCGCGGTGCTGGCAGTTTTTTTTGTGTTGAGTCCTTTTGCCAACGACATTTTTACGTTAATAGCTGGTCCGTTGCTGGCACAGATGCCGGCGGGTACCAGCATGATCGCCACGCGGGTCATCTCGCCATTTCTGACCCCGTTCAAGTTGACACTGCTAGTAGCAGTTTTTGTGGCGATGCCGTACCTGTTGTACCAGGCATGGTCTTTCGTTGCACCGGGTCTCTACGCACGCGAGAAAAGACTCGTTTTTCCGCTGATGGCTACGAGCGCCGGTTTGTTTTATGCCGGAGCCGCTTTTGCCTACTTTGTCGTGTTTCCTCTGGTATTCAGGTTTATGCAAGCGGTGGCGCCCGAGGGCGTGGCGGTAATGCCGGATATTACTGAATACCTCGATTTCGTGATGGTTTTGTTTTTTGCTTTCGGTTTGGCCTTTGAAGTTCCGGTCGCGACGGTTCTGATGGTTTGGTCAGGATTTATTACACCCGCACAGCTTGCTGCAAAACGCGGCTATGTGTTACTCGCAGCATTTATTATCGGTATGTTTCTGACGCCACCTGATGTTATTTCCCAAACCTTACTGGCTTTACCGGTATACGTTTTGTACGAAATTGGCATTGTCATGGCTCGTGTGATTGTTCCTGGTCATCGCGAAGTTGAGGCTCAGCAAACAGATCGATGACTAAAGCGATACGAAAAGCATCGGCCGTGTTCATGCTGATGTTGCTGTCGTCGTCACTACAAGGACAGGAGTTATCGCAGGCTTACATCGCCGACGAGCCAGATGACGTACGCCTGTCACCTGACGGTAAGTATGTCGTGGCGGTCACCCGGGGGGCAACACCAGGTAGCAGTCGTAATTTACTCACGATGCGTCTGTCTGATGGCTTCGCCAAGGCAATAACCGGTTATACCGGCACCGATGTACGCAGTTTTTTCTGGGCCAACGATGAGCGTTTGATTTTCGGCGTAGACAGGAAGTCGGAGGATGCTGGTGCACCGGAGTATCGCGGCAGTTACACCATTCTGCGTGATGGCACGGGTGGACGTAAGCTACTGGAACGGAGATTGCGGAGACGTAGTCCCGAACAGCTCATTAGTGGCTCACCACCGCAGTTACTACATCGCCTGCCTACCGACTGGAAGTCGGTGCTCGTTAGTAGCATTACAGCGGCATCAGCATTTCCTGAGGTGTATTTGTTAGACGTCGATAGCGGTAGATTAAAGCGAGTCGTTGCGAACGAGCACAGTATTTCGCGGTGGATTACGGACAACGCAGGAATCGTACGTGCGGCGATAGACAAAGGCGACGACGTTTTGGATGGTCGTCAGCGGCTTTGGTATAGGGATCTGCCGGATCAGGTGTGGGATATAGCAACCACTTATAGTGAAAACGAGCTTTCAGTGCTGGCTTTTCATGCGGGCAATCGCCGGCTAATTGTTACGGCGCGCACGGCGCATGGTTTTAAAGCACTGCGCTATATGAGCCCAACCGGTGAGCTCGGAGAAGTAATCTTGTTCGATCCAGTCTATGACATTGGTGACTTGTCAGGCGGTGCGGTTGGACTCAAGCAGACTGACCAGGGTCGAGTTGTGTACTACCAGTACATGGCGGACGCAATAACAACGGTCTACTTCGACCCGCGCTGGGAAGCTCGCCAGGTAATAATTGATGAGGCGCTGGCGGATACAACGAATACGGTGATCGACTGGAGTGACGATGAGCGCAGGCTGCTGGTCGTGGCGCGCGGTGACGATTCGCCGGGTGACTATTATCTGTTCGAGACGACAGAGCAGAAGCTGAAATTCATACAGCCCCCCGCACAATGGGTAAAAGCAAAGCGTTAAGCGAGGGGCTTCGCCGGATCTGATTCGTCGCGACCGCCGGCCAAGCCTTATTGTGCATCGCAAAAGAAGCGAAAAAACATCAAACCCTGTTACACTCTGGCGCGTCAAAAAGCCTGTAATCTGCACAAATCATCAACGCCAACACAGGCCCCCGCTGACGGAGAAACAGGAAAATGCAGGATTCTGTGACGACCGCTGACGGCGCCGCAATAGGCGCCGCGGAAACCGTAGTGTGACCACCTCGGATGGCGCGGTCGCACGGGCGCAAAGCGTGCATGTTGTACACGCAGCGCCCACTTGCACGCAAAGAAAGGTAAGCAAATGAACGAAGCCACGCCTAGCAGTCCCGGTAGTTCGATAGACCACGCGTTTTTCGGACACCCGAAAGGATTACAAACACTTTTTCTCACCGAGATGTGGGAGCGCATGAGCTACTACGGCATGCGCGGTCTGTTGGTGCTGTTCATGACCGCCGCGATGCAAGAGGGCGGCATGGCGTTCACGACTGTAACCGCAACAGCGATTTATGGCGTGTACACCGCGTCGGTGTATTTTATGGGTCTGCCGGGCGGCTGGATTGCTGATCGACTGATTGGTGGGCAAAAAGCCATCTGGTATGGCGGCATCATAATCATGTGTGGCCACATCGTGCTTGCTATTCCCAGCCACGACACCTTCTTTGTTGGTCTTATTCTGGTAGTACTGGGTACCGGTTTGCTCAAGCCGAACATAGCCGCCGTGGTTGGGCAGCTTTACAGCAGGGAAGACGAGCGTCGTGACTCCGGTTATGCGATCTACTACATGGGCATCAACATTGGTTCGGTGATCGGTTACACCGTTTGTGGCTGGCTGGCCGAGAAAGCTGGCTGGCATTATGCTTTTGGCGCAGCAGCGGTCGGCATGGCGCTGGGTCTGATTGTCTTTCGACTGACAACCGCCAACTTGAAAGGCGTTAGCGTCGAACCAGCCGTGCACCTGTCCCCAACTGGCGAGCGCAGAAGCTGGATGGTCATTCTGGCCTTTTTAGCGGGCGTGGCGGTGGTTACGGCCATGACCATGACCGGGGCTATGTCGATTGATGCAGTCGCTTTAGCAAAGAGAACCGCAGTGGCGTTCACTGCAATATTTTTCATCTACTTTGGCATAGTTTATTTTCGGGGCAAACTGAGTAAGACAGAAAAGAAGGGCATGTGGGCACTCATGCTTGTGTGCGTTGCTTCAGCCTGTTTCTGGTCCGGTTTTGAACAGGCCGGGTCCTCACTGAACTTGTTTACCCGCGACTATACCAACCGTGTAATCGCCGGATGGGAAATCCCCATTATCTGGTTTCAAAATGCCAACCCCATGTTTATCATACTTTTGACCCCATTTTTCGCAGCACTCTGGATTCGACTGGGTCAGCGTATGGTGTCGCCCGCGTATGGCATCAAATGCGCCGTTGGCCTGATGATCATGGGTAGTGGCTTCTTAGTCATGGTCTTTGCCGCGCAGGTAGCAGCGGGTGGGATGCAGGCAGCACCGTTTTTACTGATCTTGACCTATTTTTTACACACCGTCGGGGAACTTTGCCTTAGCCCAATTGCGCTGAGTGCGGTAAGTAAATTGTCGCCGCAACGATTTATTGGACAGATGATGGGCGTGTTTGTGCTGACTTATTCCATCGGCAATATCATCGCCGGCTTACTAGCTGGCAACTTTGACCCGAGCAATGTCGCTGAGATGCCGAATTTGTTTAAGCAGATCGCAACATTCACCATAGGAATTGGCGCAGTAGTTCTGCTAGTAGGCCTGATCAGCAAAAACTGGGAATCCGAAGTCGTACATTTGAAAGATTGATATTTTGTTAAGACATCGGTTCTATCACTGTTAGTCTTTCGGGTTGACATTGAACCTATGAAGTTAATGAATGTTCTTCTGGCGCTGTTCTCCCTTTTACTTCTGCATGCGTGCGATGGCGGCGACGGAGCTGCTACACAAGTAAAGGCCGCTGCCGATGCAGCGCGCACCGGCGCGCCCACCGCGCAAGACGCCCGCAACTACGTTGAAAGATACAGCGCAGAAACTCGGGAAATGAGAAAGGAACACTCGCGGCTGGCGTGGGTTCATGCCACTCATATCACCGATGACACGGAATGGCTGGTTGCACGAGCAACCGAAAAAGACCTGGCATTCACCAGTCGAATGATTGAAGAAGCCAAGCGCTTTAACGATGTCAAACTGGATGCCGATACGGCACGTGCAATCAATCTGATAAAACTCGGTTCGTCCATGCCTGCGCCAAATGACGATGCCAAGCGCAAAGAGCTTGCCGAAATAGCACAACGTCTCAGTTCAACCTATTCAAAGGGCAAGTTTTGCCCGGACGGACCGGACAGTTGCCAGACGCTCGAACAGTTGACCCGATTGATGGCCGAGAACCGGGATTTTGATCAACTGCGTACCGCCTGGGCCGGCTGGCGCACGATATCGCCCCCAATGCGTTCGGACTACCAACGTTTTGCTGAGCTCACCAACGAAGGCGCGGCGGAATTGGGCTACGACAATCTGGGTGCAATGTGGCGTTCGGGTTACGACATGAGCGCAGACGAATTTGAGCAGGAAATAGAGCGTCTCTGGCAGCAGGTGAAACCGCTCTATGACGAACTGCATTGTCATGTCCGGGCGAAGCTGGGCGAAGTTTATGGCGAGGATCGGGTACCACAGGATTCAGAGATACCGGCACACCTGTTGGGCAATATGTGGGCGCAGAACTGGGGCAATATTTATGGCCTCATTGAGCCCTACCAGGGCGTAGCAGATCTTGATGTGAAGTCCTCCATGGTGGAGCAGGGATATTCTGTCGAACAAATGATCAGGCAGGCGGAAGATTTTTATACCTCGCTGGGTATGGAGTCATTGCCAGAGACTTTTTGGGACTACTCGATGTTCACACGGCCGCGCGATCGCGACGTCGTTTGTCATCCCAGCGCCTGGCCGATGAATGGTGACCTGGATGTACGGATAAAGATGTGTACCCAGATTAACGAAGAGGATTTGGCGACGGTTTTTCACGAGCTGGGACACGTTTATTATTATCTTGCTTATCGGGATCTGCCAGAGGTTTATCATAGCGGTGCGCATGACGGATTTCATGAGGCCATCGGTGACACGGTAGTCTTGTCGATGACACCGGCCTTTCTGCAGCAGATCGGGCTGATCGATAGTTTCGAGACCGATGAGAAAGCACTAATCAACCAGCAGATGAAAACGGCGTTGGATCGTATCGCTTTTTTTCCATGGGCTAAACTCGTGGATCAATGGCGTTGGGATGTGTTCGCCGGGCGCACCAATCCGGACGATTACAACAAGGACTGGTGGTCGTTGCGTGAGCAGTATCAAGGGGTAACGCCACCCGTCGAACGTAGTGAGAACGACTTCGATCCCGGTGCCAAATACCACATTCCAGACAACACGCCGTACACGCGTTATTTTCTTTCGTTCATTTTGCAATACCAGTTTCATCGAGCGCTATGCGAGCAGACTGATTTTAACGGGCCACTGCATGAGTGTTCGGTCTATGGCAGCGCGGAAGCCGGCGAGCGTTTCAAGAACATGCTGGCGTTGGGCCAGAGTCGTCCTTGGCGAGATGCGTTGGAAGCGCTCACAGGTTCACGTGAAATGGATGCGTCGGCCATAATCGATTATTTCTCTCCTCTCATGATCTGGTTGGAGGGGGAGAACGCAACGCGGCAGTGCGGTTGGTAAGACTTTTCCGTCCCCCTCCCCTCCGGGGAGGGGGTTAGGGGGAGGGGCGAATCACGCGTCGTCGCGAGGCGGCGAGCCCGATTTGCGTGTATCGAGACACGCAGATAAAGAAGTCGCGAAGCGACTCTTTCGTGAGGCCGACGGCCAAGCTCCGGCATCTACCTGCGGCTCCGGACAAGTCGCCGCAGGCAAACGACCGTCTTCTTTCTCGCCGCTGTCTTATTATCGGCGATTTATTTGCTTCCTCCTCCCTCCGCGGAGGCTCCCTATCTTATTCCCCCTCCCCTCCGGGGAGGGGGTTAGGGGGAGGGGCGAATCACGCGTCGTCGCGAGGCGGCGAGCTCGATTTGCGTGTATCGAGACACGCAGATAAAGAAGTCGCGAAGCGACTCTTTCGTGAGGCCGACGGCCAAGCTCCGGCATCTACCTGCGGCTCCGGACAAGTCGCCGCAGGCAAACGACCGTCTTCTTTCTCGCCACAAGTGACGATCGCGTTAGCTGAGGCAGCCGCGTTGCATTCTTGGGGGGGGTGGGGAAGAGGAAAGGAGTCTGTCCCCAGGGAGGGGACAGATGTTTTGACTATGGCATTGGGCGGGGTGGCTTAGTATGGTGCGCGTTGTGTCCAATGCGACCCGGGAGACAGTCACGTGGCCAACGAAACGATTATCCTGCCCCCACCGGTAGTACCGGCAGAACGGAATCTCGCTGAAATCACTGGCAAGGCGCTGGTTCTGGGTGCAATTTTGTCGATGCTGCTGGCTGCCGCAAATGCCTATATCGGTTTGCTGGTGGGGCTGACGGTTTCGGCCTCGATACCGGCAGCTGCGGTATCGATGGGTGTGCTGCGACTGACCCGAAAGTCCAACATCCTGGAAAACAACATGGTGCAAACTTCCGCATCGGCTGGTGAATCCCTCGTGGCGGGAATTATTTTCACCATTCCGGCGCTGGTCATGATGGGCGCATGGAGCGGCTATAGCTACGGGCCGATGGTCTCTATTGGCATTATCGGCGGCATCATGGGTGTCGCTTTCACTATTCCGTTGCGCCGCGCCTTGATCGTCGAAGCAAAGCTAAAGTTTCCCGAGGGTGTTGCGACCGCCGAAGTCCTAAAGACCGGCGGCATAGAAACGGATGCCTCTCATCATACCGCGGAGGCGGCCGAATCCAATACTGGGTTCAGGCTGCTATTACAGGCGGCCGGAATTGGCGCGGTGTTTAAGCTGCTTGAATCGGGCATCGGGTTTTTTGCCGGCGCAGTGGCAACAACTCAATCATTCTTCGGCGGCAAGTATTTGTTTATGGGCAACGTAAACCTTAGTCCCGCGTTAATCGGTGTTGGTTACATCGTGGGCTTAAATATTGCGATGCTGGTTTTTCTCGGTGGTGTCATAGGAACTATCGTCACAGTGCCAGTCAATTGGGCATTTAATCACGAGGCCATTACAGCAGCCGCCGGGATCGATGCGGCAAAGGCCTGGGTCGACATGACGGCAGCGGACTGGGGCGCATTGGCGGGCGCATCCTGGCAGCAGGCGAGGCGTATCGGTGTCGGCGCGATGATGATTGGTGGTCTGTGGTCCCTGATATCTCTCACAAAGCCGTTGATCGCCGGTGTTAAGGCCAGTCTCAACGCTTATAAAGTAAGCCGCGAGTCTGGTGCGGCAGCCGTGTTGCGTACCGAATTTGATACACCGATCAATCTCGTGGGCATCGTGGTCGCGGTGATGATTATTCCGATCTACATGGTGTTTCACTATGCGTTGGGTGATTACCCTGACAAAGTGATGGTGTCGGCGATCATGACGGCACTAATGCTTGTATTCGGATTTATCTTTTCATCGGTCGCTGGTTACATGGCGGGGCTCGTCGGTAGTTCCAACAACCCGATTTCAGGCGTTACCATTGCTACGGTTGTTGTTTCCGCGCTGTTGCTGTTGCAGATAATGGGCAATGAAGGATTAGCTGCCACGTTGGGTCCGATTGCAGTAATCTATCTCGCCGGTTTAATTTGTTCTGCAGCCGCTATCGCCGGCGACAACATGCAGGACCTCAAGTGCGGTCATCTCGTTGGGTCTACGCCCTGGCGCCAGCAGGCGTTCCAGATCGTGGGCGTAGTGTCAGCGGCGCTGATCATACCGTTTGTTTTGCAGGTCCTCGATACCGGTTATGGCATCGGTCGGCCCAGTCCGACGAACCCAAACGCACAGTTTCTTGCCGCACCGCAGGCCGGTCTGATGCAGGCGTTAGCCAGCGGTATCTTTGGTGCCGGCATTGATTGGTTGTTTATTTATATTGGCTTTGCGTTGGCTGTTGCACTGATCATTCTCGACAAGATTCAGGAAGCTCGCGGTTCGTCATTCCGTTTTCCGGTACTTGCCGTGGCCGTCGGGGTCTATTTGCCGCTGGGGTTGTCTGTGCCGATTTTCATCGGTGGCGGTATTGCCTGGTTGGTTAAAAGAAAATCCGAGTCAGCACCCGCGGCTGTGCGACAGCAACGCGAAAACACGGGTATGTTACTGGCCTCCGGCTTGATTACAGGTGAGGCTTTGATGGGTGTACTGATAGCTGTGATCGCTGCGTTTGTCATGCCGTTGCCGGTAATTGGCGGTTTTGGGCCGGCCAGCGTATTGGGGATCATTGCTTTGACGGCAGTGATTGTTTATCAATACCGTGGGACCCTGAGCACCACACAAGCTTAGTCTGAATTTAATAACCCGGGTCGAGTCGCAGAAGCAAACTGCGGCTTGACCTTTTTCCTTTAGAGCATCTGAAACTTGACCGAACGTTCATCCAAACTACAGATTATTGCGGCCTTTGCGGTGGTCTATGTGGTCTGGGGTTCGACTTATCTGGCGATACGAATCGGTGTGCACGATATGCGCCCAGGCTTGTTGGCCGGTATCCGGTTTGTGATTGCCGGTCTCGTCATCACGGGTTTGGCGATCGGTCTGGGCCAGCGCATGCCACGCGTGCGTGCAGACTGGGTCTTAATAATGCTGATGGCTCTGTTGATGATCGTAATCGGCAATGGTGTGGTCACGTGGGCGGAACAATGGGTCGAGTCAAATCAGGCGGCGTTACTCATCGCAAGCTCTGCATTCTGGACGGCCTGGTTTGGTACGTTTGGGCCACGCGGACACAGACTGACAACGCGAGCGAAACTGGGGTTGATTGCCGGGTTTATCGGTGTCGCACTGATGCTCATGCCAGAAGGCAACTACAACGCGCAATACTTCTGGGCACAACTAGCCATCTTGATTTCACCCGTCGCCTGGTCTGCCGGCACGATTGTCAGCCGCTCACATGACCTGAGCACGGAACCTTTGATGATGGCGGGCTGGCAGATGTTTCTCGGGGGCGTTGTTTTGACGATAATTGGTGTCGCGGCGGGTGAGCTCGGTCAGGTATCGCTGAGCCTAAAAGGACTGGGCGCGTTGACCTACCTCACTATTTTTGGTTCATGTCTGGCCTACGCCACCTTTATTTGGCTGATACGACATACGACACCGGACAAACTGGCAACCATTGCTTACGTCAATCCGGCGATCGCAACGATACTCGGCTGGTGGGTGCTCGGCGAGGCCCTAAGCGGCATGCAGTTCTTCGGAATGCTGGTGATAATTTCAAGCGTATTTATCGTGACCGGTACATCTCGACGTGCCAGCCGGGGGTTTCGCGCCTAAAACTCTAGCTAAGTGCCTTGTATAAAAAGGGCAGGCTAACATCCATCCGATAGTCGACTCCGGAATGCGTGCCGTCAAATTCCTCGTAGCGGTGTTCGATGCCATGATCACGCAACAGGCGCGAAAGTATACGGCTGCCATAGTGAATGCGATATTGATCACGCCAACCGCAATCGATGAAAATGCCACGTAAGGTTTTCAGATTTTCGGCATAACGTTTAACCAGATTGATTGGGTCGTGTGCCAGCCATTTCTTCCACCGCACGGTAATTAATTCACCAGTCTCCAGGTCGAATGGCAGATAAAAACCATTCGGCACACCTGGCGCCGGGTCGTAGGAGGCCGCCATTGCCAGCATCATGAGGCATTCTATTTCCGCACCGCTTGGATTGGGTTTTTGCCAGATATGTTTCAAGAAACGCCGCACCCGGCCGTCATCAGTTCCCGCGCCCGTTTGTCTTGCTTCCTGAGCAATGTTGACAGGCCCGGGATTGCGTTTGCGGCGTCGATGCCGGGCCAGCGTGTCCAGGGCACCAGGCCAGTCGCAGCGGTATACAAAGTCGAAATAAGCATCACCCGAATGGTCCGCGATCGCACCCCAATATTTCGCGTATTTCATGCCATGAATGATGGCGCCATAACCACCGGAGGATTTGCCGAAACAACCGCGGTGATCACGCGCTGCATGCGTACGAAACTCGGAATCTACAAAAGGAATCAGTTCGCGGGTCAGATAATCAGCATAGTGACCCATGGCGGAGGAGTTGATGTATTGGTTGCCGCCCAATGCTGTAAAGCAATCGGGAAAGACGATTATGCACGGACCCATTTTCCCGGCATGCATCAGGCGTGCAGCACGCTCGGGGACGTTGTCATCGAAATTTCGCCAGTTTGTATGTGACGGACCGGAGCCGGTGTATCCGACCAGATCGTAAAGCACAGGCAGCTTTCGTCGACTAGTGTCGTATTCAGGTGGCAACCAGACGTCGAGTATGCGCACGTGCGGATCGCCGAGGGGATTGCGTTTAAGAATTTTCGAGTCGTACTCAAGTGATATGAGCTGACCGGTATCCCAGCGCACCCTCTTGATAGTCATAGTGTTATATCCCCAATGTCTTCAGTCTTACTCGGGCGCCAACAAGCGTCAATGACAAGCTGGCCTACTGGCGGGTATGCTGGCGCTCCGTCGAGCAGTCGTTGCAGAATACCGGAGTCGTGTCTGGATGAGTAGCGAGGTATTTCATATCATCGATCCGCGCGAGTTCGATCGCGAACTCCTCGATGAACTGTGTGAGATCACCGACACTGCCCGTGCCGTGGCAAAAACACGCGAAGGCGCTGCGATGCTACGTTCGCTACTGGCTGATAAACGCGCCATGCTCTACTTCACTCAGGTATCAACAAGGACTTTCCTGTCGTTTAATAACGCCTGTCATTTACTTGGCATTGGTACAAGCGAAATACGTGACCCGACGATTTCTTCGGAAGTGAAAGGCGAGAGTTTCGATGACAGCCTGCGCACCTTCAGCTCTTATGTAGACGTCATCATCATGCGCACGCCCGAACGCGGACTGGCTGGTCGGGCAGCCGCGCTTATGAATCAGATTCCCCGGCGAGTGCCGATTATCAATGCCGGTAGTGGGCCGGATCAGCATCCAACACAGGCCCTGCTGGATATTTATACGCTGGAACGCAGCTTTGCCGGTCGTGGCGGTATCGACGGCAAGACTATTGGCATGATGGGTGACCTACGGAGGGGTCGAACCGTTCGCTCGCTGTGCTACCTGATGAAAAACTATCACGATGTCAGGCTGGTCTTTATTTCGCCCCCGTCCCTCGAAATGAGCAATGACATTAAGAAGCACCTCGTACAGCACAAAATTGCGTTCAGCGAGACCGGCGTACTGGATAGCGTTTTAAGTAGTCTCGATGCGATCTATGTAACGCGCGTGCAGTCCGAATGGGACTCGGAAGGAGAATCTCTGAAAGCCGACCTAGACGATTTTTCAATTGGCCCAAATCAGATGCCGAAACTCAATCCTGAGGCGATCATCATGCATCCTCTGCCACGAGGCCCGGAAATAGACCCGTCGGTGGATAGCGATCCGCGAGCAATGTATTGGCGCCAGGAACGCAACGGCATGTGGATGCGCGCTGCGCTCCTGATAAAGATCTTCGGTGTTGAAGATCAGTTAAAGAGCTAGGTTCAAGATACGCTCGTCGTCAATCCCGGAAAACGGATAGATTCGGTCACTAGTCGCGGCTAATCAATCGTTCGGACAAAAAAAGACCGGCGATTTGCCGGCCTTTTATTTCGATCGTCCTGGATTACGTTAGTCGCCCCAGAACTTCCACCACGGCTTCTTGGCTTTTTGCTGTTCGACACGTACTTCCTGATTCTCGGCACGCGCAGCCTTCATTTCTTCCTGAATGGACTGGCGTTCTTCATCAGTTTCTGCACTCTCAAGACGCTTACGGTATTCGTCCATTGTTCGATCATGCTCTTCGCGTCGTTCTGCATTGGTAATTCGTTGTTCGTCCTGGTATTCGCGAATCATGCCGCGTCGCTCGTCCCGTTGCTGTCGCCGGGCGCCCTGTTCCGCCTTAATTTCTTCCTTTATTGCTGCTTGTTCTTCGGGAGTTTCTGCATTTTCCAGGCGCTCGCGATAGTCATCGTCAAGCTGTTCGCGTTCTTCGCGTCGTTGCTCTTGATAAGCACGCTTTTCCTTACCCTTTTCGCCGTTAGTCTCACGCATTTCTTGTAATATTTCGCGTCGTTCTTCCGGTGTTTCAGCTGAACGCATCCTTTCACGAAATTCCTGTCTGGCTTGCGCGCGTTCCTCGTGATCCGCAGAACGTGCTTCGTGGCGCAGGCGGCGCTCTTCTTCTTTCATCAGTTTCTTGTCAGCGCCTTTTCCTTTTTTAGCGCCCTTGCCTTTGTAACCGCGCTTACGATCATTGTCGTCGCGGTCATCGTCGTTATCGTCGTCATCGTCATGATCGGCATCATCGTCGTCTTCGTCATGATCGTCGTCGTCATCCAGGTGGCGTGTGGCTCTGGCGTCGGCCGCCAGCATTGCCAGCTGGGCGCGTTTGGCCTTGATGACCGCCTGGTCGGCGGGTGCAGCGAATACGCTAAATGGCACGATCAGCATCGCGGCCAGCATTGCTATCAACAGTTGAACATTTCGCATCTTTTCAAATCTCACAGAAATTGTCAGGATCCGTGTATTTTCCGGGTTTTGAAGCTGAACATTGCAAACAAAGGTTCAGCCTTAAAAATCAATGGGTTAAGAGATACTCGCCCGGCCTGCCGCGGCCCACATCTGTCAACGGAGCCCGCCGTCGCTTGACCCGCCGGACAGCGGCCTTAACATTCGCGGATCATCCGTGGGGGATCATAATGGAATACGAAAAACTGGGTGCTTTCTACCTGGGCAAAGCCTATGACATCGAGCAAAAGGAGCGACTCGATGACATCGTGCTCTATGACGCCAAAGATCTGACGACTCATGCCGCCATTATTGGTATGACCGGTAGTGGCAAGACCGGTCTGGGTATCGGGTTGCTCGAGGAAGCGGCGATCGATCATATACCGGTGATCGCGGTCGATCCAAAGGGTGATCTCGGCAATTTGTTGCTGACTTTCCCGCAACTGCGGGCACAGGACTTTGAGCCTTGGGTCAATGCGCGTTCGGCAGCAGACAAAGGCATGACGGTCACGGAATATGCCGAAGCGCAATCGACGTTGTGGCGTGACGGGTTGAAGGACTGGGGACAAGGCAAGGATCGCATCAAGAAACTTCGCGATACCACCGATCTCACTATCTATACGCCGGGCAGCAATGCCGGCTTACCCATTTCTGTGCTGCGTTCGTTCGCCGTGCCGTCGGCTGCCGTCATGGACGATCGTGATGTTTATCGTGAACGTGTGCAAGCTACCGCAACCGGCATACTCGCGTTGTTGGGCATCGAGGCAGATCCGATTACCAGTCGCGAGCATATTCTCATCGCAAATATACTCGACAGGGAATGGCAGGAAGGACGCACCCTCGATCTGGGTGGTTTGATTGCGGCGATTCAGAACCCGCCGATCAAGCGAATTGGTGTGATGGATCTGGATTCTTTTTATCCGGCCAAAGATCGTTTACAGCTGGCAATGCGCATGAACAATCTGTTGGCGGCGCCGGGGTTTGGGGCCTGGATGGAAGGCGAGCCGCTGGACGTCGGTCGGTTGTTGCACACCGAAGGCGGCAAGCCGCGCGTGTCCATCATGTCGATCGCGCATTTGTCCGAAGCCGAACGCATGTTCTTTGTCACGATGTTGCTCAATGAGCTCATTGGCTGGATGCGTTCACAATCGGGTACGAGCACGCTACGGGCCATTCTTTATATGGACGAGGTGTTTGGCTACTTGCCGCCAATTTCAAACCCGCCTTCGAAACAGCTGTTTCTTACTTTGCTCAAGCAGGCCAGAGCCTATGGCGTTGGGCTGGTATTGGCAACACAAAACCCGGTGGACCTTGACTACAAGGCATTGTCCAACACGGGAACGTGGTTTATCGGACGCCTGCAAACTGAGCGCGATAAGGCGCGTGTCATGGAAGGCCTGGAAGGTGCAGCAGCCGGTGGCGATTTCGACAAGCAACGTATGGAACAGATTATTGCCGGTTTGGGCAAGCGGCGTTTTCTGATGCACAATGTGCACGAAGACGAACCGGTTGTGTTTAACACGCGCTGGGTGATGTCATATCTGTCCGGCCCGTTCACCAGGGATCAGATCAAGAAACTAATGGGTGGCCGCAAGGTGGCCGCGTCAACCGCTGCACCGGAGCCGGGGAAGAAAACACAGCGCGCCGCCACCAAGGCGGTCAAGGCCAAAAAACCACCGGAGCCGGCATTGCCGGCGTCAGTAAAACAGTACTTTATGCCGCTGGGCACACGCATACCAGGCGATGTCGAACTGGTGTACGTGCCGAAAGTTGGCGCGGCTGCTGAAATAGCTTATTCGAGCTCTCGCTATAATGTTAGTGAAGAACGATCTGTTTTTTTGATTGCCGATATTGACGACGGCCCGATACCCGTAGATTGGGATGACGGAGCCGAGCTGAATTTCGATGTCTCGAACCTGGAAGGCCATGGCGAGGAAGGCGCGATCTTCACTGAGGCTCCCGCGCCTGCAAGCAATCCAAAGAACTACAAAAAATGGGAAACGCTGTTCAAGAGATGGCTCAGGACAAATAAACCCTTGTCCTTGTATAAGAGCGCGACTTATAAACTGGTTTCCGATCCCGGTGAAAGCGAGGGCGACTTTCGCGTGAGACTGCAGGAGCTGGCCAACGAAAAACGTGACGTCGCAGTAGAGAAACTTCGTACAAAATATGCCAGCAAGGTTGCGATCCGTCAGGAACGGTTACGCAAAGCCGAGCAGGTTATTGAGCGTGAGTCGCAGCAGGCCAAATCCAAAAAATTAAGTACGGCAATATCTTTTGGTACCGCCGTACTCGGCGGTCTGCTGGGGCGCAAGACTGTCAGTCGAACATCGGCGTCGCGGATGGGTACGGCAATCAAGAGCATGGGCGGGCTGGGTAAAGAAAAAGGTGACATTAAGCGCGCCAGGGAAACAGCCGAGGCTGTGCAGGAACAACTTGAGGAGCTCAACACGCAGATGGAGCAGGAAATCGAGGTACTCGAGGATCGTTTCGACGCCCAGGACGAGGATCTGACTGAAATTCAGGTCAAGGCGACAGCAACCAATATTACTGTGCACATCGTTGCGTTGAACTGGATGCCACATTTCCGCGATGCGCGAGGCCGTCTGCAACCCGCCTACGGCTGATATATTTTCTAGCGGGATTGCGCTGTGATTAGCGTAGTCGCTGACGTGATTTGTCCGTCTTGTTCCATCCCGCGAATGCGGGTCAGCTGTTTTGTCAGTTGGGAGTGAATGTCGCGCATCATGTCCTGGAATTGAGGTTCGTTGCGTATCGAAGCTATGCGCGGATTGTGTTTCTCGTGATACCACCATTCTTCGGGTGACCCTCGATTTATCGTTTCCCTGAGTTTGGCCAGGGCATCCTGGCTACGATCTTGCAGCGCAAAAATCTCAGTCTCGAGTAAACCGACACCCTCGCTGGTTCTCACAGAAACTGGAATCGTTGAAAAGACTGTCAGGGCGCGGCTCAACAGTGCATCGGCGCGTTGTGCGTCTCCAGACTTTTGTAATACTTGCGCCAAACCGACGGCGGGGGCGTAATTGCGGCGGTTTACGACTAATTCATCCTCGCTCAATCCCGGGAAGAACCGTTCATAACGTTTCAGGGCTCCGTCCAGATCGCCCCGCTGGATATCGACGTCGCACAATCTCGTAATTGCGGGCACATAATTCGGTACAATCGCCAGTACGCGTTGCAAGTTCACAGCGGCGTCATCAATCTCGCCCCGATACAAATTCAAAAGAGCAGCAGCATAAAGTGGCACGATGGCATCAGGACCCAGTTCGTTGGCCTTTTTTATCCAAACCTGGGCCGTATCGGGGTCACCCAGATAGAGATATACAAGTCCAGGCAGTGCAAAGGCTCGCGGCGTACCAGGATCCAGACGTCGGTATTCCTGTATCGCAAGTAGTGCGGCGTCCGAGCGCCCACGAACAAAAAATTCAAACTCGGCGATGTCGGCATAGCCCTTGGCAAAACCAGGATCGATTTCAATGGCGTGATTCAAACGTTCCAGAGTCTCTTTAACCAATCCCATCCTCTGGTAAAGGGTGCCGAGTGAGCTCTGAATAATCGGCGACATTGGGTCTAGTTCAACCGCTTTTTCAAGTTCTGCCCGAGCCTCGTCCAGCCGGCCCCGGCTATTGAGAAAGGTCCCGTACCAGTGATGGCCACGCGCGTAGTTGGGGCGGAGTTGTAACCCTTTCCGGTAAGCTTCTTCGCCCGCCTTACCGTCCGTGCCGTCAATGAGGAAAGCGAGCGAGACGTAGGCTTCACCCAACCGATCATCCAGGTTTAGCGCTTTGTCGATTGCGTTGCGGGCGAGCGGCTGCACTTCATTTTGCGCCGCGCCGCTATAGTACATCTGGAGTTGATAGGCGTCAGCCAGACTCACATAGGCTTGGGCAAACTCTGGATCGTGTTGTGTGGCGCGTTTGAACTGCTCCACAGCGCCGGCCAGACCGGCGCTCGTTCGATTTTCCATAAGTTGCCGGCCGAGCATGTACTCCTCGGCGGCTTTCATGTTCGTTGTTGGCGCTGTCGCCATACGCGCTTGTTCCTGGGGAGACAAAGTTGCCTGTAACGATTTGGTAATGGCCGTAGCGATCTCTGTTTGGATGGAAAAAATGTTTTGAGCAGTCAATTCCCGGTCATAATTATTAGCCCAGATGTGTTCGTCGGTTACCGCATCGATAAGCTGCACATTGATGCGCACAGTATTGCCCGCCCGTTGTACGCCGCCTTCAAGAATCGTTGCGACGCCAAGTTCGCGAGCAATTTGCGGTAACGATTTATCGCTACCGCGATACCGCAGCATGGACGTACGTGAGATGACTTTTAACGAACCGATGCGGGCCAGGTGGGTCAGCAGATCGTCGTGTATACCGTCAGTAAAAAAAGCGTCCTCTTTAAGAGCGCTGCGGTTTTCAAAGGGCAGTACCGCGATAGACCTGTTGTCAGCCACGTCCGGGGCGCTCTGTGCAATTGAGGGTTCAACCGCTTCTTCCCACGGAGCGGTCCGGTTCCGGGTCGCGACGAGATAGACCAGTGCGATCGACAGCAGGGCAATGATGGCGTAGTCAATTTTCCGTGAAATGCCGTTTGCCGCTGTGCTGCGGTCTACGTCTTGCTCTCGTTTGATTCCTTCCGGGGTAAGTTCATATGCCCAGGAAAAAAAGAGTGCCACCGGAAATCCAACGGCCAGCAGCAAAAGCACAAACCGGCCGGTCCACTCAGGCAAGCCGGTCAGGGGAACAACGGTATCGACGACTTGCAAAAGCAGCCAGGACATCAGAGCGTAGGTTGCCGCCACGCGAAAAACGTTGCGCTGCTTTAATTCGTTTAACAGGCTCATACCGGCTAACTGTAGTTAAATAAAGCTCGTGGGGCCACATGGCCGGGGCGCCAGAACGTGATTTAGCCCCAAAATAGGCCGAGTCCTTTCTTGAGTAAGCTGATCCTGTTCCTGTGACGGGTGGGATTGTCAGGATTGATCGTCGTTGCGGGCCCGACCATAGTCGTCGATCAGATCGTATTTTCGCAGGCAACCGCGTAGCTGATGGTAGCTTAGGCCCAGCTGTTCGGCGGCGTGTCGTTGGTTATAGCGGCTGGCACGCATAGCGGTGTCGATCAGGCCGACCTCAAACTCGCGTACCACCTCTTTAAACTCCAGCGGCAATGTATGTGTCTTGCGACCGCGCGTGGCGATAGGGCGCGTTGCGACATCGCCTTTCGTGGGCAAAGCCAGACCACGGGTCTTGGGTAGATAGGGTGAATCAAAGGGATTGAGGTTTATCTCGGCAACTGGCTCCTCGGCCTCTTCCCAACGATAAACAGAGCGTTCGACAACGTTCTTGAGTTCACGCACATTTCCTGGCCATTCGTGGTCGAGCAGTACCTTGCTCGCAGCCTCTGAAAAACCCGGGAAAAACGACCGGCCAAGTTCTGAGGTAATGGTTACAGCGAAGTGTTCCGAAAGCGAGATAATGTCCTCGCGGCGAGCACGCAATGGCGGTATTACCAGAACGTCAAACGCCAGACGATCCAGCAGATCAGCCCTGAACGCACCGGTGCGCGCAAGTATCGGCAGGTTCTCGTTTGTAGCACCCACTATGCGAACGTCTACGTCCACCGTTTCGCTACCACCGACGCGTTCGAACTCACCATATTCAATCACACGCAGGATTTTTTCCTGCATACGTCTCGGGATAGTCGCAAGTTCGTCCAGAAACAACGTGCCACCGTCGGCCCGTTCGAAACGACCCACATGACGCCTTGTGGCGCCGGTAAACGCGCCCGCTTCGTGACCAAACAGTTCCGATTCCAGGATCCCCTCAGTCAGCGACGCACAATTGAGTTTGATCAGCGGCTGATCCCAGCGACTGGACAAATAATGTAAGCGCGAGGCGATCAATTCCTTACCGGTGCCTCGCTCGCCAATGGTCAGCACCGGCTTGGACATGGGAGCGGCCTGGGACACTTGCTCGAGGAGGGCAACAAATGCCGGGGCTGCGCCGATAATCGAGGGCATATGGGAGATTGGGGAACTCATGTAGCTAATTCTACGAAAAAAGAGTTGCTTAGGCTAATATTTGGCGAAAAATGCTAACTTTAATTTTGGATTTTGGGACCCTGGTCACAAAAATTCATCATTGGATCAAGCGCTTATGTCACGGACCCTGACCTGGCACGGAAAATGCTTAATGTTAAGCGAGCAAAATACACAGACCTGAGGTAGACAGAATGGGTATCTTTTCGCGCTTTACCGACATCGTTAACTCCAATATCAACGCCATACTTGAGAAGGCGGAAGATCCGGAGAAGATGGTCCGGTTGATGATTCAGGAAATGGAAGACACGCTGGTCGAAGTCCGTTCTTCGGCAGCACGCGCCATTGCTGACAAAAAGGAACTCAATCGCAAGCTCGAATCCTACGAGCGCGAGGAGAGTGATTGGCAACGTAAGGCGGAGCTTGCGGTTAGCAAGGGACGTGACGACCTGGCAAAAGCCGCTATCGCTGAGAAGCATCGTCTAAGCGAAGCAATTGCGGCGGTGCGTGGCGACTACCAGGCGATCGACGAAGGTCTTTCGCAGCTTAATGATGACCTTGCACGGTTGCAGGAAAAGCTAGGTGACGCCAAGACGAGACAGAAAGCCTTAATCATGCGTCATGCGACGGCCACCAAGCGTCTGGACGTGCGGGAGCAATTGCACAACGGAAAAATCGACGATGCGTTAGTGCGCTTCGAAGCCTACGAGCGTCGTATGGAAGATCTCGAGGGCCGGGTTGAGAGTTACGATCTTGGATTGGGTAACGACCTGAACTACCAGTTCGCTGATCTCGAAACGGACGAGTCTGTTGAGGAAGAACTCGCGGATCTCAAGAAGCGAATATCGCAGTCAGCAAACTCTTAATGGGTGGGGTGTCGCATGGGTGAAGTATTTGGCATCCTGTTTCTAACGATCATTTTGCCGCTGATTATCATCGGCCATTACATGACCCGCTGGCGCTCGACCAAATCGCTCTCGAATGCAGATGAGCGCATGTTGGAGGAAGTCTGGGAGAGCGCCCAGAAAATGGAAAGTCGTATTAACGCACTGGAAACCATCCTTGACGATGAGGTTCCAGACTGGAGAAGGAAAGTATGAATTATGGGAGGCACATTCCGACCCGGCGCCTGTACCGGAACCCGGAGACGGGGATCATTATGGGTGTATGCTCGGGATTGGCAGAGTTTTTCGATTTCGACGTGTGGGTCGTACGCGTCCTGGCGGTGGTGTCACTACTGGTTTTTACGACTCTAACGCTTATCGTTTATTTTGTCCTCGGATTTCTCCTGCGTGATCGGCCTCTGCGATACCAGGGGCGGGAGGAGGAATCTCACTTTTGGCGGAGACGTTCCCATGGAGAACATAACTACTGATGAATCGACGTAGCCGAAATTTCAAAGACCCCAGCCCACGGCGTTTTTACCGTGATCCAGAACGCGGCCGCATTTTTGGCGTGTGCGCCGGAATCGCGGACTATACTGGTATGAGCACCTGCGTCGTGCGGTGGTTGATGTTTATCGCAGGCCTGATCTGGTTCCCATTGGTCGAAATCGTGTACGTGATGATGGGTTTCATGGTTCCAATCAAGCCGAAGGGACTGTACAAGGATGTTGAAGACGAAGAGTTTTGGCAGTCGCTGCGCAAATCGCCCAGTGAGACCTTCGGTAATGCCCGTTATCGATTCAGGCAGCTGGATCAGCGGATGCAACGCATGGAGCGGTACGTAACGTCCCGCAGATTTCGTCTGGACCGGGAGTTCCGCGACCTGGAAAACGAATCACAATAGTTTGACTGATAAGGGGAGGCAATGGTAATCGCAGAAATTATTTTCGGCATAGTATTCGTCATTTGTATTGTCGGCGGCGTGCTTGGGAGCAAATACCTGCAGATCCAGCGGGAGCAGCTGCGCCGCGATCATTCGCTGGGACAGGAGTTTGGTGCCCGTCTGGCTCGGTTGGAAACGCTGGAAAAACGTGTCGCTGTTCTTGAGCAGATTGTGACTGACAAGCGTTACGACCTGAATGAACAGTTTCGCAATCTAGAAAAGGCAGGCTGATTCATGGATCTCTTTGAAATGGTCGTTGCCATCGTCGCTATTTCCTGTTTCGCGGGGGTGGTGAACAATTGGCTGAAGACGCGCAAGAAAGTGGACAGATCCGAGCTGGATCGCCAGATGGGTACGCGGCTTGATGAACTTCACAAACTCGAGAAACGCATGCAGGTTCTGGAACGAATCGTCACAGACCGGCAATACGACCTGAAAAGAGAGCTACACGAGCTGGAATCCGAATAACCTGCTGTACGATTCCTCAGTACAATAGCGCGATGAGGCAACTCATCGTGCTTTTTGCTTTTGTGCTGGTCTCTGCCTGCTGGCAGGACGGTGAGTCCCACACAATTATCGAAGCACGAGTTGCAATCGTATACGATGGCGACAGCTTTCTGGTCAAACGCGGTAGCAACGAAATCGAAGTGCGTTTGTATGGGATCGATGCGCCGGAGCAATCGCAGCCCTGGTCGGCTAACGCCCGCTCGGGACTGAACAAATTGATTTTTGGTAAAATGCTGCGTATCGAAACGGTCGAGCGGGATCGCTATGAACGAGTCGTAGCCCGTGTTTACCGCGTGAGCGACGGTCTTTATATCAACGCAAAGATGATCGAGCAGGGGCACGCCTGGGTGTATCGCCGTTATTCTGATGACAGACAACTGATCAGATTAGAGAAAACAGCAAAGAAGGACGCTGCGGGTCTTTGGCAACTACCGGAAAATCAACGTATCCCGCCGTGGGACTGGCGCAAGGAACACTCGTCATGAAGAATTCTATCGCTGTCGTCATTACAGCCTGTGTAATGGTTGCATGTGCCCACTCCGGTGTGGAGGACAACGCGCGTCAATTTGCCGGGAACGTGGTGGTAGAGTCCGGTAGGCACAAAGAACTGTGTTTTGAATCGAACCAAGGCGACAAAGTGATTTATCGTTTCGAAGCGAATAGTCCGCTGAAATTCAACCTTCACTATCATCAAGATGAAGAAGTTTTTTTTCCGGTGCCGGAACACGCAACGGCGGCAGAAAAAGGCCAGTACATAGTCGTGGCCGACGATACCTACTGCTTAATGTGGACTAACAGTCACGATACGGTTGTCGATTTGTCCGTACATGTCGAAGGCACAGCAAACGCCAGCTGGTATTAAGCTCGCGCCATCACATGCCTCCTGTGGGGTAGGGGGTTTGTGTCGCCTATGGGGCGGGTTCAATATTATGTGACGCAAAGTTTCAGTATTAATGTCTCGCCGCTTGTGCGCTTACGAAATACCTGTTTGTGTTCAGCCCACTTTGGCTTACAGCAAACACTCCTCCGATCAGCGACCACATGCCCGAATTGCCCCAGAGAGAGCCAGAAAATTGCCCTGCTATTAGGTACTGTATGCACAGCATGGCGATCCACCCAGATTGTGAGCGCTTAATGAGGAGCCTCCATGAATACAAACTGGCCGCAATCAGCAAAGCCAGAAACGCGATTCCGCCAAAAATTCCTGTTGCCATGAATGCTTCAACGATCACGTTGTGCGGATAAAATCGCGAGTAACGTTCTTCCAATCCACTGCCAAATAATGGCGAAGACAGGAATTGATCCCAGGCGGCCGATATTAAGGAAAGGCGCACAGACGCACTCGCATCACTGCCTCCCATTTCTATCAGATTAATTATTCGTGACATGGAGGAGAACCCGAGCTTCGATTCAACGAGGCTGGCTAGCCAGATCCCTGCGAGGAAAAAGGTTCCTACGGCCAGAAAATTCAGTACACCGTTTTTTCGATCCAGTCTGCTGACGCCGTATACACACAAAGCAAACGTCGTAGCCACAACCGGGCCGCGCGATGCGCTGGAAACCAGCAATACCATGCCAACGGCTAAAGCAAAGCAATAATAGGCATCCTGAATTGGTCGCCGGCCCCGTGTTCTACGTTCTAGCAAGCAGAAGCTTGACAGAATTACGAGCGACCCACCGAGATGTCCGGCGGAAATGGGATTTAATGCCTCAAGACCTAATCTTGAACCTATACCGGCCGCACTGAGGTCGACACTTTGGTAGTAGACCCATAGCACCATGGCGCTGCTTAGCAGCACACTAGCCAGACTGACTGCACGGACCTTTTCGAAGATACGCGCATTAGCACCGCCGGATATCATGAAGGCAAGCATTGGTATGAAACAAGTGCCGATCGCAAAAAAGAGGTAATCGTGAGGATCACGAGTAAGCAGGCTTGATACGAGATAGGCGTCCCAAACCAACCGGATCACGTACAGCAACCAGAAAAACAAGACCAAGAACCAAAGCCCAAGTTGGTCTGACCTTGGATAGCGCCATCGCCACCGGAGCAGCATTGTCGCGCAGACACCTAGTAACAAAAGTTTCAAGGCGATCGAACCAGTTCGATTATTGAAGCCCAAAATAGCGCTCATCGCTGCGATTGCGGGATATCCCGCGAGTGTCAGGCCAAACAAGAACGACAGTTGCAGGCTTTGGAGCTTTTCCTTAGACCATATCATTTCAAATCACGATGCCTGGTGAAAGGTAGAGCGCATATCGACTTGGGCACGTACCGGGAGAACCAGAACGTTTATTCACTCACAACAGGCTATCCAGCATACTACAAACCCCTGTTCCGAACGCTTCAGGCGTATGCGAGCGCGCCAGCGCATAGCCATTGCGGGAATATTGCTGACAAAGACTTTTATCCGTTACCAGCATCTCGATTGCCCTAACGATTTCATTGGAATCCATCGGATCCACAGTAGGGCCAAGCCGGTGGCGTTCTGTTTGCCAACCAATAAGCCCGTGACGTGTGGAAATCACTGGCAGACCAGCCGCCCCCGCCTGGTACATGACGCCACTGGACCCCGTAAAACCCTCGATGTAGCCAAGCCATACCGCATTTGCTGATCGAAAAACCCGTTGTTCCTTGAGCTCATCGTGAAAGCCACAAGACTGAAATAATCGTCCGCTCTCCACCAGAGATCGTGCTGGCGATGACAGAAGTTCGTTTGCGATATTCTGGTTCTTAACACCCGCAAGAAGTATCGCTACATCGTTTCGGTTTGTGGCTTGTGTTGCCGTGATCAGCTGAGATACGCCCTTCCGCGCCGTCAAGCCACCGTAAACGAGTACGACAAACTTGTCTGCTGGAATACCCAGCTTTTGCCGTGCATCGTGTTGGCTTTCAGATGGTTTCAGGTGTCCGACATCAGGTACGTAATGCACTTTGGTAAACGTATCTGTCGTATGATGTTTCGTGTATTCCAAAAAAGACTCATCGACAACCGCTACGCCACGCAGTTCAGGAATCGCCACAGCACGTTTGAACAGATGTCCGAATAAACGGTCACTGCCGCGTGGTGACGCAGTGCCGACATGCCGGCGATGAAACTTGATGCTCATCATCATTCCCGAAAACGGCGTTTCGCCAAATGGTGTTCCGCGAAACGGTAGTATTTTGTCAAACATGTCCAGGTTCGCGACGTAAATCATGTCAGGCTCGTCGTTAGAAGATAGTGTTCTATAAGCGGCTGCGGTGGATTGATAGTATTGATTCTGGCTCAAGAGCAAGTGCATCGGAGAGAGTCTTTTGGCAGGCTGGATACTGCTCATTCTTACTATGGCAGGCCCATCAACGCACTCGGATTTGACTAATTCAAAGGCGGGATGGCGCATCGCTTTCTCGGTAGTCATCAGCAGGAACGACCAATTGCGCCGTATTGCCTCTCGTGCGATCAGCCGCACATAAAGCGCCATTCGATGCCCGGATGCTTCCGGTTCAATTACGAGTAGTTTCATACGAACTAGAGGTTGTCATTTCTATTGATATGGTAACTGCCGCATGCGTGAGAACCAAGGCCACGGGCGCATGCCGACTATCGGTAATATTTCGACGTTCTCAGCTTAGAGACAGTCTGTTCTCGCAGCGGGTGGACCCACAATAACGTAAGCGTCGCCACGACGAACCCGACCTGTGTCGTGACCAGCAAGCTTGGACCGCTTTGATACAAAGTCAGTACCAGACCCGCTGAGACGATGCATGCCAGTGCCAGCGCAAGAGATTCAATTGGCAACAAAGTCTTGAGCCCGCGATTCTCATGCGAACAATACATCGCTATCACCAGGATAGCTCCGATTGTGAGTGAAGCAGAATAGGCAATAACAACACCAATCCCGCCGAGCAGCCGGCCGAACCATATTCCGGCAACAACGTTTACAATCGCGATTGTTGTGTGCCCGATCACATTAGCACGTGGCCGGCCCAGGCCGAGGTTGGCAAAATAAGCGGCGTTGCTCAACGAGTTTACAAGACATCCACTGCAAATAATAAATGAATAAATCACAAAGGTGCTATTAACTTCGCCAGTAAACAATTGCGAGATCTGCGGTGAGAAGACAGCGAGCCCCGCAAACACGGGAAAAGATAACGCGAAATTCAATGAATAGCTTTCTTCATACAACGTCCTCACAGAATGAGCCGTTTCTTCCGCCGTAGCAGAAAAAACTGGTACGAGGGTACGATTAGCATCAACGATTAGTTGACGCACTTGAATAATTACGCGATTGGCCAATTCAAAAACACCAACAGCCGCGAGACTACCGAAGTTACTGATTAGTAATTTGGTAAGTGGCAGAAAGAGAGTGAGTGTTATACCGATGAGTTGTAGTTGTGCGCCGTATGACAGCATTTCCCGAAAGGATGATGTTGACCAAACGCCATTGACAGATCCGCTGAATAATCCAACCGCACCGCCACAATAGTACAAAGCTACGCCGACAGTTATGAGTGTGCTCAGAAGATAAGCGAATGCGACTCCCATGAGTCCATATAACGGCACCAGAATTAGGACCGATATCAGCTGTACCAAAGAGCCGGCCACAACGGATTTCGCTCGCAGATCAATTCGTTGGCAACCATCAAGGCACGATTGCAAGGTCGTGCCAACCGCAAGAAACCAGGTGCCGCATAACACGATCGGAGTAATGGCAAGTAGATCATCGAGTACCGCAGAATCGACTACGTATTCAAGCAAAAGGACAATTAGTGGATAAGAGACCGGTAATAGCAGCGCCATGAGAAACGCAACCGAGAGAATGGCTGTCCGTGCCATAAGAACACTTCTGTCAATCTCGCCGCGTGCTCTGTACTTGCTGACATACCGAACCGGGGTAGTGGACATTCCTATCTGCCCAATCTGTACTGTACCGGTGATGGCGATCACTAAGGCCCAGCCACCAAGCTGCTCCAAACCCAACACTCGGGCCAGATAAATGTACTGCACGAAAAGGATGCCGCCGACGGCAACGACCTGCGTCAACGCGCTAACAATATTTGAAGCGAGTCGGGTCGTGTTCACAGGCAATAGTAGGGGGGCATAGTCGTCAATCGCACGATTTCTCGCGCACTTAGACTTCCTTGCCTGAAATCACGCCGACTTGGGAACTAAAATAAGGCGACAGACGAGTCATTATTTCCGAAGGTTACGATATAGGCATATAGGATACGCATTTCAGGATCAGGCAGTTGAGTGAGCTCGAACAAACATTGCATCGAGGTAAATGCAATGCCCATCATTTGCATACATTTGTTCCAAGTTGCCGGCGTACTCCAATCCCGCATCTCCTAGAAGTTTTAAGATGGTCGAAAATCGGGCCTGGCCCTGATACAGACTATCCAGACTCACCTCGGCAATACACGCGCTGGCTCGCGAAAAAATATTGGCACCACCCGCGATGACCCGATCTTCATACCCCTGCACATCAAGTTTGACCAGTATGTCGTCATCGAGCTCTTCTTCGCTTAGTGATGCATCCAGCGTTGTTTGCTGCACCTGGACTACTTTTTGTTCCTTTGTCTCCGGGTATAACTCGATTTGTAGTCCCGTAGTATCCAGAATCGACGAGGAAGTTGGGTGGGCCGTGTGCAGTTTCATATCGATTGTTCTCTCGTCGGAGCCCAGTGCCACGTTATGAGTGGTGACCCGACCGCCACGGGAATTCGACCATCGGGCGAGTTCCTGAAACGGCTCGTGCAGTGGCTCAAAACAGAAAAATCTTGCCCGCGGGTAAACCTCTGCGAATCGACGCGCAAATTGTCCCTTATTCGCGCCGACATCGACGACCGTTCGGATTGGCCTGGTCTTGAGTCCAAGAAGTGTGATTTGTGGGATATTCTTCGAGCGTCTAAGATCCCAACCCGCCCTGTTTAACACTTCTTTGATGACTGCACCGGCTTTGTTGAGACTCATCTCATCTGTCCTGAAGTGGGGTCTGCAGTGCCTTTTGGGAGTAACGTGCGAATGGCTACTGGAGTCTACCACGTGATTAATTAGGGGCGTTAAGTGTCAACCCACTCTTTTTCACTGACAGAATTACAACCGAGCCGCTGCCCCTTGTTACGGCACAAGCACTGCAGCGCCATCGATCTGGCCGGTACGCAGCAAGCCCAGCGCTTGATTTGCCTGCTCAACAGCAAAAGTCTGAACACGTGTCTTGATCGGCACTTCCGGTGCCAGGGCCAGAAACTCCTCTGCATCACGGCGGGTCAGATTCGCAACAGACCGCAGTTGTTTTTCTCCCCACAGGATTTCGTAGGGGAACTGAGGTATGTCACTCATATGAATGCCACCACAAACCACAATGCCGCCTTTGCGCACTGCTCTGAGTGCCTGTGGCACCAATTCACCGGCCGGGGCAAAAATAATTGCTGCATCCAGTTTCTGCGGGGCACCTTCATGGGTGTCACCTGCCCAAACGGCGCCGAGTTCGCGCGCAAATGTTTGCGACCGGGTATCGCCCGGACGTGTAAACGCGTACACATGACGGCCCTGGTAGCGAGCGACCTGCGCGACAATATGAGCGGCTGCCCCAAAACCATATATGCCAAGCGACTTCGCGTCGCCGGTCATGACCAGCGAACGGTAACCGATCAGCCCGGCGCACATCAGTGGGGCCGCCTCGGTGTCGCTGTAGCGGTCCGCTATGGGAAAACAATAGCGGTGGTCTGCGACCATGTGGTCTGCATAGCCACCATCGAGATGGTATCCCGTAAACTTCGCGTCATCGCACAGGTTTTCCTGACCGTTTTTACAATAGGTGCAAGTGCCACAACTTCCACCCAGCCACGGCACGCCGAGACGTGTGCCCGATGACATGTCCACGCCGTCACCACAAGCGACCACTTCGCCGATGACTTCGTGACCGGGAACGATGGGTGTGTGTATGTCCGGTAGCTCACCATCGACCAGGTGCAAGTCGGTGCGACAAACGGCACAGGCTTTGATACGCAACAGAACCTGCCCGGCTCCAGGTTGCGGATTGTCGCGATGCTCCAGCCGGAGTGCCTCGCCCAATCTATTCAAGACCATTGCCTTCACATAAGCATCATAGCCCGGCGCGGGTTGACCACAAAAAAAGTGTTTTTCCATTAACCCCAATACCGCTTCACGGTCGTTTATAGGCACAGAGCGGGGAGGTTCAGCCGCGATTCAGTCTGAATTCAGGGCTGATTCAGGGCTCCTGCGCGAAACTACGTGCCATGGTCAGACAGAGGAGACCACGATGAGAAAACTGATATACACAGCAGCACTCCTGGCTTTTAGCAGCGCAGCCGGCGCTTACAATAGCCATGCGATCGACGAACTCGACATCGATATCGTGTCGGATCGGGGGCGTCACTTTGAGACTTATCCGCTGCGAAATTCCAGCGACGATACTTTTCGCGCTTACCTGGAAGCTGTGCCACAAGAGCACTACAGTGTCCGGGTGCGCAATCGTGGCGCGGATCGTATTGGTTTGGTCATCGCCGTTGACGGCCGAAATATTATCTCGGGCAAGAAATCAAGACTGCGTTCGAACGAACGCATGTACATACTCGGGCCCTACGAGAGTGCCACCTACAGTGGCTGGCGCACGTCCAGCAATCGCATAAACCGCTTTTACTTTACCGATGTGGAAGATTCGTACTCGGCCGCGTTTGGCGACTACTCCGCGATGGGCGTGATTGCAGTCTCTGCCTTCCGTGAGAAGCACCACTACCGCCCGCCACAGCGCTATAACAAGAGACATGACGACAGATACGAATCGGATCGCAACCGCAAGTCTGGCAAGTCTGCACCGCAGGCAGCCGAGAAAAGTGGCCGTGCATTTGACGATGCGGGCACCGGCTATGGCCGTGACGAATGGTCACCGTCGGTACGGGTTGAATTCGAAGCCGAGCGCAACGCTTTCGCCCGCTATTTTCTGAAATACGAGTGGCGCGAGACGCTGTGCGAGAAAGGCATTACGAATTGCTACAGCCGCAACCGTTTCTGGAACGATCGCTGGAATAATCGCGGCTACGCACCTCCGCCTCCAAACCGGCGCAGCAAGTGGTTTTCCCGCTGGCACTGGTAAGAATACCTCCCCCAACTCTCCCCGGTTCGCCGGGGATTTTTTTGTCTTCGTCGGCCCGAACCGGCGCTTTGCTCTAAACTGGTCAGCAACGGAAACAAGAAGGAGACTGTAATGAGTAATTCTGCATTGGCCTTGTTAGGCTTTGTTTCGTGGACGATGTTGCTGCTGATTATGATTGGCGGGATGCGCAGTCTGTTGGTACTAACCGGGAAACGTGCCGCAAATAGCTTCTTGCCCGATGGTAGTGACGTTTCGTCTTTTTCAAATCGTTTATGCCGGGCACATGCAAACTGCTACGAGAACCTGCCGCTTTTTGTTGCAGTCATTCTCCTGGCGCTGACGATGGGCCGCAATGGTGTTACTGACCCGCTGGCGTTGTGGTTTCTGGGCGCGCGTGTGGCGCAATCGTCGGCGCATCTGGTATCCACAAATCATTACACGGTGCTGGTGCGGTTTACTTTTTTCGTCATCCAGTGGTTGATTTTGGCTTACTGGATCGTTCGTTTATTCACGGCCTCGTAATCGGCTCGTTCGTTACTGTGGGAGGGCCAAGGTGGGGCAGATTACGGTTCATCGCAATGCGGCGAGTCTAGAATCCGGTGTCTGTTTGCAGCTCCGTCTGGGAATTCAGTCGCTGCAAACAAACACCGTCTTCTTTCTCGCGGCTAATTACGGATCTAGCACCCGATTCGCCGAAGGGTTTGGTGCTGGTCGCCTGCGACACGCGGGCTGGGGAAGAGGGGGAAAGGTGTCTGTCCCCGGTGGGGACAGACGGCTTTTTAATCAGGCTTCGACGGCAGGTTCGGAGCGAATGGCGTCGAATTCCACGGTGTTACTATTTTGTTGGGCGACCTCCATCGCTCGACCAGAGGCGGCGATCAGATCTTTAGCTTTGTATAACTTGTCAGGCTGCATCGTCGCGATTCCTACGCTGACGGTTAGACGGTCGGCAACCGCCGATTCACTATTCGGAATGCAAAGCTGATATACAACCTGGCGCATACGTTCTGCGAAGCGCATGGCATCGCGTACTTCGGTGGCCGGCAAAATGATGGCAAAACTCTGATCGTCGTAGCGGGCCACCACGTCGGGCGCTCTCTTGAACGTGCGGCTGACGGCAGTGGCGACTTTCTTTAATGCCTGTTCGCCTCGTTTGCGTCCGTAACTGCGACAGTAGGGTTCAAAGAAATCCAGTTCGGCAAGTATCAGGGAAACCGGTCGCTGGGCACGAATATTTCGTTTGATTTCGATGTCCAAAGTCTCGTCAAACTGCATGCGATTCGCGATTCCTGTTAACTCGTCGATGCGAGCGAGTGACGTGAGGCGATCGTTGGCAGCCTTAAGGGAATCGCGAACGTCGTCAAGTTTCCTATACGACATCTCCAGGTCGGCCGTCCGATCGCGAACACGGACCTCCAGTTCTTCGTGAGCGTCTTTGAGGATCATCACAGTTTTTTGATTTCGGGACAGCTCACGTTCTAACTCAAGGAATTTTTCATCCATCGCTTTGTGCCCACGTCGTACCCCGATGAGTGTCGATAATGTCACTGCGAGTACTAGTCCCAGCAGGACGCTGACAGTTGCCCACGAGCGGGCGTCGCCAATATTTGTCAGCGCGCCAATCAAGTCCTGTGCATGAGCACCGGATGTGCTGCAAATAAGCATGAGTGCGATCAGGCCTCTGAGACGCATTTTCCGACTTCCTCGTGATGTAGATGACGGCCAGACTAACGTAATGAGCAAGGCCGGACAGAGACCTGGTTCAAGGTTTCGGGCCCCCTCAACACTTGCGTCCGGTCATCGGGATCGGAGATAGTGGCGGCCCCTATGAAGCAAACAGATTACAGACAGGTGCAGCAGCGCCTGAGCCGGTTGAATGCAGGTGCCCTGTCGGGCAGGCAGTTGGGTATCGAGAAAGAAAGCCTGCGGGTGACGGGCGAGGGTCGTCTGGCCTTGACGCCTCACCCTGAATCCTTGGGTTCGGCGCTGACCCACCCCTTGATTACTACCGACTATTCGGAGGCCTTGCTAGAACTGGTCACACCGCCGGTGCACGAGACATGGAGTGCGCTGCAATGCCTGGTGGATCTGCATCAGTTTGTTTACGAGCAGATTGGTGATGAAATGCTTTGGGCCACCAGCATGCCCTGCTTGGTTAGCAACGACAAAGACATACCGATAGCGAAGTACGGGTCGTCAAATGTCGGGACGATGAAGACGGTTTATCGTCGTGGTCTCGGCTACCGTTATGGCCGGCTTATGCAGGCTATTGCCGGTGTGCACTTCAATTTTTCGCTGGGCGAACGTTTTTGGTGCGAGCTAGGCGCCGCAGAAGACTGGTCAGGGCAAGATTCATCGGCGGTATCCGCAGAGTATCTCGGTCTACTAAGAAATTTTCGCCGGTTTGGCTGGCTTGCCTTGTATCTGTTCGGCGCCTCACCGGCGATGTGTAGCAGTTTTCTTGGAGGACGTGAGTCCAGTCTTGAAGAATTCGACGGTACTCTGTTCGGTGAGACAGCAACATCGCTGCGTATGAGCGACGTCGGATACAAGAATAAAGCGCAATCCAGTCTGCGCATTACGATTAATGATCTGGATGAATATATCGAGGGTCTGACCCGTGCGACAGAAACTCCCCATCCGGCCTACGAGGAAATAGGGTTGATTGTCGATGGCCGTTACCGCCAGCTAAATACCAATATTCTACAAATCGAGAACGAGTACTACAGCCTGATTCGACCCAAGCGCGTTGCTCGCAGCGGCGAGAAGCCCAGCCACGCCCTGATTCGCGGCGGCATCGAGTATGTCGAGGTACGTGCTCTCGATGTGAACCCGTTTGACCCAGTCGGTATCAATCAGAACGAGCTTCGTTTCCTGGAAACGCTGCTGGTATTTTGCGTGCTGCATCACAGTCCGCCGATAGATGACGATGAGCAAACACAAATTGATCACAATCAACTTTCGGTTGCCCGCAATGGTCGCCAGATCGGCCTCAAGCTACAGCACAGTGACGGATCGAGGTTGTTGACCGATTGGGCGATGGAGCTCTGTGAAGAAATGAGACAAGTAGCAGCGTTGCTGGATGCTAATGACGAGCATTGCCCCTACACCACCGCATTGTTGCAGCAAATCGATGCCATACGTGATCCTGAGTTAACGCCATCGGCGCAGGTGTTGCGGGGAATGCGCGAGGAAAGCGAGTCTTTCTACGACTTTGCGCTTCGTACATCATCTTCACATCGGGCTTATTTCAGCGCACTGGCCGATATTAATGAAGGGCGTCGAAATCAGTTGACAATAATGGTTCGAGAATCAATACGTCGACAAGAAGAAATCGAAACAGCAGACACAATTTCTTTTGATGAATTCTTGCATCGGTATTTTTCTCAGTCGGTGTAACATAAGCCCGCGCCCGTAAGTGCTTCATTGAGAAACTGATCACGGCGCAACTACCCAGTTTGATGCCAAACTCGTGCCCCTGCGTATAGCAAGGAACCGTGGTTTATGAAGCGAGTAATTGTAGCCGAAGTCGAGCAGTACCTGGCCCGGATGTTGCGCCTAGCTTTGGTCCGCTCAGGTTACCGGGTAAAGACCACTACTGATGGCAACGCTGCGTGGGACATGTTGACGGAGGAGGTCCCCGATGCACTGATTACCGCCGCAGCGCTTCCTGGTATCAGCGGCGTCGAACTTTGCCGCCGCGTACGTCGTGATCTTCCGCATCGGGACCTGCCCACGATCATCATGACCGGTCGTGCCGAAGAGGCTACGCGACGCGAAGCACAAAACATTGATCGTGTCGTGGTATTGGACAAACCTGTAAGCATTCGGACGTTACTCGCCCAGCTCGACAACTTTTTCTCCGCAGACTCAATGGCTGATACGCTCGTAGGCGAGGAGCACATACGCTAATAATGGAATTCAGGGACCTCGATCTCGATCGTTATGCACCTCTGATGCGCCGGCTCATGCCGGACGCAATCGGGTTTGCCGTTTGTGACTCTGTCGGCTTGCGCCGCTGGAGCAGTAGTTGCTCCGATTTGAGCAAGTGTGCCCGGGCGATCACCGTGCTCAACGAAAACCGGGAAGGATGGCCCGAGACGGCTACGACTATGGTGTGTCGCGCAGTAGGCGAGGCTGGTTTCGCACACACGCTACGAGTCAACGGGACCGATCCGGCTGCCGGTGTACTGCTCGTTCTTATGCCCGCCGACGCGACCGATGACTCAAAAATCGGGGACAGCATGAGCATTGTTGCCGATTGCTTGTCCAGTGAAAGTGAATTTCTCAATGAGCTTGATTCCATGGCCGCTGAGCTAAGCGAGCGCTACGAAGAACTCAATCTTATTTACATCACCGAAGACAACGTTAAGTACTTTGACGAGGGTCAGGACGCTTTACGCAAACTGGTTCAAAACACGGGGCGCTTCCTCGACACGGGCTTGGTCGCATTAGTCATGACTGACAGGAATGTGACGACATCGCAGGGCAACAACGCCGTGCCAATGGCGGATGCAGAGCGGATACTCGAGGTTGCTACTACCGATCTGTATGAACGCGTCGTGTTCATGAAAGAAGCAGTGATACTTAACGATCCCGCTACTGACACGGGATCACCACGCTTGCCAAAGCTGAAATGCAAACTGATCGCCGATCCGATGTTCGACGAGAACGGAGCGGTCATCGGTATGCTAATGATCGCCAACGATCCTGACTCCCCTGACTTCAGGGCGAGTGATGCAAAGCTGCTCCGCGTAATGTCGCGCAAGGCCGCAAGAATAATTCAGGTCAATTACGATTCGCTTACTGGCATGATGACGCGACACGGGTTTGAGTATCACCTGGAAACAGCACTTTATGTAGTACGTTACAAACGCATAGGACATTGTGTGCTGCACATCAATCTCGATCGCGTCCATGTAGTCAACGATAGCTGTAGTCATCATGCGGGCGACGAGTTAATCCGTCGAGTTGCTGCTCAGATTCGTGAGCATCTTGGCGACGGCGATATCGTGGCACGACTTGGTGGCGACCAGTTTGGCGTGCTGATGGCGGATTGCTCGCGTGAGCGTGGACAAGAGATCGCTGAGAGAATCCGTGAATCCGTAAACAAGGCTGGTTTTACGTGGGACAAACGCCGTTTTGACGTCAGTGTAAGCATCGGTGTGGCAGGAATGGCTCCGGAGTCTGAAAGTATCGTGGGGGTTGTTGGTGCCGCGGAAGTTGCTTGCAACGTTGCCAAAGACAATGGTCGCAATCGCGTAGAGGTTTATGAGCGTGACAGCAAAATGCTGATGCGCCGGCGCGAGGCAGCGGAATGGATCGGTCATTTACACAATGCTCTGCGTGAAGATCGTTTTCTGCTCTACAGTCAGACCATCGAGCCACTACAAGATCAAAACGGTACGCCGCATACTGAAATATTGCTTCGTCTGCGCAACGAGCATGGCCAAATACTCGATCCCAGTGAATTCCTGCCTGCAGCTGAGCGTTACAATCTCATGCCGGCTATCGATCGTTGGGTGGTACGCAATACATTGAAGATGCTTGCTGCGAACCTGCCGCGGCGAGTGCGGGCAGCCAATGTCTGGGCGATCAATCTGTCGGGTCAGTCGATAGGTGATGGTGCTTTCCTGGAGTTTGTGAAAAGGGAAGTTGCGCAAGCCGATGTACTACCAGAAAACATCTGTTTCGAGATTACTGAAACTGCCGCAGTAGCGGATCTGGAGAAGGCTCGTCGTTTTGTGCAGGCACTAAAGGAACATGGTTTCAAATTCGCGTTGGACGATTTCGGAACTGGTCTGAGTTCGTTTGCCTACCTGAAGACTCTGCCCGTCGATTACCTCAAGATCGATGGCGCATTTGTGAAAGAAATTGCCGACGACCCGGTGTCTGAGTCGATGGTCGCGGCGATTACCCAGATCGGTCATGTCATGGGGTTGGAGACGATTGCCGAGTTCGTTGAGAATGACGAGGTTCGACAATGCCTCGTAACCCTCGGTGTGACATTTGGTCAGGGCTTCGGCATCGAAAGACCTCGGCCGATGATCGAACTGATGTGCGATCTGACGCCACAGCTCATGGTCAGTGGCCTCTAGCCAAAGCCACGAGTCCGGATCAGACAATAAAAAGCCCCGCCGTGGCGGGGCTTGTAAATTGTTATTGTTGTCGAGTTGTTGTTGCCGCTAATTATTGTTTGTGTCGCGAATAGTCCGTGCTGTTTTTATCGATCAAAAGACCCAACCCCAGCAACGATCAGACATACGCCTACAACATGAAGCAAGAACCCTGCCAATTTGCAGGATAACCAAAAAAAACAATAAGTTAAGTGGACTGATTGAAATCATGAAGCGTGAATATGTAAAGAAAACCGACAGTCACGACGGAGGGGCGGAAATTGTGGGTTGTCTCACAGCACTGCCAGTGTTCCTTCAGTAAGGTGAACCAATGACCACGAAGTTCTATGCCTGCTTTATTTTGCAGAACGGCTCATCTAACGGATGCCGGGAACTGGGTGGTGTCGTTGAGGTCCATCCCTCTATGCACGCCATGAACTTTGATGACGTTGCTGAATTACTTGCGGAAGATCTCGATGTGGCCGCTGAAGACGTTCGCGTCTATCATTTCTCGCGACTGCACTAGACCAATCATCGCGATTCTGGTCGCACAGATCCTCTCTCGATTCGTATATGATTCGCTGCTCGCTCTATGAGCAGTCAGACGACGTAGTTTTGAATGGATCGACGGTTTCCTGCAGCGATGGCTTTTTTGCTTTGGTCAGCGGCGGCGGCCGACCAGGATCCGGCCCGCCTTGAGGAAGTGCAGGTCACGGCCGGTCGCACGGAACAATCAACCAGCGATGTCTCGGCCGGTGTGTCAGTCGTGAATTCCCAGGATATACAACGCCAGGCGCCGGCCGTCGCTGCAGACCTGCTGCGTGGCGTGACTGGCGCTTTTGTGCAGCAAACCACGCCGGGACAGGGCACACCGATTATTCGCGGACTCAAGGGTTCGGAAGTGCTGCATCTGGTGGACGGCATGCGTTTGAATAATGCGCTTTTCCGCAACGCGCCAAATCAGTACCTGGCACTGATTGACGCCCGAATGCTATCCCGACTCGAAGTTGTCCGTGGCCCTTCGCCCACCCTGTATGGCGCCGATGCAATGGGCGGTGTTGTGCAGCTGGTCAGTCAGATACCAGAGGTCGGCGTGACCCGTGCATTCGCGGGACGTCTGGTTTTGGACTACGGATCCGCCGACGAGGCCGCTCTGGCCCATCTGAACCTTAGTCAAAGTGGTGCAGCACTTGGCTATGCAGTGGCCGCAACGTATCAGGATGTGGGTGACCGCGAGGCCGGTGACAATACGGAATTAACAGACTCCGCGTTTACATCGCGGGCAGTTCGTGGTGTTGTTCGTGTGTTGCCACGTGAAGATCAAGAATGGTTATTTGATGTGCAATACCTGCGGCAGCCTGGGACACCGCGGCACGATGAACTGGTTGCCGGCTTTGGACAGGTAGAGCCCGCATCTGCTGTATTCAGCTTCGAGCCTAATGATCGGATTTTTGCGCATACGCGTTATCAATGGCGCAACGTCAATCAATATATTGACGATCTGGAGCTGCATGCAGGATATCAGCTCATTCGCGATGATCGGCGCACCCGCGATTCAGCCAGCACATCGTTAAGAACTGAACGCAACAAAAGCGAATTATTCGGTTTAACTGTACAACTACGCAGTGTCGCTTCCGCTGTTAACCACCTCACCTATGGACTGGAGGCCTATTTCGACGAAGTCAGCAGTAGTCGGATCGCCACCGATACTGTGACAGGCGACTCAATGACCGTTCTTAGCCGCTTTCCCGACGGCTCTACCATGGACAGCCTTGCGTTATATCTGCACGACCAGATTAGTGCCGGTCGGCGACTGACCCTGGATGCCGGAGCCCGGTATACATACGTTGATGTAGACTTGCCGATGGCGGATCGTGCTATTGGCGCGCGAGTCAAGGTAAATGACTTGACCGCGAATATCGGTGCACTGTATGGCATCACACCGGGATTGAAACTCGTGGCCAATGTGGGGCGCGGCTTCCGCGCACCGAATATATTTGATCTTGGTACCCTTGGGCCGCGGCCGGGCAATCGCTTCAATATTGCAAACGGCGGGTTGGAGCCCGAAGAAGTCATCACGGCGGATTTGGGTCTCAAATTCGCCGGCGCCCGGTTCATTGGCGAGGTAATCGCATGGAACGCAAACTACCGCGACAAGATTACTTCGGAGCTCACCGGGGACCTCGATGCAACCGGTCGAACAATTGTGCAATCACGCAACGCCGCGACCGTTGATTTATGGGGCTTTGAAGCTGGCGCCCGTCTGCGATCGACCGATGACCGCTTCGAATTCTCAGGCGTCGTCAACTATACCCGTGGCGATGAGACCGATGGTGGGACGCAACCCGCTGATCGAATACCCCCGTTAAACGGTCGTATCAGTGTTCTTTATAGCAGCGGGTCCGGTCGCTGGATCGAAGGCTACACAACTTTTGCGTCAAGGCAGGACCGGCTTAGTGATCGAGATGTCGATGACCCGCGAATCAATCCGCTGGGCACAGCCGGGTGGGCCACGTTCAATATCGCCGCCGGTTGGAGAATTAGCGACTTTCTCAACCTGAAGTTTCGGTTAGGCAACCTTCTGGACCAGCGCTACCGCGAGCACGGCTCTGGTATTGATGCACCGGGGCGGGACATTGGTATAACGGTCGAGGCGCGCTTCTAGGAGACAGACCACTATGGCGCGGGCCGGTTTTAAAATGGCTTGACCTGAATTTGCACGGGTCAGGGAACTGTAGGCCCGTAACAGGAGTCGAAAAAGCCGTGGTGGCCAAAAAATACCTGAAAATAATGGCCTGTGCCATGCTCATGTTCTGCTCGACGTCCGCGAGTGCCGATTTTTGCTCACTGAACTGGATCTGCCTGCGACCCATCGATCACAGCGACGGCAGCGCGGACTTTCTGGCCGAAAACCTTCGTGATTTTCCAGTCACTGTCAGTCTGCGGGTGCGCGCGCGAAATCTGCGTGCGGTTGGCGCGAATCCAGTTACGGTTACCGTTCCAGCCAAGCAAACGGTAGTCGTGACCCGGATGGATAAGCATAGCGAAAACCGCAGCACTTGGTATCGTTACAATTTTGATTGGACCGTGGGTAGTCACGATGCAATCCATGACGATTCAATTGTCTATCGATTTCCATACGAGACCGGCAAGCGCTATGGCGTGCTCCAGGGCTATGGCTCACGATTCAGCCACACTGGTCTGGAGCGCTATACCGTCGACTTCAATATGCCAGTTGGCACACCGGTGCATGCCGCGCGGGCGGGTGAAGTCGCGCGAGTGGTAGAACGGCACGACAAAGGTTGCTGGCAAGATGGCTGTGGTGAACATGCAAACTTTATGGTGATACTGCATGAAGATGGCACAACCGGCGAGTACTACCATCTGAAAAAAGACGGAGCGCTGGTGGCAGAAGGCGATCAGATTGAGCAGGGACAGTTGATCGCGTTGTCCGGAAACACCGGGCATACGACCATGCCTCACCTGCATTTTGGTGTTTATCGCGCAGCCAGTTGGGGTGCCACTCAATCTATTCCCGTGCGTTTTCGCAGCGACGCAGGAACCGTCACAACGCCACGTCGAGGTCGGGGCTACACTGCCCGATAGTGCGGGTTGATGGTTCGAGGCGCGCCGGGTAAGCGGGTTTACGCCATTATGTACAACCGCGGCCGGTAAGGAAGCGTAGAAACGCGAGCTTCGTCACGACGGGCATCCCAACTGTTTCGGATAATGTCGGCTCTCCCTGGAGAAGCCGAGAATGCACGAATTCGCAGAAGAATATGTCGTCAACTTGCAGCCCCGCGAGGAACGATTTTATACGCGACTCGGCGATGATTTCTTTGTGGCCACGTTTCCTAATGGCGTAAAGACCTGGGTCCATATGTACGAAGTCAATGGCCATACGCGACGCCAAACCATCGGTGTATATCCGGAAATGCCATTGCAAAAGGCACTTGATGCGCTGTTCTCGGCACGACGCGCTCAAGCTGTGGACGCACAACTCGCGACACAGGGCATGGATAACCCACAGGTCCGCATGACCGAAGACAGTCCCATCGATTTAACAGCCAAGATTCAAACCATCAAGTTGCCGCGAATGGGCAGGCGTTTTCTTGCCGGCGCGTTGAGCGGCGGTAGCATTGTAGGTCTGGTTGTGGCAGTTGTCGGTTGGGTTTTTGTTGGAAGCGGCCAGCCTACCCAGACGCCTGTGACTGCTGCCGATGATTCGGCTGATAGTGTGGTAGCGGTAGCGGCGGAGCCGGAGCTGGTGGAAGAACGCAAGAAAGCGCCAAGCGTCGCAGCACAAGTGGCAAGGGAAGTCAGCGCGGCAACCGAGGCTCCGGTTGCTACTGTGGTACCCGCCGAAACCGAAACGAAAGCGCCTGATCCAGGCAAGGCACAACGGGCGCTATTGCAGTTGCAGGAAGACTTGGCCGGCACGCTGGCAACAGCACAGTTGACCAGCGCCGTTGAGAACGGCCAACCGGTCGACAACTTGAGTTGGCTGATTGAATTGGATAAACAACCAAGGCGAGTTTTTTACTACGTTCGTGTTCGCGGGATGGCTGGAAGCAACCTGAAATACAATTGGCGATTCAATGGCAATTTACTGAAGGAAGAGACAGTGTCTGTGGGTAGTGGCTGGCATTCGCCCGCGTTTTCAGGAATTACGCTGACCGCCGAGCGGCTCGGGAATTGGCAGGTGGAAGTAGTCGGACCGGACGGAGATGCCCTGGGCTCCGAGGAATTCGAGACTCGCATGAGAAATGACGCCCTAACCTTGAGCCAGCGCTGACAAACACGACAACTCGGGTCACACTAGGCGACCGGTGAAGCACTTCGAAGCAATCTCAATCGATCTTGACGACACGTTGTGGCCGATTACGCCCGTCATCCGCCGCGCCGAAAAACGTGTTCGGAAATGGTTGCGGCATCATTGCCCACGCGTCGAGCTCGATGTCGAGACCAGTCGATTTGCCGTGATGCGTCAGGAGGTTTTGCGCAGGCATCCCGACCGTAGTCATGATTTTGCTTTCCAACGCCGTGCCGCACTTACGATGCTACTGGAAAACGCCGGATATGATTTTTCAACGGCAGAGACTGCTTATCAGGTATTTTCCAGTGCGCGCAATGAGGTCCAGCTTTATGCTGATGTTATTCCGGCGTTGGAGCAACTGAGCGAACGATTTATATTGTTAGCGGTGACCAATGGTAGTGCCGATCTGGAGCATATCGGTTTGTCAGAACTATTCGATTATTCGATTCGCGCTGCCGATGTCGGCGTGGGCAAACCTGAAGCGGCGATCTTTGCGGCTGCTGCCGCAGCCGCCGGTGTCTCACGCGCTCGCGTGCTACACGTCGGCGACGCGCCGCTGGAAGATATTACTGGCGCACAAGACGCCGGGATGTCGGCTGTATGGATGAATCGTTTTGGCCGCACTTGGCCGCAGGAGCATCCCCCGCCGATGGCTGAAATCGAGAGCCTGGACGAGCTGCACCAGCATCTGTAGAACAGCCGCGTTCACAGGCGGCAGTGAGCCTGCCCGCGTTTTTCCAGATAGCGCTGATGATAATCTTCGCCACGCCAGAAAACGGTAGCTGCCTCAATTCGCGTTGCTATCGGCGCCGACAATTCTTTTGAATCGTCCAGCGATTTTTTTGATGCCTCGGCTGTTTCGCGTTGTGCTTCGTCGTGATAAAAGATTACCGATCGATATTGGCTGCCGCGATCGGGGCCCTGGCGATTGTGTTGAGTTGGGTTGTGGCATGACCAGAATTTTGCCAGCAGCTGATCATAAGACGTAATCGTCGGGTCAAATTCTATTTGCACGACTTCGACGTGTCCGCTTTGGCCGGTGCAGACATCCTCATAGCTCGGATTGTCGAGCGTGCCTCCCATATATCCGACCGCTGCATCGATAATATCGAGTTCGCGAAAAGCCGCTTCAACACCCCAGAAGCAGCCAGCCCCAAAAGTCGCAATTGTCATTTCGCTAATACCTCAGTGTGCTAAGACCGGCAGGCTTGTAAATAATTCTAAGGTCGTGGCCAGGAGGGCCATTGTATCGTCTACCGCAAGGGGGCCAAAATGCCATCCGCATCCGGGGTCACGAGCGGCTTTTGCTCGCGCTTTTGACGATGACGTGCGATGATCTTGCCTCCGGGAGGCGCGTCGGTGCAAACATGAGCTGGTCCCCCGTTACGCTATTTTCGCTAATTCTCGTAGGGCTGACCATCGTCACCGTGATCGGTGTATGGCGGTGGCGTGTCGCCGCGCTGGTGCGCAGGACACACGAACTCGAAGAGCGTGTCATGCAGCGCACGGCCGCTTTGCAAATGGCCACCGAGGAACTCCATTTTCTCGCCTTTCACGACGATCTCACGACACTGATCAATCAACGTGGTTTCTGGCAGCACGCCGATAAACTCGAAATGGAGTCACGCACCGGCGACAAAATGTTTGGTTTGGTGCTGGTGGATCTCGATCACTTCAAGAACATCAACGATGCTTACGGTCATCGAACCGGCGACGAAGTGTTGCGTCACTCAGCCGGGTTGATGCAACGTCAGTGTCGAGAGGATGATTATGTTTGCCGCTACGGTGGTGAAGAATTTGCTATTTTCGTAGTTGATACCGATCCGGACAGCCTGCGGCAATTTGCCGAGAAGCTGCGTGCCACAATGGAGGACAACCCATATAAGGGGGAACGTGGTGAAATTTCGTTTACCGCCAGCGTCGGTGTCGCTTACTGGCTAGGTGGCAAGGACAATGTGGAGGCGATGTTCGGGCGCGCGGACAAAGCGATGTACGAGGCCAAGGAAACGCGTAATACCTGGATGATGTGGAATCCGGCCATGGACTTCGAATCCGGACAGGAACGCGCCGATACTGACAAAAGAAGGTTTTCAGCAGATTAGCATTCCGCTGCACTAGCCAGATCGACACCTCAACCGCTCCTGCTGCGTCCCGAGCGGTGCAGTATCATGGCAGTCCCGGGCGGTTGTCCGCTAATGAGTCATCCGTGTTTACCCTGTTTGTTCAAAGCCTGGTTCGATACCCGAAGTTGCTCGTTAGCAGTCTTTGGCCGCCGTCTGACAGTAGCGCGCGCCGAACACCAAAACGCGTGCTGATCATGCTGCTGTTTCTACCTCTATTCGCGTTATTGCAGATGTCACACTGGTTTGGGTTTTTATTGGACGAGCTGTTTTTTCGATCCTATCGGAAAGTTGAGATAAACAAACCGGTGTTTGTAAGTGGTGTTCCGCGTAGCGGTACAACGATGGTGCATCGTACGCTGGCACTCGACACGCAATTTACGACGTTAAGTACTTGGGAGTGTCTGTTTGCGCCGTCAATCAGCCAACGACGGTTGATCCGGTTGATAGCACGAGCCGACGGTTGGATTGGTAGACCACTCGGACGGATGTCGCGATGGTGTGAGCAAAGAGCTTTTGGCGGACTCGGTGATGTACATGGTATGAGTCTTGCGGATGCAGAAGAAGATTATTTTGTCTTCATGCCCGTGCTCAGTTGTTTTATTCTGGTTGTGCCATTTCCCTATGCGCAGTGGTTGTGGGATATCGGTGAATTTGACCGACGCGTCGATCCGGCACAAAGGCAACGTTTGATGACCTATTACAGACGTTGTGTGCAAAAACATCTTTACGCGAGCGGACCGGGCAAGCGGTTTTTATCCAAAAATGCATCGTTTCCGCCCCTGCTAGGCAGCCTCGCGACAGAGTTTCCTGACGCGCGCTTTGTCTTTTGTTTGAGGGACCCCTTGGAAGTCGTGCCTTCTCAGCTCAGTTCCCTGCGCAGTGGCATGGAATTTTTCTGCAACGATCCGTACGATTTTGGTTTTCGTGACAAGATGATAGATCAGCTGGACTATTACTACCGTAACCTGATTGAGACACCGATTCCGGACGAACAGCGGGCGTGGATAAAAATGAATCAATTCAAGCCGGATTTATCAGTCGGCGTAGAGAATATCTACAAGAGTCTTGGCTTGGCGATGTCAGACGAATACCGGAAACGGCTGGCAACGGTGTCTGATGCGGCGCGTGATTATTGCAGTGCGCATGACTACCGGTTGGATGAATTCGGTTTGGACGCCGCAAGCCTGCGGGCACGTTTTGCCGATACGATTGCTGAGTTGGAGCTGGGGCCAGCGACAAATACTGGTGCATCCGTGTGATGGTGACAGTTCCTGGCCCATCAGCGACGATGCCACAGATTTCGCAAATGCGTATTGCGATGTTTTCGGACGCGATTCCGGACCGCAACGGCGTTGGCACCTACTACCGCGATCTCAGTGTGCATCTGAGCGACCGGGTCGAACGTGTCGAGCTGTTTTGCCCGGAACAAGACGCGCGGGGTCGCTGGCGAGACCCCGTCCGCTTGCCTTTGCCGGGTGACAAGACTCAAAAGATTTGCATCCCGAATCCACGCCAAATGCACCGCCGATACGTCCGGCTCGAGCCTCATGCGGTAGTCTTATCAACCCCAGGCCCGTACGGTTTTCTTGGCTTGTGGCTGGCGCGAAAGTCTGCGGCGAATATTGTTGTTGGTTTTCATACACATCTTGAGAAACTGACAGAGCTCTACTGGCAAAAATCGCCTGGTTTTGGCCGGCTCTCCAAATGGTATCTGGAAAGCAGTCATCGTTTATTATTTCGTCATGGTCAGATCGTCCTGGTCAACTCCGAAGCGATGGTAGCGATCGCAAAAAAGATTGGTGCGAATGATGTCAAAGTAATGGGTACGACGATTGCGCCGGTATTTATCAACACACCAGTTACGCCGTTGCGTGAACAGTTGAGGATTGTAACGTTTGCCGGGCGGCTCGCGGCTGAAAAACATCTGGAGTCCATCATCGCGGCGGCGCAGGCGATTCCCGCAATCGAATTCAGAATTGCCGGGGATGGACCGCAACGTGAATTGGTCGCTGCAGCCGCTGAACGCATTCCGAATCTGTCATATCTGGGTTGGCTACCCCGATCACGGATGCCGGTGTTGATCGACGCAACTGATATGCTTGTATTGCCGTCGCATGTCGAGTCCTTTGGCACTATCGCGCTGGAGGCGATGACGCGAAATCGGACAGTGCTGGTATCACGGGAGTGTGGTATTACTCAGTGGAAGACACTGAGTCCGGGTCTCAACCAGATCGGTGCCGATGAAACGCTTACCGACGCAGTCTTGCGTGTTGCCAGTTTGGATCCTGCGCTGCGTAGCCAGAAGGCAAAGCTTGCCCGGACCGCTGCGTGCGAACTCAACGAATGGGCGGTGAATCACTGGCTGGATGTATTGTCACGATCCACCGCAGCCGGGGTGAGAAATGCCTGAACCGGTCTGGCTGGTCTCCGTACACGACCTAATGCCCGATACGATTGGCGCTGTGCAGGACCTTGTGCAACAACTGGACCAGCTCCAGGTCACACCGCTAACGCTTTTGGTTGTACCAGGGGGTGCTTGGTCAACAGCCGATATTGAATGGCTGCGATCCCGTCAGAATCGTGGCGACAATCTGGCAGGTCACGGCTGGATTCATCTCGCAGCACCGGCGCGTGACTTCTACACCAGTATTCATAGCCGCTTTTTCTCTCGCGGCGTCGCCGAGCATTTGCCGTTAGACTCGCAAGAAATCTCAACCCTGATAAGAAATTGCTATGACTGGTTTGTTGCAAACGATTTCGCAGAGCCAGATCTGTATGTGCCGCCGGCCTGGGCCATGGGCCGGATATCCCGGCAGCAACTGCGTGAGTTGCCATTTCAGAGTTATGAATCGCTGAGCGGCGTTTACGATGCGACGAACGATCTATTCCAGCGCTTGCCATTGATGGGATTTCAAGCCGATACCAAATTGCGAGCGTTGTCGCTGCGCGTGTCAAATACACTCAATATTGGGGCAGCCAAAATCAACGGCCGCTTGCGAGTGGCGATTCACCCACACGATCTCGAACTGCGCATGCGTGAAGATCTCCTGCGGCTGCTGTCTACTCCGGCCAGGTGTCGGGCGTACGACTAAGGCTGTGAACAACAGTACGCTGTCTACGGCACCACCGGCTTTTACCGCGCAGGAAGCGGCACAGATAGTCAAGACCCATTTCGATCTGGACGCTACGGCAAATTCGCTGGTTAGTGAGCGCGATCAGAATTTTCATATTGATGCCGGGTCAGGACTGCAGTTTGTACTCAAGATTGCCAATCCGTCCGAGGATCGAGAGGTCGTCGATTTTCAGGTTCAGGCGTTGCGTCATGTTGCCGAGGTCGATCCCGGCTTGCCACTGCCACGGGTCCGTACCGGCGTCAACGGATCGGACATAATTGAAGTTACCGCGTCCGACGGAACCCGGTGTTTTGCGCGTATGGTTAATTATTTGAGTGGCACGCCACTCGGACATACCAACGGGTCCACAGCAATGTTGCAGCACGCACAAGGCCGGCTGCTTGCACGCCTGGGTCGCGCATTGCGTGGATATTTTCATCCGGCCGCGCACCACGCGTTGTTATGGGATCTAAGAAATGCCCTGCAGCTACGCGAGTTACTGAGCCACATCACCGATGCACATAAACGCGGTTGCGTTGAACACGTGTTAGACGGTTTTGAAAGTGTCGTGCAACCGGTGCTCCCAGGCTTGCGTGCTCAGGTAATCCATAACGATCTGAATCCCGGCAATCTGCTTGTCGATCCTGACAGGCCCGACCACATTACAGGTATTATTGACTTTGGCGACCTGGTGTATGCACCACTCATTATCGATGTTGCGGTGGCAGCTGCGTATCAGTTGGCCGAAACCCGTGACCCTTTACAACCGATAGCAGCCCTGCTGTCGGCCTATCACTGCGTTACACCGCTGGAGGAGACTGAGCTCGCAGTGCTGTTCGACCTGCTTGCGACACGTGTGGCCATGACTGTCGTGATCTCCAGTTGGCGCGCGGCCCGCTATCCAGAGAACAGTGAATACATTCTGACCAGCAACCCACGTGCAGTCCGCCTGCTCGAAGGCCTGGCCGAGATGGTGCGAGGCGATGCTGAAGATTATTTTCGCAACGCTTGCGCCTTGCCAGTTCGTACGTCCGCCAGCAAAGAATCCGATGACGAGCTAATAGTCAGACGCGAACGGCTGCTCGGACCCAGTTACCGATTGTTTTATGATCACCCGTTGCACTTTGTTCGTGGCGAGGGTGTTTGGTTGTACGATCCGGCAGGACGTGCCTACCTGGATGTCTACAACAATGTGCCGCACGTCGGGCACTGTCACCCCCGCGTAGTCGATGCGATCGCCCGACAGGCGGCGCAGCTGAATACCCACACACGTTATTTACATCATGGCGTCGTGGATTACGCGCAGCGACTGGGCGAGTTATTACCATTTGATGACCCGGTTTGCTTGTTTTGCTGTTCCGGTAGCGAAGCTAACGAATTGGCTTATAGAATTGCCAAGGCCCATACGGGGGCCACCGGCGTTGTGGTGACCACCCACGCGTATCACGGTAACACCAGTACTGTCGCACAGTTCTCCACCGCAGATAGCTCAGCAGAGCATCGTGGCGATTTTGTACAAACAATCGCGGCACCCGATGACTATCGTGGCAGCCACGAGCATGGTGCAGAATGCTTGGCAGAGCACTATGCATCACAGGTCCATTCGGCCGTTGACCGCTTGCGGGAAAGAAACATCCGACCTGCTATGCTGCTGGTTGATACAATTTTCTCCTGCGACGGCATCGTCACACCGCCATCCGGTTTTGTTGCCCGGGCGGCTAAATATATGGCCGCCGGCGGCGGGTTGCTGGTCGCTGATGAAGTGCAGGCAGGGTTTGGCCGTACGGGCGAGCACCTGTGGGGTTTTGAGCGACACGATGTTGTGCCCGATATCGTGACCCTGGGAAAACCGATGGGAAACGGTTATCCATTAGCGGCAGTCGTTTGTCCCCGGACAATCGTTGAGAAATTCGCGCAGCAATTTGACTATTTCAATACCTTTGGCGGCAACCCCGTAGCCAGTGCCGCGGGTATGGCTGTACTCGATGTGCTGCGAGACCAGTGCCTGCAGCAAAACGCGCTGCAAGTGGGGGCCTATCTGAAAAGCCGACTGGGGGAGTTGCAGGGCCGGCATGCATCAATCGGCGACATTCGTGGTGCCGGTTTGTTTCTGGGGATAGAACTGGTTCGTGATCGTGACAGCCTTGAACCGGCAGGTGACCATGCAAGAGCCATAGTCAACGCAATGTGTGAACAAGGCGTTTTAATAGGTGCGACTGGCCCCCACGGCAATGTGCTGAAGATTCGACCGCCATTGGTGTTTTCCCAGAGCAATGCCGATGAGCTGATCGATAAGTTGAGTTCACTGTTCTAGCGTCAGCTATACTCAGCCTAGTTTGTGGTTTAAAGGGAACCAAGGGGATAAGCATGACGAAACTAAGCAACTTGTGCATCACTGCGGCACTGACGTACCTGGTGTGCAGCACATCCGTGTTAGCCGAAGACGAGAAGTCAAACCCGTCTATTCGGCCGATAGAAATATTTGCCTGTGACTACAACAATGGAAAGGATGCGGCTGATCTGGTGCGGGCAACGGCGCGTTGGAATACCTGGATGAATAAGAACAACCAAAGCGAATACTGGGCGTTTACACTGGCGCCGATGTTTCATAGCGAGCAGATTGATTTCGATGTCGCGTGGGTCGGCGGTTGGAAAGACGGGGCGACTATGGCAGCAAGTACTGAGTTCTGGCTGACGAAGGGCGCATTGATGCAGGCCGAATTTGCCAAGGTGGTGACCTGCAACATTCATACGAATTTTGCTGTGCTCGATATCAGCCCCTCGCCGGATCCATGGGCATCGGGTCCGGTGGAATTCTCCAACTGCACCGTCGAAAAAGGACGCAGTCATGAAGATGCAATTGGCGCCATCCACAAATGGATAGCCTACCAATCGGAACATGGTATCGAATCCGGTAATTATGTTTTGTATCCTGCATACGGTGAAAGTAGCGAGGCCGAATACGACTTCAAGTGGGTGGTTGGCTACAGTTACAAGGCATTCGGCAAAAACTACGATATGTACGGTACAGGTGCAGGCTGGCGCAAGGCAGAAGAACTTTTTGGGGGCTTGCTGGATTGCGATAACGCACGCGTATACCATGCGACCGCAGTTCGCACCGTCGAACTCGACTAATTACCCGAGTTTTCGAATCAGCCCGGTCGTGCGTTGCATGGTCGGGTTTTTTATCTGCGTACTTGCCTGTTGGTGTAGAGTTCTGGTGTCTGAGACCGTACTCTAAGTATGTCTCTGACAGGGGTTTTTAATGGCCGGTACGTCAACGAGCGGGCAAGTCCAGGGTCCACCGGATAGCGTGTGCATCATTCGCCTTTCGGCAATCGGGGATTGCTGTCACACGGTCCCGGTGCTGCGCACGCTGCAGTCTGCCTGGCCTTCGGCTAGTTTCACCTGGGTAATCGGAGCGACCGAAGCCCATCTGATTGGCGATATTCCCGGCGTAGAATTTGTCGTGCTGGATAAGAATAAGGGTGCGAAGGGCTACCTGTCCGTGCGACGGGCGTTGCGAAAACGCCGTTTTGACGTGCTGCTACACATGCATGCGTCCATGCGTGCCAATCTCGTCAGTCTGTTGGTTTCGGCGCCTTATCGATTGGGTTTCGATCGGGTTCGCGCCCGCGACCGGCAATGGCTATTCACCAACCAACGTATTGCGGATCGCCCAAAGCAACATGCTATGGACGCTCTATTCGGGTTCGCGCAGCACCTGGGCGTAAGCGATCGGGTTCTGCGGTGGGATATTCCGGTTAGCGATGCCGATCGCAGTGTCATTGACGATCGCATTCAGTCCAATAGAAAGTCGCTGATTATCAGCCCCTGTAGTAGCCAGCGTTTTCGGAATCATCGCAACTGGAGCGCGGAGCGTTACGCCGCTGTCGCCGATCATGCGGTCGAACGTCACGATATGCAGGTTGTCTTAACCGGTGGTAACAGCTCGTTGGAACGGGAATACGCTGAACGCATTGCCAGCCTGAGTCAACACACTACGGTAAATCTTGTTGGCCAAACCACGCTTAAACAACTGCTGGTGTTGCTGGAGCGCGCTACCGCCGTGTTGTGCCCCGACTCCGGGCCAGCTCACATGGCTACGGCCGTGGGCACGCCAGTCATTGGCCTTTATGCGACGTCGAATCCGGCGCGCACCGGTCCGTATCTGAGTCAGCACTGGGTGGTAAACAAATATCCGGAGGCCGTCGCAGCACAGTTTGGCAACGATGTCGACGGACTGCGGTGGGGGACACGGGTGCGTAACCCGCAGGCAATGGATCTGATACAGACCAAGGAGGTGACCACAAAGCTCGATCAGATCATCGCCGGCACTACCATGTCCCCATGAACATCTTGCGCCAGACTTTGACGATGCGGTGGTATTGCATATTGATGTTCGTATTTCTGTCGGCGTGCGCTTATACACCGACACACGACATACCGGTTCAACCCGAGTTCATTCACGCTGGGATTGAACCCGGCGATGAAGTGGAGATCATTACTGTGGACGGCCGGGCAATGTCGCTGGTTGTAGTCGAGGTTGAGGAAAACGCAATTGCCGGCGAGGAAGAGCGGGTCGCGTTCGATGAAATCGCTAAGCTCACGAAACGTTCCTGGCGTGAACCGACGCACCCGTGTGGTGCCGGTCGTCCCGTTGGTTGTTCGATACCCGGTGCTGTGAATGCCATAGACGAGTCGGCGGGATCGCGTTTTCACCCGGCATGCGCACGACATGATTATTGTTATCGTCACGGTCACGCGACTTACGGTGTCGATCGTGAGGCTTGCGATACGCGCTTTTACACCGACCTGAAGGCGCATTGCAATAAAGACAAGCTTTTTGGCGTCCTCAGCCTGGGATCCCTGGCCGAAGACGCTAAGTGCCTTGCCATGGCGGAATCCATGTATCAGGGTGTTCGGAGGTTTGGCGAAGATGCTTTCCTGATTGCAACCAGTACCTATTGCCCGTACGACGCACAGTAACTCATCTATGGTTTGGGCGAATAAGCCGCTCGGCCGGTATTTCATTTTGAAACTGCTGTCCAAGTATCTGCCAGTAGGTCCACGGGCGCATCGCCAGCATCAGTCCGACATTGCGCTTTTGCTCAGGCGGCAGATTCATGTCGAGATCGGCCAGATCGTCGAACTCCCTTTCCAACCGTGCCAGTCGTCGTGTCAGGACGCTGATCGCCGCTTCTGAGAGTTCGGCGGTCTCAAAAGTCAGGGCATCGTCCCGGCCGGTAAATTTCGAACGCACGAAATCCTGTTTGACTTCCTGTTCGTAGAGCTTGCGGATCGGCCCATCGGCTCGCCAGGCGATACGTCTGTTCGTCATGAGGCGAACGCGGTTCTTCGGATGCAGTTCGATCAACCGTAGTCTGTCCAGACGCGCCAGGACCTGGGTGTTATGCGGTCCGTCAAGTTCCAGCTTGCGAGCGATGCGCGCAGGCTTCCAGCCCGTCAGAAGCAGATAGAAATAAGTCAGCATCGTCGTGTTGCCAGCCAGTGCCTTCTCCTGATCGAGGTCTAGTCGGGTCGTATCTTCGTCCTCGCCGAGCCGCGTCATGCGGGTGAGGTCGTACAGATTCATATCGAGAAAACGACACGCATCCTCAAGCCGTTGTAGCGAAAACGTCTGTTCTGAGAACAAGCGCTTGACACTCGCCTCGCTCAGCTTCAATGCGCCGGCCAGATCCTGATAAGTCAGCCCGCGTGCGCGCAAGACCTTCTTGAGAGCGTTTAGTACGTCGGCTGTTTGACTCATGTTCGTCTCGTCAGTTTGAACCCGAGGTATTATAAAACAATACTTCTAAAATTCGTATTGTTTTTCGCTTCTGAATAGGTCTTTACTGACAATCGTGGCGATCAGGGAGATCGCGCCCCGATCAAACGACGTGCAACGTCAGGAGTATCACATGAAGAATCTATTACTGATCGTCTCGGCCGCTGTTCTGGCGTCCGCCTGTACGGGCGCTCCTCAGCATCGGGCCGCTGTGCAGGATGACTCCATGGAGCGGGTCACGGTAGGCACAGTGCAAAAGGAAATCCGCCTTGGTATGAGCGCCGCCGACGTGGCTGCGGTACTGGGCTCGCCAAATATCGTATCGACAGACACCGATCGCAACGAAGCGTGGATTTACGACAAATTCGCGACTGATGTCGTTTACTCCCGCAGCCGCGGTGGAGTACTCGGTCTGATCATTGGTGGCGGAACTGATATCAGTGCAACCGGTATCGGTGCGAGCAGCTACGAGGCTGGTGCCGAATCGAGTTCGCAACGCACACTGACTGTCGTCATAAAGTTCGACGCTGACCAACGCGTGCGTGATTTCGCCTATCACACGGCCCGCTTCTAGGGGTGACGACGTGCGGGCGGTCATTGCATTAAGTGTTGCGCTCATTCTTGGGCTATGCCTGGGTTGCGCGACCGCGCCGCCCAAGGATGTCCTGACTTTTTCCGCCGACACACTCGAACGGCGCAATCTACAGACCCGTCGTTTCGATGGCATCTCTGAAGAAGCGATCCTGGCAGCCTCGGCAGGCGTACTACAGGATCTCGGGTTCAATCTCGACGAAAGCGAGGCAACGTTGGGTGTGATTGTGGCGTCCAAACAGCGCACAGCCCGAGAGCCATTGCAGATGGCCAGGAAGATTCTGCTGCAACTCTTCCTGAGTGTGGACAGCGAAGTGCACGACAAACAACGTATTCGTGTTGCGCTAGTGAGCCGTCCGGCGGATAAACTTGATGATGACTCGTTCCAGGTCAGAGTTACGTTTCAGCGTGTTGTGTGGAATACCGCTGACGAAGTCGCAGCCACCGAATCCATAGACGAACCGGACATTTACCAACAATTTTTCGAAAGACTGTCGCAAAGCGTCTTTCTGGAGGCGCATCAGATATGAACAATACTTACATACGCGTGACCGTAATGCTGTTCATTCTGGTCATGATCGTCGGGTGCGAAACGCTGTCTTATGGCCAGGTACTCGATGCGGGCAACGCAGTGGAATTGCGCAGCTATCAAACGCGAGCCTTCGACACCACGGACAAGGTTCAAACACTGCGCACAATCATTGCCACAATGCAGGACCTGAGTTTTGTAATAGACAAGGCGGACGCGGAGCTCGGCTCGGTAAGCGCCACTCGACTCGACGGATACGAACTCCGATTGACTGTGACTGTGCGCCCCCGCGGTGATTCGCAGTTGCTGGTGCGGGCCAATGCGCAATGGGAGCTGGTTGCTGTGGAGGAGCAACAGCTTTACCAGGATTTCTTCACTTCGCTGGAAAAATCCATGTTTCTTGCCGCCCACCAGGTCGACTAGGGCAAAACGCCAGCCGGCCTTATGCGCAGCGCGCCAGGCTGTCGGCGAGCGTGTGTCACATATGATTGGAATAACTCTAATTGTGCGGTGCCACATCTTAGGAAAGAGTCAAATTTTGTCATCAATAACCTGTGCATATTTCAATCAGGCCGGCGGTTAATTAGTCTTGGTGGACGCTCGCCCATAAGAGTGAGTGGTTATATCTGGGGGAAAAATGAACACCAAGATTATTGCCGCTGCGGCGGTGGTGGTTTTTGCAGTTTTTAGCTTTTTTTGTCTGCGCGGTAATGCGCCGGCGATGGCTGCGGATCTCACGACGAAATCGACGGGCACACTGGCTGCTGCGGGCATGAACGCAGTCTCGGTTGGTGTCAACGGTCGCGATGTTAGCCTGACAGGCATCGTCCCCACGGTGGATCACAAGGCCAGGGCGGAGGAGCTGGTAAGCGACATCAGGGGTGTGCGTACCGTTTCCAATGAACTGCAAGTCGGCGGTGCGTCGGCGCCGGTAGCGGTTGCAGCAGCAAGCGCTGCGCCCGTAGCGGTCACACCCTATGAATTTCGAATTACCAAGACGCCTGACGCCGTAACTTTAAAGGGTCTGGTACCGGACAACGCAACGCGCCGTCAGTTGTTGGACCAGGCGAATCGCGCGTTTGGGTCGTCACAGATTCAAGATGAAATCGAGCTGGCACCGGGCGCGCCGAGCGACTGGTCCCGCGCTTTGACCGCAGTTCAGTCGGAGTTGTCTGGATATGTGCAGGGTGATGCCTACCTGAGTGATCAGAACGTTCAGGTACGCGGTCTGGTTCCGGCAGATCGGGATGCAGCGACAGCCCGGCTCGCGGCAGCGATACCTGAGCAATACCGTGCCGATATCGAATTGCAGGCGCCGGCCGGGCAGAGCGTGTCCGATTGCCAGACGGAGCTCAACACCTTGCTCGCGAATAATCGCATTAACTTCGCGGTCAATAGCGCAAGTATCAGTAGTGGCAGTTATGCCCTGCTGGATCGACTCGCGAACGTCGTTCGCGGTTGTTCATCAGCCAGAATTCAGATTTTGGGACACACAGACTCACAAGGCGCGCCAGATGCCAATGCGGCATTGAGTCAGCGCCGCGCACAGTCGGTTGTGGCCTATTTGATAGCGGCCGGTATTGCCGGTGATCAGTTGGTTGCTGAAGGCTTCGGCGAGACGCAACCAATTGGCAGCAATGAAACAAGAGAAGGGCGCGCGCTCAACCGACGCATCGAATTTAATGTACTGGGGATAGAAAAATGACTTATTTATTAGCACAAATGTTGACCTGCCTGGTCGTTGCCGGTCTGATAGGCGCGGTCGCCGCCTGGATGATACGGCATGCTTTGGCCAGTCAGCAGGTTAACGAAATCGAAAGCCGTTGGTCTGGTCGTCTGCGTGGCGCGGAAAAGCAGCGCGAGCGCGAAGTAGCGAGTCTCCGCTCGGAAATCTCGGATTGGCAGGAGCAAGTGCCACAACTCGAATCAAAGATTTCGGAAAGAGATGACCGCATAGATGAGTTTGAGAAAAAGTTTCCTTTGCTGGAAACTAAAATCAGCGAACGTGATGCGACCATCATTGATCTGAATTCCGAAGTTAAGAGAGTGAAAGCGGAACTTCCAACGTTCGAAAGCCGCGTGACAGAGCGCGACAAGACCATAAGCGGCCTGAAGAGCAAGCTTGAGGAACAAACGAAGAAAATTTCCCCGCTTGAGAAAGAAGTTTCCGAGTTTAGACAGATCAACTCGACACTCGAGAAGGATATTCAGGGCCTTAGACAGAAAGTGCCCACTCTCGAAAAAGACGTGGACGGATACAAGCAAAAGTACTCAGCAGCAGAGAAAAGCCTGGCTGATTATCAGCAGAAACACTCGGTTACCCAGAAAGACCTTGCGGATCGCAAGAGCAGATTCGCGTCCGTCGAGAAAGAAGTGGGCGACTACAAGCGGAAAATACCCGCCTTGGAATCAGAGATTGAATCGCACAAGCGCAAGCTCCCCACACTTGAGGCAAGCATACGCGAGCGAGACAACCAGCTAAAAGAACTGAGAACGCAGGCAATCAGGGCGACCAGCGATCTGGAGAAAAACCAGACCCGGCTAAGACAGCTTGATGGCGAAGTCGGTCAATGGCGCAACAAGTACCGCGAGATAGAGCCGAAACTCAAGGATCGCGATGCGCAAATCTCGAAGCTGGAAAGAGAGGCCACTACCTGGCGCGACAAGTACAGCAGCAGCAAAGGACATATCGCGGACAAGGAACGTCACATCGTACGTTTGACCGGGCAACTGGACGATACGAGCAAAAAACTGACTCGAGCGGAACAGTCGTTAGCTAAGAAAGACCATGTACTGAAAGTGGCCGCGACAAAGACGCGCCGCCCTGCAACAAGCCGTAAGGCACGCACTACAAGAAAGAAGACTGCGAAAAAGGTCACGCGGGTCCGGCGCTCAGCAACCACGACGCGTAAGCGCCGGACTGCTGCCAAGAAGACGGCGAAGAAAACCACCCGGACCCGGCGCGCGGCAACGACGACCAAGAAGGCACTGGCGAGAAAAACCAGAAGCACTGCGACCAGAACGGCCACCAGTCGTCGGAGAGCAAGCGGGCCCGGCTGGCGCTTGTCCAAACCCAAAGGACGCAAGGACAACCTGCGTGAGATCGACGGCGTAGGACCGGTGCTGGAACGCACGCTAAATAAGTTGGGTGTCTACCACTTCAAGCAGATCGCCGGATTCTCCAAACAGGATGTCGAGTGGGTAGCAGAGCATATCGATACGTTTCCTGATCGCATCAGGCGCGACAAATGGGTGCAGCAATCGAAAAAACTGCATCGTCAACATTACGGGCGCACTCGGTAACGAGCTAATTGGAGACGCTAAAAAAACCCCGCTTTTTGCGGGGTTTTTTGTGCTGTATCCAGGCGATAAGTACAAATCCGAATTGCAAGATCGACCCGGGCATGTAGCCTGATAGGAGTATCAAAAGGAGAAACTTATGGAGGTCCTGCTAGCTTTAATCGTTATAGCATTCGCCTTACCATTGGTGATGTTCGCCAGCCCGATTTTGCTCTTTATCGTGCCGCTGATCGTGGTCGGATTGGTGGTCAGTTATATCGTACGCGGCAGCTCACATCGGGGTCGACTCTGGCATTGGAAGGATCGGACTGGATAACAAGCATCAGGCTGCGTGTCGAATAGTATTCCGACCGGCAGATTTAGCCCGGTAGAGAGCCGCATCCGCCCGCGCTATCAGCGTTTCGTGTGTATTGCTTCCCTTCATTGCCGCAACATCAATCTGACTGACTAGCGCCCGGTTGTTTGTAACAGCCGGCAAAACCGAGGTCAGCAACCGCCGTTCGTAACCTCTCCGCCAATGCGCCAGTCGAGTGTTGTTTCCGGTGCATCTGGAGAAGCTCTGGTTGCGGATCGTTTGCGGCAGTGTTTTGATGAGAGAAACGTGGTGCTGGAGCAGTGAATGGATCTGGTTTCGGTTGCGGTAGTGGCAGGCGGGTTGCTCGCTTTTTCCATGGTGTCCGGTCGCTTTCAGGGGATCGCTGTGACACCGCCAATGATCTTTATTGCCTTTGGATTTCTCATCGGTAGCGGTGGGCTGGGACTTGCTGAAGTTGATCCCGGTCATGGTGCAATCCACATTATTGCGGAACTCACGCTAATCCTCGTGTTGTTTACCGATGCTGCCAGGATCGATCTGCAGGGACTTGTGCGCGACCACAATCTGCCGGTACGGATGCTGTTGATTGGGCTGTCGCTAACAGTGTTGGCGGGGACCCTGGTGGCGACACAGCTCTTCCCGCAATTCACGTTGTGGGAGGCCGCTCTTTTGGCCGCATTGCTTGCGCCGACTGATGCGGCGCTGGGGCAATCGGTTATTTCCTCCCGGGAGGTCCCGGTGCGTATTCGCCAAACCCTGAACGTAGAAAGCGGGCTCAATGATGGCATCGCATTGCCAGCGGTGTTGTTATGCGCTGCCTTTGCGAGCCTGCACCAGGAGGCATCCGGTGCCGGTCAATGGGTGCAGTTTGCTTTTTTCCAGGTCACGCTGGGCCCGTTGGTTGGGGTGGGGGCCGGCTATCTCGGTGGGCGCCTGCTCGATACGGCAGGCGAACGCGGATGGGCCAGCGAGCCATTTCTCGGGATTGGTATTTTGTCGCTGGCGATGCTGAGTTTTGTGCTCGCCGAACTTGTCGGTGGAAATGGCTTTATCGCGGCATTTGTTACCGGGATGGTGTTTGGCAACACGATAAAGAATCAGTGTGTGTTCCTTTTCGAGTTCATGGAGACGGAGGGTCAACTGCTGATGCTCATCACATTTATGATTTTCGGGGCCGCATTGGTCCCGGAAGCCCTGGCACATCTGAACCTGATGACCATTGTCTATGCTGTACTGAGCCTCACTGTCATCCGTATGGCCCCGATCGTCATTTCCTTGCTGGGGTCCGGCGTGAGCTTGCCGACACAGTTGTTCCTGGGCTGGTTTGGGCCACGTGGGCTGGCCTCGATCCTGTTCGTATTGCTGATATTGGAGGAGGCTGATGTCCCACACCACCAGGAATTACTGACGATCACCGTGGCGACCGTGGTGCTGAGCGCATTGCTGCATGGGGTCACGGCCGCGCCGCTGGCACGTGCCTATGGCAGCCTGGCGGCGCGTATGGGGGAGTGCGCCGAGAACCGGCCTGTGACCGCAATCCCGCTGCGGGAAGGGCACGTGCCGCACGACCTGCCCAAAGACGCGTAACGACTCGGCGTCGGCGTTGTCATATAACGGTGACGCCCCGAGAAGGATCCGCGATAATCACCCCATGACCTCATTTATTGCTGAACTCAGACGTAGAAACGTTCTACGAGTGGCCGCCGCATATGCTGTGGTGGGCTGGATACTAATTGAAGCCGGTTCCGTGCTGTTGCCAACCTTTGGCGCGCCGGAGTGGTTTTTCAAAGTCTATGTGTTGCTCGTTGTCGCCGGTTTCTTGCTGACGCTGTTACTGGCATGGATCCTCGAGTGGACGCCTGAAGGCGTCAAACTGGAGAGAGATGTCGATCGGTCCAAGTCCGTGACTGAACAGACCGGCCACAAGATGAATTACGGCATCATCGGGCTGCTGGTCGCAGCCCTGACAATATCGCTCACACTGAATGTGACCGGTTTGCGTGACAAGAAATCCGAGAGCCTCAGTGCTGGAGTTGGCTCGTCGATTGCTGTTTTGCCATTTGAGAGTATCAGCGCCGATCCGGAAAACGAGTTGTTCACCGACGGCATACATGATGATCTGTTGACCAGTCTGGCGAATATCGGCGCTCTAAAGGTTATCTCACGAACCTCTGTGCTCGAATATCGCAACCCGGTCAGAAATCTCCGCGAGATTGCCAGCGAACTGGGCGTAGACACGGTGTTGGAAGGCTCGGTGCAACGCTCCGGGAACAACGTGCGTATTAATGCGCAGCTTATCGACGCCCAGACCGACGAGCATATCTGGGCCAAAACCTACGACAGAGAACTGACGGCCAAGAATATCTTTCATATCCAAAGCGAGATCTCCGCCGAAATTACGACCGCTTTAAAGGCACAATTGACGCCGGAAGAACAGGGCAGATTAGTGTCCGTCCCGACAGAGAACCTCGAAGCCTACAGCCTTTCTATGGCCGGCCGCAGCAACGTGTACAAGAGACGGCTCGAAACACTGACAGCCGCGCGGGAGCAGTTTCAGGGAGCCATCAAATTGGATCCGGGCTACTCTCATGCCTACTCCGGGCTCGCAGAAAGCGTCCTGCTGCTGATGATTAATCACAATGTCATTCCGTACGACGAGGCGTATCAGCTGGCAAGCGAAGCGTTGGACAAGGCGTTGGAGCTGGACCCGCAAAACGCAGATGCTTACGCATCACTGGGCTTGCTCAAAATGAACATCTCGAAACATGAGCGGAGTGGGCAGGAACTGACGGAAGCCGAGACAGCATTTCGCCGCGCAATTGAATTGAGCCCGAATCATGCGGGGACATATTCCTGGTTCGCCAGTCTGAAGAGTCAGGAAATGGATCTCGAAGGCGCGATCGACCTTTACCAAAGATCGCTGGAACTCGATCCGTTGGCACGAATTCCGCGGTCCAATCTGGCGGGTGTCTATGCGCAACTGGGGCGCAACGACGAAGCGTTGGCCGAGTGGCTGGAAGGTGTGCGGATTAATCCGGAATGGCCGCTCGCTTATGAAAACGTCGCCGGGCATCTGGTCGGGCTTGGACGGCTGGATGAGGCCTATGCCTGGGCCACGAAATCGCGCGAGCTGAGTACCGATCCGCTTGCTGGTCGAAGCCTGATCGCAGTATTGATGCAGTTTGGCGAACGGGAGCAGGCAAGCGCGATAATCGCGGGCCTACCCGCCGATCATCCCTTGTATCCGATAGCCGACGGTTTCGAGAAAATGATGCTTGGCAACTATTCAGATGCATTGGTGTCCTGGGAACAGGCGATTGCATCGGGTTTCAGTAGCAAGAAAGAATATGTGCTGGATCCGGCCTCTGATACAGCTTTGTTGATCGGCGACTATGCCAAGTCGATGGAATACAGTTTGCGGCTCCATCCGGATTTGCCGAACCCTGATTTTGAGGTAAATAAATTCAACGCGCATAACGTGCTCAAGTATGCGTATTTGCTGCAACGCGAGAACCCCGATAGCCGTGTAGCAGCCGAGTTGCTCGATAGACTGTTAGTCGTCATTGAAGCGCAGCCGCGTCTCGGTACCGGGGGTCATGGCAATCGTGACGTCCAGATTCTGGCTTTACAGGGTAGGCCAGATGAAGCCCTGGCGCGCTTGCGCCAGGCGTTCGATGAAGGGTTTCGTGGATCTCGCGCCTACGATAATTGGAGTCTGAGTCAGGATCCTTACCTGGAATCCATCCGTGACACGGACGAATATCGGTCCATTGAGGCTGATATTGCGGCTGCGATCGATATCATGAAACGACGGGTAAATGCCGCTCGTGCGAACAATGACTTCGAGCCCATACTGTTGTCTACAACGCGTGGTCGGACTTCTTAGATCCATCTGCGTCACAGGATACCTTTTAAGTTTCTGACACCGATGCCGACCAGGCGTATTGTGAACGGCACCAGTGCTGTCTATCGTGTTTTGGAATGGAGTTCAGAATATAGAGACACGCGTCACCACCGCCATGGTCGCTTCAGTACAACCGGAGGTATGATCGGTCCCCGGAGTCGAAGACGGGAGATACCAGATTCGAATTAGATGATTCGATGTCTTCGCTGCAGTAAATAGGGTCAACATTTTCTCACCACCTGATGTGTTGGCGAGAAAAGTAAAAACATGTCCGTACCAGTTACAGGTACTGTCGCTCAGTCCTGCCAGGCTACCGACGCCGATCGATACTCTGTCATTCGCTGCCGTGTAATAGATAGGACCCATGGGTCGTTCTCCGGCATACATGTCCGCCGTCGCGCTGAGCGGAATCGCCAACAATGCAAAGACGATAAATAGTTTCATTTGTCTCCAACTCCTTTCTTGGTGCGGTCGCCACGAAAATAAGCGATTCAGAAAGGGGCCACTTGGGCCCCTTTAAAATGGGCCCAATTAACGCTTGCGGCGCCGTGCCTTTTTCTTTTTGGTGCTTCTTTTCTTTGCACGTCTCTTTTTTGTGGTCTTTTTCTTTGTAGTCTTTTTCTTGACAGTTTTCTTCTTTGGCGCTACCGGGGCAGGATCTGCTTCATATTTGAATGACAGCTTGACCTTGGCGCGATAAGTTTTGACTTTGCCGTTCTCTACCGTCATGTCCAGGTCGCTGACTTCAGCAATACGCAATTCGCGCAAAGATTTTGCGGCCGTCGCGATCGCGCGCTTTGCCGCGTCCTCCCATGATCGTGAACTGGTCCCAACGATCTCCGTTACCTTGTAAACACTACTGGCCATAGCTATTCCCCCTTGATGTCCTTGACAGCACGGGCCGTGCTGTTATTAAAGATAGCAGAAAGCCCGGTGTTTGAAAGAAAATGCGAAAAGACAGTCGAATGAATACAACCTTTTGACGGATTGCCTCATCCAACATGGTGGGAGGAAAACGGGGGCAAGGGGCGAAGATGCTATGAGAGCCGCAATCAATATGAGCGCTATCATGCTTGTTTTGCCGTTATTCATGTATGGCAGCGCTATCGCGGGTGAACTGCCCGCTGGTTTGAGTTGGGGCGATTCGGTTGGGCCGGCCGCGGCAGTACTGGAGAAGCGCTGCCGGCTCACTCACCCAATTGAGGTCGATCCACCGAGTTTTCCACTGGCCGAGCACGAGGAGTGTCACTACCTGTGCGAGGACTTGCAGTCTGAGCGCAACAGGGTTTCTCAAGCCGTGTTCGTGTTCGCTGACGACAAGCTGGTGATGATCGAAGCGCGTGGTGGCGCGATTGCTGCATTCGCACGCCCATCCGCTGATTCCGATAGTTATATGCACTATGAGATTCACAAGGAGGGTGAAGTCTGGGTAGACACCGAGGCTGATGCCGTGTGGTTTCTCAATGATGCCGCGCGGCACCCGAACCTGTTCACGTTCAGTAATCCTTTCCTGTCGGGCCAGAGTGATGAATTGCCGCAATACGTCAAGTCGGCGGCGATCCCACCAATTCTTGATTTCGACGTATCACTCGAACACGCGAACAGTCGATTTATCAGCAGTTGCCCGCTGTTGTACTCCGAAGATTCACGGGTGTGGTTGCCAAACAAACCATCAAAACAGGTGCAGGTGAATTGCTTTGGTTACGAATACGGCGGCTTCCCGCGAAAATTCGAAGCTATTTATGGTGACGGCCGGCTTGAGATGGTCTGGATTCTGACAGGCAAGGGTGAGGAGGTACGGCTACGTCAGGCGCTCATTGCCGCTTTCGGACCAGCTGAGCACATCAATGACCAATGGGAGATTTTCGCACGTTTCCGTGTTGCACTGCGCAAGGACAAACCGGAAATCCTGTTGCTATCAGAAGAGATGGTGTCGCATTACCAGGCAGAGTTGCTCGGCGAACCCGAATAAGATCGATTCCAATATGAGTCGCACCGCAGTTTGCCCGAGCTTGGGCTAAACTAGTGGTTTTGGGGTCACAAATGAAATTTCTAACACCAGCACCGCACGGTCTTGGCGACTACGCGGCGGCGATCGTCCTGATTGCTGCGCCGTTTTTTCTTGGCATACGAGAGCAGTCCGTGATCGCCCACTGGGTGTCTATTGCCAGCGGGATTGGCCTGATTATCTACAGCCTGCTCACGAACTATCCCTACAGTGTCGCGAAGGTCATCTCCTTCAAGGCACATCTGGTGCTCGATGTGCTGGCAGGATTGGTATTGATCGCGATGGCATTCATTCTCGGACTACAGGGCGTTGCGCAAATCTATATGATTGTGATGGGCGCAGGCGTGTTGCTGGTCGTTGCGGTGACGCGTACTGAAGAGGTTTCGGCCATAAACTGAACTTGCACAAACGGAGGGTACGACGATGACACCTTGGGAAATTCAAGCAGACGAATTGGTGACCTGTAACTGCGCCTACGGCTGTCCGTGCCAGTTCAACGCGCTTCCGACCCATGGAAATTGTGAGGCAATGGCGGGTTTCCAGATTCATAAAGGACACTACGGTGACACGCGACTGGATGGTTTGCGCGCCGTCGGTGTGCTGTGGTGGCCTGGCGCCATTCACGAAGGTCATGGCAAAGCCTTCATCATCGTCGATGAGCGCGCGGACGAGGCGCAACGAGAGGCATTGCTGGCGATCCTGTTCGGCCAGGATACCGATCCCGGCGCCACAATGTGGAATGTTTTTGCGTCAACAATGGAGGAGGTATTCGACCCTGCGTTCAAGCCTATCGAGATTGAGATTGATGTTGACGCAAGGGTTGGGCGTGTATTCGTCGAAGGACTCGCCGAGAGTACTGGCGAACCCATTCGTAATCCCGTCACCGGCGAGACGCATCGCGCCCGCATCGATTTGCCTCAGAGTTTTGAATACAACCTAGCCGAAATGGGGAGCTCAACGTTCAAGACGACTGGCCCCATCGAAATGTCATTTAAAGACAGGTATGCGCAGTTTGCCCATATCCACTTGAACAACCACGGTGTGGTAAAGAGCGCCGCTGCCTGATAAGCCGACAATGAACGTGACTGCAACGGAAGCGTTGCTTCGCCGTGACCGATGGATTGTCGGGGCGGGTTTGATCGGTATCTGTCTGTTGTGCTGGCTGTACATCATCGCCGGGGCTGGAACAGGCATGAGCACCGTAGCTATGAGCACGTGGCAGTTTCCACCACCGTCACATATGTCCAGCGCAGCCGCACCGTGGGATCCCGCCTATTGGATCGTCATGGCTTCAATGTGGTGGATCATGATGATCGCGATGATGGTGCCGAGTGCGGCACCGATGATTCTGCTCTACGCCCGGGTCCACCGTTATGCCCAGAAACAGGGAAAGATGGATCACGCAGTCGTCCCAACAGCCGCATTTGGCGGTGGTTATCTGCTGGCCTGGCTCGCATTCAGCCTGGCAGCCACTGCTCTGCAATGGTCACTCGAACAGGCCGGTCTGATGAACGCAATGATGATGTGGAGCACCAACAGCGTACTGTCCGGATCATTTCTGCTGGCTGCCGGCGTCTATCAGCTCTCGCCGCTAAAAAGCGTCTGTTTGAATCATTGCCGTTCACCCGCCGATTTCCTCTCCCGGCATTGGCGCCAAGGGCGTTCTGGAGCGGTACGCATGGGGCTGGAGCACGGACTCTATTGCATCGGTTGTTGCTGGTTCTTGATGGCATTACTGTTCGCCGGCGGGATCATGAACCTGGTATGGATTGCCGGTGTTGCGGTCTTTGTGTTGGTTGAGAAACTCGCACCTTATGGTCACTCGATCGGTCGCGCTTCGGGTTTACTGATGATTGCAGCAGGCGGTTACCTGCTGCTGGCTTGAAAAGGAAAAAAAGGGGTCAGAGTACATTTCTCCGGTGCGAGACAACTTGAAAAGTGTTGTTGGCAGAGAAATGTACTCTGACCCCTTTTTTCGGAGAATTTGGTGGGCCCGGTAGGACTCGAACCTACGACCAAGGGATTATGAGTCCCCTGCTCTAACCAACTGAGCTACAGGCCCACGGGCGCGGAATTC
>Ga0224508_10000093_pt1 | contig 102303 bp, 81 predicted proteins | sample SF_Jan12_sed_USG_4_FD_170157 | JGI IMG/M metagenome (GOLD analysis project Ga0224508, IMG submission 170157) | Sediment microbial communities from San Francisco Bay, California, United States - SF_Jan12_sed_USGS_21 | ecosystem: Environmental > Aquatic > Marine > Sediment | place: USA... | reverse complement strand
GCTATGTCTACGTGTCGACCTCCCGGGCGTCACGGCAGACGAGGTCGATATCCAGATCGAGAACGGCATGCTTCGACTTCGTGGTGAGCGCGGCGTCGACGAGAGCGAAACCCGGGAGAACCACATGCGGGTCGAGCGACCTCATGGTCCTTTCTCCGTTCAGGTGGCGCTCCCGCCCTCCGTCGACGCACAGCGGGTTCGCGCAAGTCATCGAAACGGCGTGGTCGAGGTTGAGTTGCCGAAACGGCAGCATGACCCGCCCAACCGGATCGACATTACCCCCAGATAGATTCATTTCGAGTGTCCCCGGTCGACCGTGGTGGCCCTCCAGCGGCCGAAGGGGTACGCTGCGGTTTGCCGCGACGCGGGACCGGAGAAGCTACAAGGATGGATGGCATGAGTAACGACGTCGAAGAAGAGGGCGCCGAGGAGTTCAAGGTCAAGGATCGCCGTCACTGGGCGGACGAGGATGGACTCGGCGACGAGGACCTGGCGGAAACTGCCGCCCCTGCCACACCGACGATCATCGATGAATACCGTGATCGAACGGAGCGCGCCGAGCAGAAGCTCCAGGACTACATTGACGCGTTCAAGGGGTTCAAGGACGAGCAGGAACAGGTTCGAGCGCGCCTCGATCGCGACGTGAATCGTCGCGTCGCGTTGAAGTTCGGGGAGCTGGTCGCAAGTCTCCTGGAGTCCCTGGACGAACTGGATCTCGCGCTTCGCCATGCGGAGGGCATCGAGGCGGCCAGGCCACTCGCAGAAGGGATCGCGATGACACGTCGACGCTTCCTCCAGACTCTCGAGAGCCACGGAGTGCAACCGATCACCCCCGACGGTGAGCCCTTCGACCCCAATGTCGCCGAGGCACTGCGCGTGGACGCGGTCGATCGATCCGATGCTCACGACCGTGTTACGGAGACGCTTCGCACGGGCTATCGACTCGGAGACCTCGTGATTAGACCCGCCCGCGTCGCCGTGGGTCGTCACGGGTGAACGATCGCGCCGCAGCCGGTGGAGCGGCTGCCTACCTAAGAGTCACCCGCCCATTCACGCTACTCCCACCGCTCCTGGGAGTGGTCTCCGGCGCGATAACGGCCTGGGGTTCCGACGCAAACCCACAGCGCCTTGCCGGTCTCGACCCACAACTCACGGTGAGCATCGTGCTTACGGTGGCGTTGGGATCGCTCTGTGCGGGGATACTGAACGCGGCGTCAAATGTCATTAATCAATACTACGATATCGAGAATGACCGGCTAAACAAGCCACATCGACCGCTTGTAACGGGTGTCATCCCCATGCGGTCCGGTTTCCTCTACGCCCTCGTTCTCTACGCCCTGGCAGTCATTCCGACGTGGTGGGTGGTGGTCTTTCCGTACGAGGGACTGACCGCGCGCCTGTTCTCGCCGCTAGAAACCCACGAGTGCTTCTTCATCTATCTCGCTGGAATGTTGTTCACATTCGTATACAGCGCGCCGTTTGCCGGACGCACGAAGGCGCACACGTATCTTGCGAATCTCACGATCGCCGTGCCGCGAGGCTGTTTGCTGAAGGTCGCGGGTTGGTCGATGGTGGCATCCGTCCTTCGATTTGAACCGTGGTTCATCGGCATCGTGTTCTTCCTATTCTTGCTGGGTGCCGCATCGACCAAGGACTTTTCCGACATGAAAGGCGACGAGGTCGCGGGCTGTACAACGCTTCCCATTCGATTCGGAGTCGTACGTGCCGCTCGGATCATTTCGCCGTTCTTTGTCGTGCCCTGGTTGTTGATTCCGGTCGGAGCGTGGATGTCCGACCCGTTCGCACCGGGACAGACGATTCTTACGGGGAATCCGTGGTTGCTGACGACGCTCGGAATCGTGCTGGTCGTCTGGGGGACCTACACGGTCTCCCTGATCTTGAAGGACCCGCAGGCCCTCGCCGAGAGCGAGAACCACCCGTCCTGGACTCACATGTACCTGATGATGATGGCGGCGCAGGTCGGTTTCGCGGTGGCGTACCTCGTCCCCTGATTACGACAACGGCAAGAATCGCATCACGAGAACAGCTGTCAAAGCACCGACGGCCGTATTCGCGAAATTGACAAGCTCGTTGTCGATCCGCTGCACCCTCTCCAGAGTCGCCCCCAGGTAGGACTCAAACGTGGTGCCGACAAATGCACCACCGATCACCGCGATCGACGCGTAGATGCCATGGAGTCCGCTGATCCAGCCAACCACCGCCACCAGGGCTGCGCCGAGGAGTCCGGCAAGTGTTCCTTCGACCGAGACCGCACCCTCGGTTCCCGGCGGCACCCGACGCAGGGACGTCACCAGGAAATGTCGGCGGCCGTAGGCCTGACCGATCTCCGACGAGACCGTATCGAATGCCGCCGTGGCGAACGCTGCGGCCAGAGCGATGAGATACAGGTCGGTCCGTCCCGTACTGAACGCCAGGAAACCACAGACAACGGGCACCGAAGCATTGGCAATCGCGTTGCCGGCGCCCCGACGCCCCCCTCGCTCCTGTGCGATGCCCAGGGCGCTCTTCCGAGAGAAGCCGAGCTTCGTCGAGAGCGTTCCAAGCACGAAGAATGTCAGCAAGAGTAGCCAGGCCGGCCAACCGGCGAATCCCCAGAGCAGGGTCCCGATCAACCCACCCGCGATCGCTCCGGATCGGCCCACTCCCCCGACGGCCATCGCGACCAACGCCAGCGGAATATTGACCGCGAGGCCGATCGCGAATTGCCAACTCGACGCTGAAGCGCCGGCCACCAGTCTTCCCGGCTCGACCAGCGTCGCCAGAGCGAAGGCCGATGCGCCGAAGAGCGTCACGAGGATGTTGTCGTCGATGCCCGTATCGAGGGACTCCACGAATCCGACGATCGTCGCGCAGACAACGCATGCCACCAGCAACCAGATCGTCTCGTTGACTGACCCGTCCGCCATCGTCGCCGCGACGAACGACTGTCCGATGTCCGCGACGTTCCCGCTACCCGCCACGACGTCCGCGATCGCGGCCTGGGTCCAGCGAATCACGACCGCCGCGCCGAGTCCGCCGTACAGGATGAAAGCAAGAAAGCCACTCCAGCTCTTCTCGGCATTCCACGGCAGCTGCGGGCCACGAACGACCCGACCGATGACCGACGCCATGCCGTCTCCGAAGGCCAACAGGATCCAGCAGGCGGCGGCCAATTCGAGGCGGTTGTGGAAGATCAGGATCAGCGCCAGGACTGCCATCGGATAGACCGCGATCCCCATCGAGAATCGGCGTTGACGCTCCTCGGGGCGGAGGAGACGACCACCGGTCATGCGGTGGACGAGGAACAGGTTGAAGAGAATGGCGATCACGGCGATCCCGGCAGCTTGCACGGGTGTCAACCAGCGAAGCAGGAAGGCACCACCGCCCATCCCGATGTGAACCGCCTTGCGGGTCAACTCCGTTCCGAGAGGAGTCACGACAACTTTCCCGTAGCCTTTAACCACTCGACGGTCCGACTCATGGCCTCGGCGAAAGGAGTGACTCGATAGCCCAGCTCACGTTCCGCGAGGGCGGAGGAATAGGCCCACTCCCGGCGATAGATCCGGACGACCTCGTCGGTCAGTTCCGGCTCGCTCCCCGTCATCATCGCCCGCCAACGCTGTACGCGACCTACCCATCCGGCGATCCCGAACGGAATATGTCGACGAGGCACCGGGACCCCGGACAGGCGTTCAAACTCCGTCAAGAGTTCGACGACCGTCCGATTCTCGCCGCCGAGGATAAACCCCTGTCCGCGACTCGCACGCGAAACCGCCTGAACGATCCCGTTTACGACATCGTCGAGGTAGGCGAAGCACTGGCGTCGATCGCCCTTGCCGAGGATCCCAGGCAGCTTCCCATCGGCGTGTTGCAACAGGAGTTTGACGACGTGATTGCCGTCCGTCAGGGCGCCTGGGCCGAATACGACCCCTGGGTAGATTCGGACGAGATCGACGTCCGTCTCTCCTGCGTGACGAGCCATCTGATCGGCGATCCACTTCGTACGATGGTAGTCGTTGTAGAACTCCGTCGCCTCCGGTCGGTGACTCTCGTCAAGAGGTTCAGCGTCGCTGGGACCCAGCGCGATGAACGACGAGACGTACAGAAGCCGAGTGTCGTGACGCCTCACCGCTTGCAACACGTTGTTCAATCCGCTGACGTTGACCCGATCGAACTGCGTGGAATCCCGGACCCACTGCTTGACGAGTGCCGCCGCATGGATCACGACGTCGCACCCCGCAGCCGCCTCGAGTAAAGACTCTGCGTCGGTGATGTCCCCGACGAAGACACCCGCTCTAGCGGGACGATTCGTCCAGCGAGCCTCGTCTCGAACGAAGCCCAGGACGTCGTGTCCATCGCCGCAGAGTCGCTCCACGACCGCCCCGCCGAGGAAACCGCCTGCACCGGTCACGAGTATCTTCATGCCTCTTCTTCCAGGGTTCGGTTGGCCTCGATCCAGGATAGGTACTGGGTCAGAGCGACGCGCCAGGGTCGGGGTTGGGTTCCGGTGAGGGCCCGAAATCGCGAGGTTTCAAGAACGGAGAACTTCGGACGCGGTGCGCCACCCGGCCTGTCTTCGCACAGGCGAAGTTGGGTCGTCTTGTGGAGACCGGCCCGACGGAGAATCTCAGCGGCGAACTCGTAGCGTGTGCAGACCTCGTCATTGGCAAAGTGGACCAATCCCTCGGCCTTGCACGCAAGGAGTTCCATGATGGCCGCGGCCAGATCCGGTGCGTACGTCGGCGAGGACTTTGACCCACAGACCATCTCGACCTTTTCGTGCCCGCGAGCCTGGGCCAACACGCGCGTCACAAAGTTTGGTTGCACTCGGCGTGACGGGCCATACACCGTTGACGTTCGTACGACCAATGCGGTCGCGTCGGCTTCCAGTACGGCCCGTTCGCCTGCCAGCTTTCCTCTCCCGTAGACCTGCAGAGGACCGGTCGGATCCGTCTCCGTATACGGGCGATCACTGCGTCCGTCGAACACGTAGTCCGTCGAGACGTGGACGAAACGGATCCCCCGTTTCGCACATGCACCGGCCAGTACGCCTGGCAACTTGACGTTCAACAACCACGCCTCGTCGGCTCCGTCAGCTGTTTCCGCACCGTCGACATCGTTGTACGCGGCCGCGTTGATGATCGTTGTCGGCGCGTAAGACTCGACGTGTCGTTCAGCCTCGTCGATGAGGCTGAGATCCCACTGGTTTCGTCGCGGCGCCCGGCTGGGCTCTCCCTTGCGGGCCAGCTGGACGACGAGGGCCGTCCCGAGTTGACCCGATCCACCGAGAACCAGCGTGTTGTTCTTCGACGTCATGGAGCGTCAGTACCTCAGATCCAGAAGCTTGCCGATCCCGGTCAGATCGATACGAAAGTAGAGATCGCGACGATCGCTCGTGCTGAACTGGCGATCGATGCGCTCGACGAACACCGTACAGCACTGGGTTCGATAGGTCAGTCGCCAGTGGTGATCCGGCACCCGCTTCTGCCCGTCCTGCGGATTGACGTCCAGCGTGCCGTCAAGGTCCAGCTGCAGTTTGCCGCGGAACAGGCTGAAACCGGTTGTCAGCCTCAACTGGGTATCGTCCTCGCGCGAAGAGAATATCGGGATGGTGTTTCCCATGCCGTCGTCCATCGTTCCGGTTTGCAAGACACCGAGACCGTTTCGATGAACAAGGGAGAATCGGACCCGGGCGAGCTGGCTACGGATGGAACCGGACACCGACGTGTCCGCGAATGCGTTGTAGAGGATGTGGTAGTTGCTACGGACATCGAGACTCGTCCGCGGAGACGGATTGTAGCGGCCGGAGAGGGCGATATTGCTGGCCTTGGATGTGGTCTCGTTGACTCCGTCGGAATCCAGGTCGGCGAAGGTCACGTCGTCATCGAACGAACGCGACTGGGACATCGTGAACGTCGCGATCTCGAGTGGTTCACGGTTCACCGGAGTCGAATCTTCGGAGCCGTTCGCGAGCGACTGGGGTGAGGGCTGAGGGCCGTCGGCCAGCGGCGGGGCGGCGCTCCGAGACCCGTCGGGCAGGACGATGGTCTCGCCCGTTCCCGGATCCTCGTCCGGCTCGGCCTGGGCACGTTTCGCAAAGAGCCGCTGGACCAGCGCATAGTTGAGTCGGCTGCCACTGCCCTGAAACCGATCGATTTCGTCGTAGAGCACGATCTCGTCGCTGCGGTCATAGGGCTCGAGGTACCCGTAGCTCATCCGGGTTTCGATCGCGTGCTTGTACGCCGACTGGGAGGGATCATTCGGGTCGCCGAAGATTCGGGAGATCTTGGGGCCGATGATCTCGACACCCGCGCCCAGGAGTCCTCGGGTCAACGACTCATCCTGGACCTCGATGGGGGTCCCGAACACGCCGCCCGAAACTTGACGCTGGGTGTAGTGGGTCACACGGTATTGAAGTGTGGGGTTGATATCGAGCCACGGTGCCGCAGACCAGTGAAGCGTCAAGGTCGGGAATAGATCGCCGCGAAAATAGTCGGCATCGATCGACCGGCCCTGTTGCTCGCCACGTTGCTGGATCGACGCAATCGACGATTCATAGCTCAGGTAGAACGGCGACCGGCCCAGCTGACGGCTTCTGCCACGCCACTCGATCTCGGGCAGAGTCTGCTGGACCAGCTCCGACCCGTTGGACAGGAGTTGCTCGCGTCGCAGCTCCCGCACGTTCGTACTGGTCCATTTCCCGTTCCGAGAGAATTCCAGACGCGCCAGAATCGTCGGCGAACTCACCAGATTCAACTGACGCTCAAAGTCTGTGAAGTAGTCGAAATCCGACACCAGGTTGATATCGGCCACCATCCTGAATCCGTTTCGAAACGTCTGGCGTTGGTTGAACTGCGCGCGATAACGACTCTTGCCCGCGACCTGGTCGTTGATGAAGAAGCCGTTGAAGTAACCCTCGCCGTTGCGGTTCGGAATGAAGCGAACCTCGGTGCCGGCCCCGAACCCGGCCTCGGTGTAATACCGTCCCTGCACCGTCATATCGGCGCTTCTCCCGAGTGGAATGAACAGCTCCTGGGAGATCGATTCTCCCCTCTCCTCGCTACTGTGGAACTGCGGCATCAGCAGACCCGCCGCGCGATCTTGTTTTACCGGCCAGACCAGATACGGCAGGTAGATGAACGGCACCCGACCCGAACGCAGCCTCACGTTGACCATGCGGGCGTAGCCGTCAATTCGGATCGTCGCGCTGGAGACGGAAAACGACCAGTAGGGAACGGGCTGGGTACAGGTCGTGACGGTGGCGGTGCGCAGACGGATCGTCTCGTCTCCGATCTTCTCGGCCGTCTTCGCCCAGAAGATGAACTGGTTGTCGACGTGCCCGATGACGTCTTCGAAGATCCCATGCTGATCTTTCAGGGAGTAGGTCGCCCGATCACCGAAGATCCGATTTCCACCCCAGATCACAAGCACATTGCCGGAGGCCTGGACGATCTCGTCCGGTGACAGGGACATCCGATCGGCCTGGATCTGAGCGGTGCCGTGTCGGATCGTGACGGGACCGTCGAACTCGAAGGTCCCGTCGGCGGTCTCCTTCAACTGCCCCTTGAAGCGGATATCCAGACCGGCCGGAAGCCGGCTGTCCTCGACCCGTGATGGATCGCCGGCGACGCCGTCGGTGGGGGGCGGGTCCTGGGCCAGGATCGGGAGCGCCCACGCGGTGATCAGCAGCACCGCAAGAGCCCAACTCGGTCGAGACCCACCGTCTTTCTGCCGCGTCATTCAGGGAGGCCTCAGGCAGCGGGCGAACCCTTGAATTCTAACAGGGCCACCGACCTGTCGCTTAGAACTGGTCCTGGAAAGCGATGTAGCTATCGGGGAGCCCGGGAACCTGTCGGTCGTCCCCCGCCCCGAGGGTTCGTAGCATCGGCACCATCCGTCGCCGGGTCTCGGTTCGAAGCGGCAGGTCCTTCAGCGCGGCGGCCAGTTCCGGCTGGATCCAGCCGTAGCAACGACGGGCACCACGACTGGCCGCAGCTCCCAGCCCGGCCCGAACAATCTCCGCCATCCACTCGATCGAGCCGCCGGCAGCGCCGACCTCCCGGAGGTTCCACTCGCCCGCGCCCTCGATACTGAACAGGTAGCCGACAAACCGTCCGTCTCGGACCGCCACCTCCAACCGCTGACGCGACCGGTTCCCGGTCAGCCGCCGAAAGAACCCCTGTGCTCGATTCAGAATGAAGTCCCAGTGGTCTTTGTCGCGGACGATGGAAAACCGACGACCCTCGGTGTAAGCCCGGTGCGCGTCGACCACGTCGTCGACAGCGGCGGGCGTGAGAGACCGCAACTCGATCGAGGATGGGATGCCGGCCGTCGCCCCGGAGATTCGCATCCAGTGTTCGTCGGCGCCCAGCTCCTGGAATCCGAGTGTGCGGTAATAGCGGGTCCCGATATCGGAAAACAGAAGGGCCAGGGACGCACCGTCTTCCGCTGCAACCTCCAACACGCGCTCGATCAGCTCTCGGGCGTACCCGCGTCGACGCAGAGACGCGGGCGTAAAGATCCCTGCCAGCGCCGCGATCCGCGACTCGTGGCCGTCCCAACAGAGCCGGGGTCGATAGAGCTTCAGGCTGGATAGGACGTTCCCGTCGCCGTCATCGAGAACGTAGTAGGTCGCATGGTCCCGGACCCAGTCCGTCCTGCAGAGCTCTATCCAGAGATCGAGGTAGGCATCAGGATCCAACCCGCCGCCCCACAAGACATGAGTCTGCCCGGAGAGGGTACGAACCTGGGCGTCACTCGCGATCGCAAGTCGGTGCATGGAGCCCAGGATAGCCCCACGGGAACCGGGTCAGGCGTCTTCGTGAGGACACGTGCAGCGCTCGAGGCGCCGCGAACAGGCGAAGCAGTGACCGTTCCGCTCAAAGAACTCGACCATCTCCTGCTGCCAGGCATCCAGAATCGAGAGACGGTCGAGGGCCGTCAGATGACTCGACACCGAGGCATCACCCAACCAACCTCGCATGTTGGAAAGGGAATTGTGATACGCCTGCCTGAGATCGAAGATGGTCATGATCGCTGTACGTCCGTGGGGTCCCGGTCTGCGTCGGGTCGGGTCGATCGCGGTGTGGTTCCGAAGGGTCATGGAATTCGTCCCCTGATGACTGTACGTCGAATTTCCTTCGGTGCGCGATTCATTCTGCTCTCTCGCGGTGAATGTTCAGCAAATCGACGGATCCACCGCCCGCTGTGGAAAAGCTGTGGATCTTCGCGGAATTCCTGTTGAACCGTCGACCGCGGCGCCCTTCTGATTAAAAAGGGCCGGAGAATAGGTCATTCTCCGGCCCAGGGTTTTCCACAAGGGGTCGCGACTCGGTCAAACTCCGAGAAACTCGCGAAGGTCGTTGCATTCCTCGGCCGCCTGGATCTTCTTCAACGCCGTGGCCTCGATCTGACGGACACGCTCTCTGGACAGCCCCATCACGCGTCCGATCTCCTCGAGGGTGTAGGGCATCTCCCGTCCGATTCCAAACCGCAGGCGGATGATCTCCTGCTCCCGCTCGCTCAGAACCTTCAGCGTGCTGTTGACCTTCTCACGAAGTTCGCGATCGACCGTACGCTCCAGCGGACACGGCGCGTTGACGTCGGCCACGAAGCGCATGAGCCCCGGGCTATCGTCATCGCCGGACATGTCCTCCAGAGCCTGAGGCTCCGGAACAACGCCGAGGATCTCCTCGACCTTGGTCACCGGCATCTGCATCTTCTTGGCGATCTCGGCAGGGGTCGGCTTGCGGCCGAGTCCCTCTCCAAGCTCCTTGGAGATCCGCGAGATCTTCTTGATCTTCTCGTTGACGTGAACCGGAATCCGAATCACTCGGGCCTTGTCGGCGATCGCACGCTCGATCGCCTGCTTGATCCACCAGTAGGCATAGGTCGAGAATTTGTTGCCACGTTCGTACTCGAACTTCTCCACCGCCTTCATCAGGCCGATGTTCCCCTCCTGGATCAGGTCCATGAAGGAGATTCCGTGGTTCAGGTACTTCTTCGCCAGATGAACCACCAGACGAAGATTCGCCAGAATCAGCGCATCGCGGGCGTGATCGACGTGAAGCTTGTGTCGTTTGATCTGCTTCGCAATCGTGTTCAGACGGGTCTCGTTGCGATGCTCACGGTGATACCGAACAATCTTGGCGTAGAACCGCTCCATGTCATCCAGCGGCCACTCCCGGCCCCGCTTGGGACCCTCGGCGTCGTTCTCGAGACAGTGCTCTCGGCAGGCCACGGATAGACGGAGCGCCTGCTTGGCGATGCCCTCCCGACCCTCCTGGAGCTCCCGAGCCAACTCGACTTCCTTGCCCTCGTTGATGAGCGGGGTGGACCCCATCTCGCGGAGATAGATCGGCAGGATCGCGGCCGTCGGCTTCTCCGGCACTCGACTTCGTGAGACCACGCTGGGACGGCGTCCGGCGGCGACGGTCTCCGGTGCGTGTTCGGCGGCCCGTTCGCTGCCGGGCTCGACCTCACCGGGGTTCTGTCGAACGACGACCTCGGCGGTCTCTTCGTCCACCACGCTTGCTTGATTCTGATTGCGAGACATAACGCTTACCTTCTTTCACCCACCCACGGGCGTTCATGGGACCGGTCTCGGTGGGCTCCCCCCAACGTGATCCCTGCCCCTTACTCCTATGAAAGAATCGGGCCAACCCGACGTCCCCCATCGGCATTCCGATGAAGATTCGCTCCCGGGCTCGTCTTTGCTGGAGTTGAGTCGCCCTTGGTTTACTACGAAAAGGACGCGGGTGGAAACAAAAGATCCCAGTCCTCGATCCTTTTGCAGGCTAAGATGTCCATTTTGGCGCACTTAACCACGAAAGATCGGAACCCCGTCGTTTCGGCATAGTCCGGCTCACGGGGTCGGGCACCCGGTCGCTGTGCTAGGGTGCCGCCCATGGACGGAGTGCGCGCCGCGTTAGCTCAGATCGCCCCAAAACTCGGCGATATCGACGCCAACCTCGACCTCCATCTCGAATGGGTGGCGAAGGCGGCCGACCAGGGCGCCCGACTGATCTGTTTCCCCGAGCTCTCGCTGACCGGTTACCACCTGCTGGATCAGGTCCCCGAGGTCGCGCTGCCGACCGACCATCCCACCCTGAAACGACTGGCCGACGCATCTCGTCGGATCGACATCGTCGCCGGGTTCGTCGAGCAAGGCGCGGGCTACAAGTTCTTCAACAGCGCCGGATATTTTTCCGGGGGTGAGCTGTGTCACCTGCATCGGAAGCTCTACCTGCCCACCTACGGAATGTTTCAGGAAGGCCGTGAGTTCGCGGAAGGTCAGCAGGTTCGACATTTCGATGGGCCGATCGGTCCGACCGGACTATTGATCTGCGAGGACCTGTGGCACGGTTCCGTCCCATGGATTCTTGCGCAGCAAGGCGCCGAGATTCTCATCGTGCCGTCCAACAGTCCGACACGAGGGGCAAAACCGGACCGAGGAGTTACCAGTGTCGACGTCTGGGGTTCGCTCCTCGGAGTGACGGCACAGTTTCAGACCTGTTGGGTGATCTTCGTGAATCGTGTCGGTAGCGAGGACGGGCTGATCTTCGGCGGCGGCTCCATGGCCGTGAACCCGTTTGGCGTTCGTGTGGCCTCCGCGCCGGCTCTCGAAGAGTCCCTCACCATGGTCGATATCGACGCCGGCAGCGTACGACGAGCTCGAACGGCCTATCCATTGCTACGCGACGAGCGTCTGGACCTTGCGGATCGCGAAATCCAGCGGATCCGACGACTGCGCTACGACCTCCCGGACGAAGAATCGTGAAAGATCTGCTGGCGATCGACGGACACTGGACCGCGGAACTCCTGACCCGATTCTTGCGCGTTGAGTTGGAACGAACCGGTCTGCGGGATTTTGTCGTCGGGCTGTCCGGTGGGATCGATTCCGCGGTCTCGACAGCTCTCGCGGCACGGGCCGTCGGGCCGGATCGGGTCCACGCCTACCTCCTCCCCTATCGACAGAGTTCCGCAGCGTCCATCGACGATGCCCTCGAGGTCGCAGAAAACCTGGCGCTGAAAACGGAACGTGTCGACATATCGCCGATGATCGATGGTTTCGAAGAAGCGTCGGGAGATGTGGGTCGTCACAGACTGGGAAACGTGATGGCCCGCGCGCGCATGACGATTCTCTTCGATCGATCGCTGAAACGGAACGCCCTGGTGTTGGGAACCAGCAACAAGACCGAGTTATTGCTTGGTTACGGCACGCTTCATGGCGATCTGGCCTCGGCACTGAACCCCATCGGCGATCTCTACAAGACCCAGGTCCTCGCCCTCGCCGAGTTCCTGGAACTTCCGGAGAGCGTCCGGAAGAAGCCTCCGTCGGCCGACCTGTGGCCCGATCAGACGGACGAGGACGACCTGGGTTTCAGTTATGAGCGGATCGACCGTCTCCTGATCGCGATGATCGACCAACGCCATGACGACGAAGTGCTAATCGCGGCCGGCTTCGAGCGTTCGATGATCGACGATGTGCGTCAACGAATTGTGCGGACGCAATTCAAGCGGATGCCTCCGGTGATCGGCAAGGTCAGCCTGCGGACCATCGGCTGGGATTTCCGCTACCCTCGAGCGTGGAAGAGCTGACGCCGAGTCACGGGCCGGTGGATCGCACAGGCTCCGGAACCGGTAACTCGGGTCCGATCCCGAGCATCCTGGATGCCGTGTGACACATCACGCAGGTCTGGCGAACCCAGGTGTACTGCCGCGACACGTTGGGGAGATCGTCCACACCGGCCAACTCTCGCGCTCGATCGACCGTCGCATGAAACGCCCGATCCAGATTGCGGACCCGATCGTCGTAACGACTGTCGGGTTCCACCTGAATCGGACGGCAGTTAGCCTCTAGACGATCCAGAGCCGCCCGCGCACAGGCACTATCTTCTCGCGCGAGGCACTTGGCGGCATCGCCGAGCGCGACGGTAAGCGCTTCCCCATCGACGTGGATCGGGGGTTCAGTCTTCGCGGCTTCCGCGACCTTCTCCGGAGCGGGATCCGCCGCGCCGAGCAAGAGAACGGCGAAGATCGTCGCAAAGAGAATCCAACTTCCTCGATTCATGAACGCCCCTCCAGAGGTCTATTAAAGGTACCGCAGGAACCGCAAATCCGCGATTCTGACGTCGTGATACCCTGCCGATCGTGTCGGGCAGGCTGTATGTCATCGCAACACCGTTGGGCAATCTCGAGGATCTATCCGAGAGAGCGCGGCAGACATTGGGAGCGGTGGATCTGATCGTCTGCGAGGATACCCGCCGCACCGGTCGACTCCTGGCCCGGTTCAAGATCGACACACCTCGACGATCCAGCCACCGATTCAACGAGGCCCGACGACTGGCACCGCTCCTCGGAAAACTCCATGAAGGCCATGACATCGCGTTGGTGACCGACGCGGGAACCCCCGCGATTGCCGATCCGGGCGCGCTCCTCGTTGCCGCCGCTCGCGAGGCCGGGATCGTCATCGTCCCGATTCCGGGCCCGTCCGCGCCGGCAACGCTCCTCTCGATCAGTGGCATCTCCGCGGACCGCTACGTCTTCGACGGCTATCTTCCTCATCGCGCGGGCGAACGGCGGCGTCGCCTCCGGATCCTCGCGAACGAGGAACGGCCCATCGTTCTCTTCGAGACTCCCCATCGGATCGCGGATACGCTTTCCGACATGGCCGGAATTCTCGGCGAACGCGTCATCGTCCTGGGTCGCGAACTCACCAAGCTTCACGAGACGGTTCTGCGAGGATCGGCGTCAGAACTGCGGGCACAACTACCCGATCCGATTCGCGGAGAGTTCGTGATGGTTCTCTCGCCGACGACGGGCGGCGCGGCGGGTCCCGACGACGCCGACGCCGACGCCCTCGCGAAAGAGTGGGAGGCCGCCCTCGAGGCCGAGGACGGAGACCCTCGACGGGCCTTGCGACGCATGTCACGCGACCGCGGCCTCCGACGCGACGAGTTGTCGAGGCAGCTCGCGGAGCTGGGACTCGGACCGACCGCCGATCGGTGACCGACTGCTATAGTCCGCGCTTGCGGAGACTTCACATTGGCGAAACCGACAAAGACTGAACCACTCCTGGCGAGCAATCGGAAGGCCTCCCACGAGTATCACCTGATCCGCCGTCTCGAGGCCGGCCTCGTACTGATCGGTCCCGAGGTCAAGTCCGCGCGTGCCGGCAAGGTCAATCTGAAGGAAGCCTACGTCCAGATACGACAGGGCGAGGCGTGGCTGCTACAGGCTCATTTCAGTCCGTACAGTCACGCCCGAAATATCGAGGTGGATCCCGTTCGACCTCGCAAGTTGCTGCTCCACGCCAGTGAGATTCTCAAACTCGAGCGTGAGATGGCGGCCGGGGGCATGACGCTCGTACCGACCAAGCTCTACACGAAGGAAGGGAGAATCAAGCTCGAGATTGCGCTTGCCAAGGGTAAGAAGCTTCACGACAAGCGGGACGCCAAGAAGCAACAGGAGGCGGACCGGGAGATGGATCGGGCTCGCTCGTCACGCGTCGTGAACTAGACCCTGTGCCGCGGTCGGTTCCTTCCGAATTACCTCGCGGAGCTCTGCGGTCATTCCGTCGACCGTCGTGACACAGAAGACCGCTCCATTGGCGTCGGGCAGCGCGGGAATCTCGCAACGGGTGGCAAGGCAGCCATCCTCTCCGGCCGTCCCGCGCCCCAACTCCAGTCGACGTCCGTCGGTGGCCACCAGCCGCACGACCACTTCCGCACCCGTCATCGGACGCTCGCTATTGGCCTCGATGACACGCATTCGCAAGATGGATGATGCGTCTTCGACGATCTGCGGAGGATGGGTCCATTCCAATGCCAGTCGATCGACGGCCTGCTGGTCGCCAAGATAGCCAAGGACCACCTCATCCAGACTACGGTCGGTGATGACTCTGTGCCCGAACGGCTTCGGTCCTTCGGAGTCGAACTTGCCGTTGTAGATATCGCGAATCGTGGCTTTGTGCTGTGTCTCCAGGAGACGCTGCACGGCCTTTTCGTTGTAGTCGTCGGTCCCCACGATTTCTTCGTAGGACGTCTGACGCTTGGCGATGATCTCGCCACCGGTATAGATCAGAGTTTCGATCAGTGGGTTGTTGAGACCGCGATCCTCCGTCTGGACGTGAAACACACGTCCCTGGTGATCGATGTCCATGTTGTATCCGGTGATCATGATCCTCTAGAAGTTAAATTTTCTTCGTGTGAAAAGTCAAGAACAGGCGAAAGTGTCACCTATCCGGGGCGCTTAGCGCCCGTTGACCCACCTACGCCGACCGCTGATCGATTTCCAAAGGTCGGTGCCACCGCGTGCCGCTACAATTCCCGGGCGCCACACCCGAACCGTTGAATTCCTGGGAGAATTGATGAACGCAGCTGTTTCACTCCGTGGGCTCCGAAAGACGTTCGGCGACCATCGCGCCGTGGACGACCTGTCCTTCGACGTCCCGGAAGGCACCATTTTTGGCCTCCTGGGCAGGAACGGTGCCGGCAAGAGCACGACCATCCGGATGATCATGGACATCATCCGACCCGACACCGGCGAGATCCAGGTCTTCGGTCATCCGATGGCCGGAGAAGTTCGGGATCGCATCGGCTATCTCCCCGAAGAGCGCGGCCTGTTCCCGAAGATGAAGGTGATTGACGCCGTCGAATTTCTGGGGAGCATCAGTGGCCTTTCGATCGCCGACGCACGGAAGGCCGGCAACGATTGGCTCGACCGACTCGAGCTCGGCAAGTGGAAGACGCACAAGGTCGAGGAACTCTCGAAGGGAATGCAACAGAAAGTCCAGTTCGCCGCAGCGGTCCTGACCCGACCGTCGCTGCTGATTCTGGACGAGCCGTTCTCGGGGATGGATCCCGTCAACCAGGACATCTTCAAGGACCTGATGCTGGAGATCAACCGTTCGGGCACCACGATCATATTCTCGACGCACGTCATGGCCTCTGCCGAGCGGCTCTGTCGCGAGATCGCATTGATCGATCAAGGCAAGGCGGTCCTCAATGGGTCGCTGGCATCGATCAAGGAGAAGTTCGGCAACAACTCGATCCAGCTGGAGTTCGATGGGAACGCAGACTTCTTGTCGTCTCTCAGCGGCATCGAACGCATCGATCGCTACGAGCGATACGTGGAACTACTGCTCGCCGACAGCACACCTCCCCGAACGGTCCTCGAGGCCGCTATCGCACACGTTGAGATCAAACGATTCGAGATCATGACGCCGACGCTTCACAACATCTTCATCCAGCAGGTCGGACAGGAGCCGAGCGATGCATAACGTGTTCATGATCATTAGACGCGAGTACTTGCAGCGCGTTCGGAAGAAGTCGTTCTGGATCGGAACGCTCGTGGTCCCTCTGTTGGTGGGACTCATGTTTCTTGGACAGTTCGCGATGATGATGATCAAGACCGAAGACCAGCGGCACATCGCGATCGTGGACAATGGCGCCGGGGTCGCCGGTCTGCTCGCCGAACGTCTCGGCGAAGAGACCTTCGAATCGGGGGAGCCGGCCTATGTCGTCGAGTCGTTCATCACCTCCGACGATCAGGATTTTCAGGCTGCGATCGACGACCAGAAGGCAAGAGTTGCCAGCGACGAGATCTTCGGCGTCGTCACGATCGGCGATCAGATATTCGAGAACGAGAATTTCGGATTCCAACTGAAAAACGTCGGCAACGAACGGGCCGTCCAGAGCATCGAGAACGAGCTCGAGGACATCGTCGTTTCGCTACGCCTCGAACAGAGCGAACTTGGCATCGATCGGGAACTTCTCGACCGCGTCATGTCACCGGTCCGCCTCGACACGTATCAGGTCAGCGAGACGGGTGAATCGAAGAAGAAGGGGTTCATCGAGGCGTATATCGGCACGTTCGCATTCGTCATGATTCTCTACGTAGCGCTGCTGTTCTACGGCATCGCGATGATGCGCGGCGTTCTGGAAGAGAAATCCAATCGCGTCATGGAAGTCCTACTGGGGTCGGTCTCTGCCGAGCAGCTGATGAGCGGCAAGATAGTGGGCATAGGACTCGTCGGTTTGACACAGATGTTGATATACGCCGTCACCGGCGGCACCCTGCGATTCATCGTGGCGGCCCAACAGATCGATGGAGGATTGACCGGAATCCTCGACGCGTTTGCGCCGATGAAACTGATCTTCTTCGTCATCTACTTCTTGCTGGGCTATACGATGTTCACGTCACTCTTCGCGGCTGTCGGGGCGGTCTGCAACACGGAGCAAGAGGCGCAGAATCTTCAGTTCCCGGTGATGATGGGCGTCGTCGTCCCGATGCTGATGACGTTCTTCTTCGTGTCCAACCCGGGCTCCACGCTGGCCACGACATTGTCCCTGGTACCGCTGTTCACACCCATGTTGATGTTCATGCGGATCAGCGTTTTGACGCCCCCTGCGTGGCAGATTGCGCTGTCAATTTTCTTGATGCTCGGGACGATCTGGTTCCTATTCAAGATGGTGGCCCGGATCTTCCGGGTCGGGATCCTGATGTACGGCAAGCGTCCGACGGTGAAGGAGATCTTTCGCTGGGCCCGGCAACCGGTCTAGCGGAATCGGCAGCCGATCAGGGTGTAGGCCAGGCGGGCCGCCAGGAAGTCTGCGTGGTGTAGCTGTGGTCGTGGCGCCAACTCGACGATGTCGGCGGCAACCACATTGCACTGCTGACAAAGCCGGTCGAGGAATCGGACCACCGGATCCCATCCCACGCCACCGGGCTCCGGCGTGCCCGTCGCCGGCAGGATCGCAGGGTCGAAGCCATCCAGGTCGAGGGTCAGGTAGACCGGGCACCCGTCGAGACCCTCGAGGAGACGCTCCATCCATCCGTCGCCTTCCATCTCCCACGCGTGGATCCAGAGCGAGTCGGGATCTCGGGCCATCCGGTCACGCTCCTCGACGGAATAGGCCCGAATCCCGAACGCTCGAACGGCGCTAGCGTGTTCGAGGCTGCGAGCCATGGCACAGGCATGATTGTCGGCCCGTCCATGGAAGGTCTCACGCAGGTCGGCGTGGGCGTCCAGTTGGACCACGGTCAGCGATGGATGCCGCTTTGCGCAAGCCTCCACCAGCCAGGGAGTGATGGAGTGCTCGCCACCTAACGAGAGGAGCCACTTATCGTCGTCGAGGTAGTTTGTCGCGGCCCGGACCACGGAGCCCCGATCGGGGCTCTGGAGCGGCTCTGCGGTCCAGACCCCGGCGCGCCACGGCTCGCGGTCGAATCGTTCGTCGTACAGTTCCAGGTGTTCGGAGGCCTCGAGGATCGCGTTGGGGCCCTGTGCGGTGCCCGACTCCCACGAGACCGTCGCCTCATGAGGGATGGGCAGGACAACCACCCGAGACGACTCGTAGGGACCACGAGCCTCGTCTTCGAGAAACGGGCGGAATGTGAAGCTGTCCGGGCTCATAATGTCCCACGCTCTAAAGACGGGCGAGAGGACGGAGCTGCCTCCAAAACACTCCGTCCCTCACCCGGCGGTTGTCGCCGTCGTCTCCGAGGGTCCCGTTCCCGTCGACGCCGGATGAGGGCAACGCCCTCGCCGCGGGTCCACGGATTGCAAGCCCCGGGCCACGAGGGCCGAATGAATTCCCTGGGTTTACGAAGATCGGAGGCTGGCACCGTCCGCATGCGGACGGTGCCCTGTCCGACTGTCCGCGTTACATCGCCCCGGGATCGTGGCCACCGCGCTCAACATCCACCGTCGTCGGTGTTGAAGAGGCAGGCTCGTGTTTGAACACCTTTCCGGCGATCAGCCCACCGATCGTGCTGAAGATCGCCGCCACGACCAACCAGAAACCGAAGCTCATGATGAAGCCGACAATCCCACTGTTGCCCGCGGCCATCTCGACAAAACCCTCAATCGCCTCGATCATCTGAGGATCCAGGCCCGACTCTTCGAGTTGCGCCAATGAATTATCGATGTCCTCGGGGCTCGTCGGCATGGCCATGCTGACGAGGCTTCCCACAAGCGCAGCCGCCGCAGCGAAGAACACCGCCGCAAACACTCCGACCTTGGCCCCGCTGCCGGGGAGGAATCCGACGCCCGCTCGGCGATGTTCCTGCGACTGCAGGTAGCCCGCCAGGAACCCACCGGCAATGACCAGCGCGCAGCACGCGCAGTTGATGGCTCCAAGAAGCGGGATCGAAGACGCGACACCTGCGGCGCCGCCGCCGATCATCGCAGCCTTCATCATCGAGGGTGCATGATTATCCATTTCCATTCTCCATAACAAATTGGGACATAGATTTTGTAACTCGTTCGGGAAAGAGTTCTGCCGCTCCGAGGTTCAGGAACAGCCCCGCGACCGCGCCTGCGGGGAGCGCCAAGAACCAGCGGGGAACCTCCGACAATTGTGGCAGGCCAACCCACGGCAAGATGGCGTCGATGAATGTGGGCAAGACACCGATCGCAAACCAGATCGGTCGTGGATCTCGATCGCGGACCAGAAAGGCCCAGGCCAGGAGCATGCCGATGATGGCGCCGGCGTACAGACCGGAACAACGGGAACAAACCGCCTGCCGATGACCGAAGATCTCGAGGGATCGCTCGGCCTTCTGGTGGCAAACCGGCGCGTACATCAGTCGGACGATCGACGATGAAGCCTCGCCTCGAGACTCGAGCCACGGCACCAACACGGTGCCACCTGCGAAGAGGATCATCAGCAAGGTCGTGGTGACGACCGCCAGCGTGCGCCTAGCCATTCAGGGATCTTATCCGATACGGGGCCCGGATTGGAAAGGACTCCGTTAGAATACGTCGATGGCCGCAGGAAAAGCCAAATCCACGAATCGACGCGAAAACGCGGCCAGCATGGCCACGCGGCAGCGAGAGATTTCCGTCAGTGAGTTCTTCACGAAGAACCGACACCTCCTCGGGTTCGACAACCCCCAGAAGGCGTTATTGACCACGATCAAGGAGGCGGTCGACAACTCCCTGGATGCCTGCGAGGAGGCGGGCATCCTCCCGGAGCTCGTCATCGAGATCGAGGAACTCTCGGAGAAGCGATTCCGGGTGACGGTTCAGGACAACGGACCGGGGATCGTCAAAGCCCAGGTGCCGAAGATCTTCGGGAAGCTGCTCTACGGCTCGAAATTCCATCGCCTAAAGCAGCAGCGTGGCCAGCAAGGGATCGGGATCTCCGCGGCGGCCATGTACGGGCAGTTGACCACCGGACGGCCCGCCCGAATCCTCTCCCGGCCCGGCGCCCGCAAGCCGGCCCACCTGTTCCACATCACGCTGGATACGAAGAAGAACGCCCCGGTCATCCAGAAGGACCAGCAGGTCGACTGGGAACCGAAACACGGCACCCGGGTAGAGATCGAACTGGAAGCCACCTACAAGTCGGGCCGACGATCGGTCGACGACTATATCGAGCAGACATCGCTGGCGAACCCCCACGTCACGATCGAGTACAAGTCGCCGAAAGAAGAGGCCATCGTCTACGAACGCGTTTCCCGTGAGCTACCGGCCGAGTCCCGCGAGATCCAACCCCATCCCTACGGCGTCGAGCTCGGCGTGTTGCTGAGGATGATGAAAGAGTCGGGTGCCCGCACGGTCCGCAGCATGCTGAGCCAGGAGTTCTCTCGGGTAAGCCCCGGCGTCGCCGACAAGATTCTCGACGGCGCCGGCGTCTCCGTGAAGAGCAAGCCCAATCGGCTGACCCGCAACCAGGTCGAGCAGCTCTTTCAAGCGATCCCGAAGGTCAAGATCCTGGCGCCGCCGACCGGCTGCCTCTCGCCGATCGGAGACGAACTGCTGGAACGCTGCCTGAAACAGCGGGTCGAGGCCGATTTCTTTGCGGCGGTCACACGCCCGCCGGCGGTTTATCGTGGGAATCCGTTCCAGATCGAGGTCGGCCTGGCCTTCGGCGGTGACCTCGGTGCCGATGAGCCCGTGGATCTATTCCGCTACGCCAATCGCGTCCCGCTTCAGTACCAACAGTCCGGTTGTGCGATCACCAAGTCGGTCGTGGGTGTCGACTGGAAGAAGTACGGGCTTCAACAATCGAGAGGTGCGTTACCCACAAGCGGCATGATCCTGCTGGTCCACATCGCCTCGGTCTGGGTGCCGTTCACGTCGGAATCCAAGGAAGCCGTGGCCTCCTATCCGGAGATCGTCAAGGAGATCCGCCTTGCGTTGATGGAGGCGGGTCGACGCCTTGGCGTCTTCGTGCGACGCCGCAAGCGTGAGGCCGACGAGTACAAGAAGCGGTCGTACATCGAGAAGTACATCCCCCATATCGGCGATGCGCTCCAGGAGATTCTCGGACAGACTCAGCGGAAACGCGACGGCAACGTCGAGAGACTCAAGACGATTCTCGAGCGAAGTCGCAAGATGTAGTCGATGGTAGATCGTCCGACATCCCTCCGTTCGCGTCTGGACCGACCGTGGGTCTGGGCGGCTCTCGTGGCTTTCGTCGCGGGGGCCGCGTTTGCGGTCTCGCTGCAAAACGGCTTCGTCCTGGACGATGTGCGCATCGTCGAGTTGAATCCACGGCTGACGTCCCTCTCGTCGATCCCAGGGCACTTCACCGAAACTTACTGGCCCATCGTCGGAGAAGAGACGGGTCTCTACCGGCCCGTCATGATCACCAGCCTGACGCTGAATCGGGCCATCGCCGGACCCGGCCCCCTGGGATATCACGCAGGCAATGTCCTGCTTCACATGATCGCGTCGGCGATGGCATGGTTCACGCTGAGGCGTTGCGGCGTTCACTACGGAACCGCCCTCGTCGGCGGTCTGTTGTTTGCGGTTCATCCATTGCACGCCGAGGCAGTCGCCAACGTGGTCGGGCGGGCGGAAATTCTTGTGGCCATTGGCGTGATGGCGGCCTGGTCTGCCCATCGACGAGGCCTGCGGATTGTCTCGTGGCTCGCCTACCTGCTTGCCTTGCTCTCCAAGGAAAGCGCAATCCTGGCTCCGCTCCTGTTCCTCGTTGACGACATGAGCGGTGGGCAGGTCACGAAAGAGAGACGTTCGAGCACGATCGTTCAGTACACCGGGTACGCGGTGGCGGTGGGTGTGATGCTCGTGCTCAGGTACAACGCCCTCGGGGACCTGTTTCCGCCATCGCAGTGGTTCTTCCTCGACAATCCCATCGCGGCGGAGGGTACGGGCGCCCGGCTGTTGACCGCGTCATGGATCCAGCTGCTCTACGCAGCGCTGTTTGTCGTGCCATGGCGTCTGACCTCCGATTACGGGTTCGACGCGATCCCCGTCGTCCGCTCGCTCGCGGACCCGAGGGCGTGGCTCGGACTCCTCTGGATGGCCACTCTGGCCATCGGGGTCATCCAGGGTCTCCGGCGGCATCGGGTCTTTCTTCTCGCGACCGTTTGCTGGTCCATCTTCCTTCTCCCCACGTCAAATCTTCTTTTCCCGCTGGGCACGATCATGGGAGAGCGTCTCACTTACCTTGCATCGCTGGGTGGCTGTCTGCTGTTGGGTCATCTCACCGCAGGTCTCGTCGCACATGGAACGACGGGCGATCGAAGACGCAGGGTCGTCGTCATCACGGCCTGTGTAATCCTCCTCACGGCCTGCTTCGTTCGAGCATGGGATAGAACGACGGACTGGCGCAGCAACTACGATCTGGCGCTGGCCGACGCCCGAAGTACGCCGCGAGCAGCGAAGGCGCAGTTCGGTCTTGGTGTCGCCCTTCTCGATCGCGGTGAAACGGAGGGGGCGCGTGAACACCTGCAGGGCGCCGTTGACGTATGGCCCGACTACGCTCAGGCACGGTTCAATCTCGGTGCGCTCCTCCTCGACCAGGGGGATGTGGAAGGGGGGCGTCTTCACCTGGAGCGATCACGCGATCTCGCCGGCGGGACCTTTCTTCCCTACGAGCGACTGGCGCCGCTCTATGAACGACTTGGCGATGCCGATGCAGCGCTCGAGGCTTACGCCGTGGGTCTCCGAATCAGGCCGAACGATCTGTCGTTTCGCTTCAACTATGGCCGTCTACTCTTGACTCTGGGCCGTGAAGACGAGGCCAACCAACAGCTCCGCCGGCTGATGCAAATCGATCCGTCGGGTCAGATCGGCCAGATCGCCGCCGGACTGGTGGCGCAACAGGAATCTCGCGATGACGACGCGGCCAGAATCTACCGTGCTCTGCTGGATCGACCGAACCTCGCACCTCAGATCCGCAAGAACATCGAGGGGCTTCTTGCGTCAACCTCCAGGTAAGAAGCAAACTACCCGCCGATGAACACGGAACACACGGGATTCTTTCATTCCATTCGCCGGTCGTTGGAGCTTCCCGACGTCCTGCTGCTCAGCGCTGCCTCGTTGCTCCCCTGGGCTATCGGCGGTGTCGAGGTCTGGGCCTACCGCATGGCGGCCGCGCTGGTAATCGCCGGCGCCGCGCTCATGATCCATCGACGGGGTTTTACCGACTTCGGTCTGCGTCTTCGAGACCCCCTCATCCTCGTGCCGTGTCTCCTGATGGCCTGGACCATCCTCCAGTTGGTTCCTCTGCCTTCGCCGATCATTCGCGTCGTCAGTCCGACTGCCGACGCCATTTATCGCGACACCTTTCCCGGCTACGGTGATGCCGACGGAAGCGCCGTCGACGTCGTTCGTGCCATCGAGGCCCGTGGCGTCAAGCTCTACCCCGAAGCGGCCGTCCATTTGACGCCGGAGCCCGTCACCCGACCGTTCGAGCCACGGGTCGCCGGCAAGTGGGACGGATGGCGAACGATCTCGTTGTTACCCGAGGCCAGCCGCGAACGACTCCTGTGGTTCTTTGCCCTCTGGATCGCGTTTGTTGCCATCCGCCGACGGGGCCATTCCCGCGAGCGTCGACGCGCCTATCGGGACATCCTGTTTGTCACGTTTCTTCTTCAGATGGCGTTCGGACTCGTCTACGCGGCGACTGGAAACGGGCGGCTGTACTGGATTCGCGAGACCATCGAACAGACCCGACCTTTCGGCACCTACGTAAACCCGACGAATTTCGCCGGCGTCATGGAGCTTGCCGTTCCGTGGATGACCGGTTGTCTGATGGCCAGTTTCTATAAACGGGGCCGGGCGGCGTGGGGCGAGGCGCGAACGATGATGCTTACGGGAGGCATCGTTCTCGGAATCCTGGCCACCTTCGCAAGTGCGTCACGCTCCGCATCCGTGATGATCCCCCTGGGAGTCCTGGCCGTCGTACTCGTCTCCGTTCGTGGCTGGCGCACGCGTGTCGTGATCCTCCTTCTCTGTGGCGTACTTGCGGCCGCGGCTCTGCCGACGGTGAGACGGACCCACCTCGGTGAGCGTGTCACCGAGATGTTGGAACTCGGCGGAGGCGAGATCGAGAGCGTCGGGCGGACGGTTAGCCTACGCGCATCGGTGGATATGCTCGGTGACTACTGGCGTGGAGGGTGCGGCATCGGTGCGTTCCGTGACGTGTTCCCGCACTACATCCCCGCGGGTGAAATCGCACGCTACAACCAGCTCCACAACGATTACCTGCAGGTTGCCATCGAGGGTGGGCTTCCCGTGGTTCTACTGCTGGGTCTTCTCATCGTCGTGTTCTGGGGCCGCCTCCTACGGCCATCCTCAATTCGATCTCCGCGCGGGCTTAGACGGCAACAAATCGGCCTCGTCACCGGTCTAGTTTTGCTGAGCCTCCACGCGATCTGGGACTTCAATCATCAGATTCCGGCCAACGCCTTGCTGTTTGTCACACTCGCTGCGCTCGCGCTGGGTCGGATCGAGCGGCGGAACGGATCCGCCCGCGAATCGGAGTCCCGCCGGAACCCCGCCGCGTCGGCCGTGGGTGCGATCGCCATCGTCCTGTTTGTGTTACTCGCGGTTCAGGGTTGGATCGGCGGATGGAACTACACGAAAGGCCGGCGTTTCTCGGCCGCCGGCGACTACGCGGCGGCGTTGCCCCATGTCGATCGCACGGGAATCGGTCATCACAAGTCGTCGTCGCTATGGCTCGCCGGGCAGGTGCGTCTAGGACTCTGGCACGAGAAGCTTACGCAGGGCGAGAGTCCCGATTCGGTACGACCCCTGCTGGAAGATGCGTTCGAGAACTACACTCAGGCGATCTCGCTAAGCCCCGCATCGGGGTGGTATTGGGCCAACCTCGGTGACCTCTACTACCAGCTCGAACGAACCGATCGAGTCCTTCGTCCCGTCGACCTCGAAGAACTGGACGCCGACCCGCGGCTGCGCGTCGGGCGTTGGGGTAGGGTGGCGGTGGGTCTTACGCGACTGGGGATTCGACGGGAACCCAATGTCTATACGTTCCACGATCAGCTCGCGTTCATGTTCTGGCACTACGAGTGCCGCGACGATGCCCAGGCTGCCGCACGCAGCTCGGCAGAGGTGCTGCCGCTCTACCGGATCCACGCGTACGACCTGCTGGATCCAGCACCCGATGAACTGCTGAGAGCATTCGCCGAAGGTATCGAGCGATCGGTCGGTCATACGCCGTTCATTCACGATGTACGACGGCAGATCTCTCGCGGGATCGTCGCGATGAAGCTCGGCGAGTTCGAGGAAGCTGCGCGGCATCTGCAAGTCGCCACGCAAGGAGACACCTCGTCGCTGCTTGGATCCGATGCGCAGTTTCAGCTGGGTCGCGTATTGATGCGGTTGGAGCGATTCGAAGAAGCAGCCGCGTCATTCCGTGCCGCCGACGGACATCCGAACTTCGCCCGGGTGGCCCCGCTCCAGGAAGGACTTGCCCACGAACAGGCCGGCAACCTGGAGGCGGCACTCGCCGCGTATGGCCGTGCCCGGCGCGCCCATCGCGAGGATCTCGAAGCGGCGTTGGGGTATGCCAGAGTCGCGGGCCGGCTGGGACAACGGGACCGGCAGGCCTCCGTGCTGGTCTGGGCCACACGGAATCACCCTGGCGATCGGCGGCCCTGGCTCAGACTGCTGGAACATCGGCTGGATTCGGCCGACATCCAGGGCGCCCGAGGGGCCCTCGAGGAGCTGGTGAAGCTGGGGCTTCCGGCTGCCGATCAGGCCGTCTGGAACGAAAAGATCGAATCCGCTTCCCACCACCCCTGAATCTGGCCCCTCTGGCGGGCCGACCCTATATTCGGCTGCAGTCAGAACACGGCCCAAGCGGGGCCACAGGGGCGGGACAGAACATTGTTGGAAATCGCTCGGCATGGCGTTCGTTGCGGTCTAATCATGATGGCGGGGCTCTTGACCACCACCCTGATGGCAGACCCTCTCAAGTACGACCTCGAAATCCCATCTCACGACTCGATCAGCTACGAGTTGGAGCTGGACATCCAGCACCCGGGCCCGATCCATATCGAGGCCAACTGGGACTGTCGACGCATCGTCACCTTCCGCCTGCAGTCACCTCAGGCCGGTCGACCCGCCATGCGTCGCTCGAGCCCTTCGCCGTTCGGATTCACGACGAACATCGTCGAGCCCGGCGATGCGCCCTGGCGACTCTCCATCTACGTCATGCCGGGTAGTGAACCAGGCGTCGGGGAGTTGACGATCCAGCTTCCCGGTCCGCCTTTGATTCCGACGCCGGCCGAACCGTCTGCAAAGGACTTCGCACCACGGCCCGCAGGCGAACCGTGGAAAACCCGAGTTGCAGATCTTCCGGAAACCACGCCCGTGGCGGTGGCCCAACTCGTCGACAGCGTGGAACGCTTTCGCCGACTCGTGGTCGGACCCGATGCCGCGCCGGACTCCTGCCGCTGGCAGTTGGATGGGCTTCGCTTCCTGGCACAGGCCAGGGATCAGGCGTTGCGTAACGACGCAAAGTTTGATTTCGGGTCTCGTGAGTTGTTCCGAACCATCGCCAAGGACATCGCAGGCGTCGACGCAATGCGACGATCCGATGACCCGCTGGTCTCGGGCCCGCCACCGGCCGACCCCGGCCTCTCCCACGCCTGGAACCGGATGCATCGAGACCGGGTGCAGCCGCTCGAAGCGCAACTCGATCGCACTTACGATCTGGCCACCGGCGATTACGCCGCCGAGTTGACCGACCAGACCTGGTTGCCACGGCTCGTGAGTTGTGTCGTCGCCAGCCAGCGCTACTTTTCAGATCGAGCGCGGGTAGGCCCCGTCAAGGCGATTAACCGCGAGATCGCCCTCGACCAGTGGGACCGTCTCCTGGCGGTCTCGGACGCGCTGGAGGACCTCTCCCGCGCGACGACGCCCCCCGAGGGGCAGACGATCCAACTCTCCAAACCCCGCTAGGAACGAAACCGGCGAAGCCTCATCGCGTATCCTCTTGGCGAGGTGCGGATCGTGATCGGATCGTGGAGAACAACGGTGTTTCGCGGGTGGCTGCTTCCGCTCGTGGCTCTCGCGTCGTTCCACGCGGATCTGAGGGCCGCTCCGGAAGAGACGACCTCCCGCCCCATCCGCGGGATCACCCTGTCGACTCATTGGTCCGGCGCCGACTGGGCACACGACACCATCGAGCCGACGCTCGATCGAATCGCTTCGACGGGCGCCAACTGGGTCACGATCCACCCCTACGCGACGATCGACGCCGACGGCACCGTCGTCTTCCGACCGATCGACCCGGACAATCCACCGGAGCACGTCGTACGACCGATCAGGGAGGCCCACGCCCGCGGCCTGAAGATCATGATCAAGCCGCACCTGGCGTACTGGGGCTCCCCTTTTGCCTGGCGTGGCGAGATCCAGTTTGGGGATGACGAACCCTCCTGGCAGCGGTTCTTCGCGAGCTATCAGCGTTGGATCGTCACCCTGGCCATCGTCAGCCATGACGCAGACGGCTTTGCCGTCGGAACAGAGTTGGGCGGCACGCTGGACCACGAGGCGCAGTGGCGCTCGATCATCGAGGCGGTCCGCGATGCCAGCGCCACTCCCCTGACCTATGCCGCCAACTGGGACAGCTACCGTAAGGTCCGGTTCTGGGACGCGCTGGATGTGATCGGTATCCAGGGATACTTCCCGCTGGATGACCCCGAGCGACGAACCTACGACCCGGTGTCCGGTGATCCGATCGACCGGATTCTCGACGAAGCGGAGATCCGGCGTGGCTGGGGTCGCCTACGCGCCGAGCTTCGAGAGTATTCCGTGGAACTCAATCGACCCGTCGTCTTCACCGAACTCGGTTATAGCCGGGCGTTCAGCACCGCACTCCGCCCCTGGGAATCCCGCGTCGATGGAGAGGAGGCTCGATCCATGCAGCGGCTATGCATGCGCGTCGCCCTCGAGACCATCGAGGCCGAGCCGACGCTCATCGGTGTTTTCCTGTGGAAGTGGTTCTCGGAGCCTCGCGCGCTGGGCCGAGACTTCCAGCTGGCCCATCCGAAGATGATCCGATTGCTCCGTCAGGTCTGGGGCGAGTCTTCGAGCTCGATGTCCAGATCCGCGACCGGCGGCTGACGTCGGTAGCGTCGAATCGAGATCACCGCCTCCACGACCAACGCGATCGCCATGAGCGAGATGATGCTGCCGACGACCAGGAGCAAGGTCTGCCCGCCACGATAGTAGTCAACGAGCTTGAACCCGGTGGCGAGAGTCGTGCTGGCCATCATGAAGACCATCGGAATCAGATAAACCAGCCTGGGCCGTTTTCGCTGGGTGAGATAGAGCACAACGACGAGAAGAGCGAGGCCAGCTAGAAGTTGATTGACGGACCCGAAAAGCTGCCAGAGGGCAAGCCCGGCCGACTGGCCATCGACCTTGTAGAACGCAAAAAACGCGATCGCCAGCACCGCGGCAGTCGAGGATACGTACCGATTTGCAAGCGGGCGAAAGCGTAGGGTCTCGCCGACCTCTTCGATGTTGTATCGCAGTAATCGTGTCGCGGAATCAAGCGTCGTCAATGCGAAGCTCACAACCATGACCGCTATGAGGGTCTCGGCCTTCCCACGAGGAAGTCCCAGTTGCGAAACAAACGTCGCGGCACCGTCGATGAACGCCGCCATCTTGCTACCCAACCCTGACATCGCACCCCAGGAACGATAGTGATCGCTCCACAGGTCGCGACTTGCAAATCCTGCAGTGCAGGCCAGTACCGCCGACAGACCGAGGATCGACTCCCCGAGCATGCCACCGTAGCCGATGAACCTTGCGTCGGTCTCTCGATCCAACTGTTTGGCCGTGGTCCCGGAAGAGACGAGTGAGTGGAATCCGGAGGCAGCGCCACAGGCGACCACGACGAAGACGAACGGCAGCATCGGTGGGGCACCTTCGGGATGCAGATCGACCGCCGGAGCGGCGAACTCGGGACGCAGAACGAAGAACCCCAGGTACGTGCAGGCGAGCCCCAGATAGAGAAGAAGCGAATTGAGAAAGTCTCGCGGCTGAAGCAACGACCAGACCGGGAGGACCGACGCGATCCAGGCGTAGGCCAGGAGCAGCCAGATCCATCCGCTCACGGAGGTCCAGGACGGGGCGAGAAGATCAGAAAACCACAGCCCGACGAGAACGACGACAAAGGCGATCCCCACCCTTGAGCCGAGACCCTGTCCGGTTCGCCGTGTCCGCCAGCCGATCCAGAGTGCGAGGACGAGAATCAGAACAGACGGAGAGATCGACTGCGGATAGAACTTCGGCGTGAAGAGCTGCGCGATGACGAAGACGAAGACGCCCATCGCCAACGCGATACCGAAGAAGATGATCGCGTGCAGAAGCGATTTGGCCCGACGCCCCATCAACCCTTCGGCGACCGAACCAATCGATCGACCACGGGACCGGACCGATACAACCAATGCCCCGAAATCGTGGACGCAGCCGATCGTTACCGCACCGACCACAACCCAGATCATGGCCGGAAGCCAGCCCCAGATTACTGCGATTGCCGGTCCCAGCATCGGGGACAGCCCGGTGATGGAAGCGAAGTGATGTCCGAAGAGCACCCAGCGAGAGGATGGGACGTAATCGATCCCGTCCTCGTAAACATGGGCCGGAGTTCGCACGTCGGCCCGCAGTCCGAATACCTGGCGCCCGATGTAACGCGAGTAGAAAGCATAGCCCAGCGCATAGACGGCAAGACAGGCCAGCACGGCCAGTGCGGCGATCATTCCGGGGGCACGCTATCGGGAACGATCAGCGCGACGACCCCCTTCGCGCACTCAAGCTCCACGCGACCGCAGGAGACGTTGCTGAGTCCGTGAGAGGGACAGGACAGCCGCTCTCGGGCCAACTCGTAGCGGGCGCCACGGAGCGTGACCCTGGGCTCACCGACCAACGCGAGAATCGAGAACAGCGTGCCCTCCGGAAGAACGATCTCGACACCACCACTGGTCACAAACAGCAACCCGTCGAATCCGATGGCCGCGATTCCCGCCACACGACCGGCCGCCACTGCCAACTCGTGGACGTTGATCCATTGATGGTCGATCCGTCCGCCGGAAACACCGGCGACGACGATCCGTTGGCGCGATTGGGGCAGGCTTTGCAACGCACCGTGCAAGTCGCTGAAAGACTTATCTGCTTGAAACTCTTGCGTGGGAATGGATTGCGGTGGCCGGGCGACCGAATCGCCATCACCCACGAACAGATCGACGGTCAGATCGTTTTCGAGACAGCGATCGTAGCCGCCGTCGACGGCGATGATGCGGGCGTCCCCGGCCAGCGCACGTCCGATTGCGATCTCTCCGGCGGTCGCCATCGGCAGAATCAGTAGGGCCGCAGCGTCGCCGGGATCCTCCGCGAGGAATCGCACTTCGTACGGACTCTTATGTACTTCCGCCGTCACGCGGCCATCTTACACCGGCGGACGATCCCCATCGTCGGCCGCACCGTCAGTCTCGACGACACACGTGATGTCGGAGTCGAGTGCCTCCGCCTCGAAGTCATCGGGATCGGTGAGCGGTCGATCTTGTAGACGATCGCCGAACGCCAGATCCAACACCTCGGGGATTTCCTCGACAAACTGGAAGGTCAGAGCCTTGCGCACATTCTCCGAGACGTCGTCCAGGTCCTTCTCGTTCTTCGCGGGAAGGATGACTCGGGTGATGCCCGCCGACTTGGCCGCGATCACCTTCTCCTTGATCCCGCCGACGGGAAGCACCTTGCCCCGCAGCGTGATCTCTCCGGTCATGGCGAGGTCCTGCGCGACCGGCAGTCCGGTCAGTAGGGAGACCAACGACGTCGTCAACGTCACACCGGCGGACGGTCCGTCCTTCGGGATGGCTCCGGCCGGGATATGAACGTGAAAGTCGCTGGTGGCGAATAGTTTCTCGTTCAGCTTGAGGCTGGATGCGTTGGACCGGATCCAGGTCATCGCCGCGATGGCCGACTCCTTCATCACATCGCCGAGACGCCCGGTGATGGTCACCTTGCCCTTGCCTCGCATGCGCGATGCCTCGACGAAGAGGATCTCACCACCGACCTGCGTCCACGCCAGACCGATGGCGACGCCGCTACGATCGGTGCGCTCGCTGATCTCGCGGAAGTAACGCGTCGGTCCAAGGAGCTCGGGCACGGCCTCCGCGTCGACCATGAACTTGTCGGTTTCGCCCTCGACGTAACGACGGGCGACCTTGCGACAGAGCGTTGCAATCTCGCGATCGAGATTCCGGACGCCCGCCTCCCGGGTATAGCCGTTGATGACGGCTCGAATCGCTTCATCACTGAATTCGATATTCTCTTCGGTCTGCCCGTGCTCAGTCTGTTGACGAGGTACCAGATGGCGCTTCGCGATCTCGGTCTTCTCTTCCTCGGTGTAGCCGGGAATGTTGAGAATCTCCATCCGATCCCGTAACGCGGGAGGGATCGTATCCAGAACGTTCGCCGTACAAATGAAGAACACGTTGCTCAGGTCGAACGGAACCTCCAGGTAATGGTCGGAGAAACTGAAGTTCTGCTCCGGATCCAGAACCTCCAGAAGCGCCGACGACGGGTCACCTCGGAAATCCGTGCCTACCTTGTCGATCTCATCCAGGACGAAGACGGGATTCTTGGTGCCCGCCCGCTTGATGCCCTGAAGGATTCGGCCCGGTAACGAGCCGATGTACGTTCGACGATGACCTCGAATCTCGGCCTCGTCGCGGACGCCACCTAGGGACATTCGAACGAATTTTCGGCCCATGGCCGCGGCGATGCTGCGCCCGAGAGAGGTCTTACCAACTCCGGGTGGCCCTGCGAGACAGAGGATCGGACCCTTGAGGTCCTTCTTCAGGCTACGGACGGCGAGATACTCGATGATACGGTCCTTGACCTTCTCCAGATCGAAGTGTTGCTCGTCGAGGATTCGCTTGGCTTCCTTGACGTCGATCATGTCTTCGGTCTCGACCGACCACGGAAGATTGACCAGCCAATCCAGATAGCTGCGAGCAACCGTGTACTCCGCAGCCTGCGGCGGCATCTTGCTCAGACGATCGAGCTCTTTCTCGGCCGTCTTCCGTGCCTCGTCCGGCATCCCGGCGTCGTCGATCTTCTTGCGAAGTTCGTCGTTCTCGGCCTCGCGATCGTCCTCTTCGCCCAGTTCCTTCTGGATCGCTTTCATCTGTTCGCGAAGGTAGTACTGACGCTGGGTCTTCCCCACCTCGTCGGCCACCTGCGACTGAATCTTGGTCGAGATCTCCTGCAGCTCTAGCTCGCGGGTGATCAGCTCGATCAGCTTCTGCACGCGATCGTTGACCACGTTTCGTTCCAGAAGACCGATCTTCTCCTCGGCGGAGATGTTCAAGACGGACGCAGCAAGATCGGTCAGCCGTGCGGGATCGTCCGCACCGGCGGACAGCACCATGTCGCCCAGATCGGAGGAGATGTTCTGCGAGACCTGGACGAGTTTCTGGAATTGATTGATCAGGCTGCGAATCGCGGCTTCGGTCTCGACACCGGGGTCGTTGACATCCAACAGCGGAGTGACCGCGGCCTTGACGAAAGGCTCCGTCGAGATGAATCGATCGACACGAACACGATTCAGCCCCTGGATGATCAGGTTGACGTTGTTTCCGCTTAGCTTGACGACCTTGAGAATCCGGGCCATCGTCCCGACGCGATAGAGTTCGCCCGGCTCCGGGTCGTCGTCGGCAGGATTCCTCTGAGAGATGACGGCGATCGGCTGGCTCTCCCGGACGACATCGTCCAGAAGGTTGAGCGTCTTGCGACGACCGACGGAGATCGGCATGATCGCGTGAGGAAACAGCACGCTGTTTCGGAGCGGTAATACTCCGATTTCCTCGGGAACCTTGGTGTCGTCCATGAAGTAGATTGCCTCTCGATAATGGTGTAGCCAAATCCAAGTATAGTGCCGCGATCGGCCCGTGGCCCGTCCCGCAAGAAACGTCCCGGGGACCCTCCCTGAGCCCCCCGGGACCTCACAAAACCTTGAATTTAGGCCGCGTGGATCTCGACCCGCCTCGGGCGTGACGACTCCGCCAGCGGAAGCGTGATGGTCAGGACGCCATCCTTGTAGCTCGCCGTGGCCTCGTCCGTATCGACGGTTTCCGGGAGAACAAACGTGCGCTCGAAGACACCGGATGTTCGCTCGCGACGACGGAGTTGAACCTCACCCTCGGGTTGGGTCAGGGTCCGTTTCCCGCGGATACTCAGTTCGCCATTCTCGACATCGATCTCGACCTCGTCCTTGTTCACGCCGGGAAGATCGATGGACAGAATTAGATTGCCGTTGGATTCGATTGCATCGACGGCAGGCGTCCAGTGGCCGTTCGTCGGCCGCTGCGGTTGGTTCAGTTCGCGAAAGGGATCCCAGTGGATCATCTTCATTGTTGCACCTCCAGGGGCCATGGTTAGGATGCGGCCCACAATTGCTGATGGCGGAGGGTTAGGACCGCCACCGGGAGGTGTCAAGGTCGGTTACATGACGTAGCCGCCGTCGTCACTTTCACCGCCGGCCGACCCATCCTCGTCACCCCCGGCCTGGCGCGCACGTTCGTCTTCGATCGCTCGCACGATCTCCTCTTCTTCCGGGATTTCGACGTCGTGGATCCCACCCAACAAGAGCAAGCTCTGCCCGACCATCGCAGGATCCTCGTCGAGCCAGTCCCGAAACGGGTCGATCAATTCCTCGGTGCCGAAGAGACTGGCCCACTCCGCGGCCGTGCCGGGACCCAGGATCTCCATGAACCACTCGAGAAAACGACTGATCACCTCGTAGGACGCCTGGGTCCCGAGATCGCACAGGAGAACCATCAAGCTGTGACCGGCCTCCGGCTCGATCGTCCCTGCTTCGATGTGGGCCACGGTAGCCGGTAGGATCGATTCGCCCATCTTGCTGAGGGAGCGCTCCGCCGCACCGAAGACGTAAGAATTCTCGTCGGACAGGTAGCCGATCATCTCCGGAATGAAGTGGATCGCATGCAGCTCGCCGAGAATCAGCAGTGCCGCAACCCGCGGAAAGAACGGCCCCTGTGCCTCGAGCATCCGGAGACACCATTCCTGGGCCTGGTGACCGCGCTCTGGATCACCCTCACAGACAACCGCGATGGCCTGCGGCAGTTCATCGAGGAGATGCGCGGTTTCCAACTCAGCCAACTCGAGCAATCGGTTCAGGTCGCCACGGGCTCCCTGGAGCTCCAGCGGAATGTTCATTCCGCGGGCCACCGCGAACATCGTTGAAAGGTGGAATCCGATCAGCCACTGCTCGAGCGACCGGCCGAACTCCGGAACGACTTCGAGGAACGAAGGCGACGACAAGGCACCCACCACCCCGGAGATGCGTCGGGGTAGATTCTCCCCCGGAAGATCCTGACACGCGGTGAGCGTCCAGTCTGCGAGCGCCTTGACGACCTCTGCAGGGTCCTCACCACGGAAGACCCGTGCGATGCGTTGGATCGTCTCCTCACCCATGGCGGCGAAGATGTCGCAGTCATAGCCGGATTCGATGGCCTTGATCGTCTTGCGGAATTCGATCCGCCCCGAAGGGCCAGTCCGCAAACACCATGCGGCATCATCGATATAGAGACCGTCGAGTAGCGTTCGGAAAGCCTCCCCTGCTCGATGGGGACCCCGCTGACGTAACGCGACGGCCAGCTGTCCGATCAGGTCGGCCAGCCGTTCGGTCTCCGTCAGCGCGAGCGCGCCGCGGAGTGCCGGCGGCTCGACCAGCAACTCGGGCTGCGCCTCAAAGAACTGCTGCACGACGGCCCGCGCCTCCGGGGTCGCCAGATCCGCAATCGCGTCGATCACGATTGCAAGCGCCTGATCGTTCAGGTCGCCACGCTTGAACGCCTCGCCCGCCATCTCCACCACACCCGGGTGACCGGTGCGTGCCAGCGCCCGAAGACAGAGACCAGGAGTGACTCCGCGCAGGACACGAAAACCCCGCACAAGCATCGCGTGATGTTGAGCAGTGCCGTGATCGGCGAGATGTCGTGCGACCAGCGGCGGCGTCGCCTCGTGATCGTCGAGTAGATGTTCCGCGATGGCATCGCAGCATTCGTCGGGGAAATGGCGAGTGAGTCGATCGACCGCCCAGAAACGAACTTCTGCGTCTTCGATCCGTGCGAAGCGCTCAAGATCCTCGAAATTCCATACAAGATCCGACATCGTTGCCTCAAAAAGGGGGGCCGAGGCCACCTTACCATCCTGTCACGAGGCGCGCGATCTAACGACCGATGCGCAGTCCGAATTCGACGGTGCGTGGTGGGCCGGCAAGACTCACCGGCGAGCCGAAGTCCCGAGAGATGATCCGGCCCTCGATCCGCCCGATGTTGTTGCGATCAAACAGATTGAAGACCTGCAGGAACATCTCGCCGCGCGTCCCACTGCCCAGGCGAAACTGTCGATACAGGCGAACATCGACCTGGAACAGCCAGGGCTCGGGCAGTGACGAGATCATCGGCAACTCGAGGGACGGATCGGTGACGAACAGCGGCGCGATATCCGCGTTGTAGTCCGCGCGCACCTGGTTGATGATCTCGAGGTCCGCATCGGCACCGGCGTTGCGGGCGATGCCGTCCGGGCGATCGTTCATCTGGCCGTCCAGATTGAAGTCGGAGCCGGTGATGATCTCGTACGGCAAAGCGCTGGCCGCCTGAAACGCCCCGGAAACACGGACGTTCCACCACGGGATCGGGACGTCGCCCGACAAGACCAGACGATGACGGACGTCGCTGTCGGAACGTCCCCGTTCCCCGCTGAGGTCTTCGCCATTCGGTGGTAATGCGATGCCACCCTTGAGTGGATCGAAGCCCGTATCCTCCGCATCGGACCAGGTGTAGGAGAGATTCAGCCAGCGATCTTCCGCCTGATGGCGGAAGTTGAAGTCCAGCCCGGTGTACCAGTTGCGTCCACGGCTGGTCAGGGCGGCGATTGACCCCAGCGCCGGATCTCGAAGATGACAGGGCAGACCGATCGTGTCATCGCTCAACGGCTCCTGGAACATCGCGGAACATTCCGTGCCGGGATTGAAGATGCCGGTTACCGGGTTGAGATCCAGAAGGACCGTCATGTCGTGTCCGCGAGACTGATTGAACTCGACGCCGAACGAAGATTGATCGTTGAATCGATGCTGGATCCCGACTTTCCACTGCAACGTGTACGGCGTCTCGAGTTTCGTGTCGGTCGAGAACCGAAGCGTCAACTGATCGAAGAAGAACAGGCTCGGCAGGATCGAATCAATCCCGTCGTCCGCGATCGACTGCTCGGTGAGTTCGACGGCGAATCCCTGCGGGAAGAAAAGACCGATCTCGGTCCCGGACGTGATCGCCGCAACGGCCGGGAATCCCAGGGCCAGCTTGTCGTAGAAGACTCCGGCACCCGCACGGATGACGGTCTTGCGGTTCTTGCCGGCGTTGTAGGTGAACGCCATCCTCGGCGCCCAGTTGTCGGTATCCTTGCCCGCGCCGCCGTTTGGAATCGGCGAGTCCAGCGCCACACCCTCGGAGAGCGTGTAGGTGCTGATGTCGTAACGGATTCCGTAGTCCAGGAACCACCGATCGGTCACCTCCCACTGATCCTGCACGAACAATGCGTATCGCGTATCGTCGAGGTCCGCGGCCGGCTCTCCACTAACGTGCGAGAAGACCTGCGGGAACGAGGTGATGATCGCGGGTTCGTCGATCACGGTATCCATGTCATCGTCGACACCGACCTGACCGGGACAGGCGACGAACGGCAGCGTCCCCGCGATCTCGGCGGCGCGGATTTCGGAGATCTGAAGATCGTCGCAATCCCCCGACTCGAACGGGATGTCGCTGACGTAGAGAAATCCGCCGTTGTTGTTGAACGACGTCAGCAGATCCGTCTGCGATCGGATGATGTCGAACCCAACCTTGATCGAATGCCGGCCCCGCCGGAAAGTCATGTTCTCGACAAGTTGGAATCGGGTCTCGTCACGGTCCTGAGTCTGGAGTTGGTTTCCACCGAAGATTCCCCGCGGACGCTCGACGCCCGAGAGGTCGGAGTTGGCGCGCTGGTCAAACTCCGACGTGGCGATCTGCCATCGAACCTCGTTGATCATCTTCGGTGAGACGATGGTCTTTAGGCTGCCACTGAGGGAAATGTCCTGCTCGTCGATGCCGAAACCGTTCTCGGGCGTCCGGATCCCGCCAACGTTGATATTGGTGTCGGAACGATCGTTGGCCGACAGACGGAACATCAACTGATTGGATGCGCCTAGGTTGAAATCGGTACGAAAGAAGATGCTGTCGTTTTCTGTCGGCGAATTGATGAATCCACCGGGAGTGCCCGTTCGATCGAAGCCGGTGTAGGAGGTCAGCTCCTTGCCGGACTGATGCTCGAAGGCGAAGAAGTAGAACGCCTTGTCCTTGCGGAAGGCACCACCGACACTGGCACCGAGCTGGAGTCGATTGGGTGCGTCGAACGAGGCGCCGACGTTCGGTAGGTTTTCAACGAACTCCCCGGTCGAATTCGTGCGATGCGTCGTCCCCTGCATCAACACGCTCCAACTCTGCTCGTTGGCACCGCGACGGGTCACCGCGTTGGTGACGCCGCCGACGGCGCGCCCGAACTCTGCGGAAAACTGACTCTTGAGAACCACGAACTCGCGAATCGTCAACTGTGAGAAGAAGGAGTTGGAGGTCGTCCCGCTGACCTGGTCGTTGTTATCGAGTCCGTCAACCAGGAAGCTGTTGGCCCGTCCGGACTGCCCGTTGATCACGAAGACGGCGCCACGTTCGCCGAAGTAATTTCCCTGCTGGGGTCGTCGGACGGCCGCATCGAGAAGCGCGAGATCGGTGAAACTCCGACCGGCCAACGGAAGGCTCTCGGTCTGCGCCAGATTGAATCGCACCTCTCCGGACGTCTGCTTCGGATCGAGGAGACGAGCATTGGCACTGACCGTGATTCGTTCCTCGATGCCCCCGGTTGTCACGAAATCCAACTCGAGCGTTTTCTGGAGTGAGAGAGTCACCGTCCGCGACTCGCTGGCCTCCCCCCCGGGGACCCGTGCGACGACCGTCCAGATACCGGACTGAATCTCGTCAATCCGATAGACGCCCTTGTCGTCGGTCACAGCCGTCCGGATCGTCCCGGACTCTGCGGACCGCGCCTGAACAACGGCGGCGACGACCGGACGTCCATTCTCATCGGCGACACGCCCACGAAGTCCGGATCCGGTAGTCTGTGCGAAGGAAGCGCCGCCGACCAGCATCGCCAGGATGCAGAGGGTGGACGCTAACGGCACTCTTGAGGAACTCACGAGACGGACAGCCTCCGAAAAGGCGAACGGGACTCGCCCCGAATTCGGATTAAACACGAATCCGCAAACTCACACAACCGAGGAGAATTACTGACCGAAATGGCCCAGCGGGCCGCGATTCGATCCTCCGATACTCCGGATGAGGTAGAACCCCTCCGCCGCCGGGCGCGTGAGACAGGTCGCCCCACCGCTATCGGGCATCAGCGGGGTGAAGTTCACCGCAGCCGACGGGTCGGTTGCATGCAAAGCCTCATAACTGTCGACACAGGCTTCGACAACGGCATCCCAGCAGAATTCGGTGTTGGCACCGGACGGATTGACGGTCAGGTTGACAACTTCCTCGGCGGGACTGCACGCGCTGGACGTCGTCGCGAGCAGTTCGACCGGAACCGGAGTCGTTCCGCCCGGGACGGTCATCGGAAACAGCACGCTCTCAAACGTGAAGGTAAATCCGCTGCTCGGGCTGGTGTAGTCCTCTACAGAAGTGACGGTGATGTAATAGTCGGTGCCCGGAGTCAGTGAGTCGATCGTCGCGGTCCGACCCGTCGGTCCGAATGCCACCTGACCCGGGTTGCTCACGGAGTCGAAGGCGTAGCTGCCATCCGTCACGCCCGAATCCGTATCCCAGTAGATCCGAAAACTATCGATCTCGGTGATATCCGGGTTCTGTGAGTCGCCACTGGCGTAGGGTTCGTCGCCGGGGTCCCAGGAGATATCAATGGTGGTCTCGGCGACGCCGTCGTTAGTGATCGAGACCGGCGGGAAAATGCCGAACTTGATATCGGTATCCTCGAGCGTCGTGAAATTGGCGTTCTGCTCGTTGAGCTTGGTGCCCAGGCGAGCGACGGTGCCGACATTGGGTGCGACCCAGAGATAGGTCGACAGGTGAACGGTCTGGAAGTTGATCCCACACGCCGAACCGAGACCGGTGCAATAGGAAACCAGGTTGTGAACCAGCAGCGCTTTGAAACTATGGCGGGAAGGTAGCGTGATCACTCCTTCGCCAACGACCTCGCCACTCTGGGTTCCCGTCTCGCTGCCACAGGAATAGGGGTAGACCGGGCAAAACGAACCACAGGATGTCTGGCAGACCGTGTTGAAGATGACGTTCTCGCAGGTGAACGGGTTGTTGGTCCAGAAGTCGTTCGGCTGGCCCTGTTCCGGTCCACGCATGTAGAACGGATCGGTCGGTCCGTCCTGGTGGACAAACTGCCAGAGCGGCGTGTCATTGGTGACGTAGCAAAAGCGTGCCTCGCCGTCGGTCAGTCCGCCGGACTTCCCTTCGAACCGAGTCCCCGCCCGCAACCAGATCGTGCTGTCATTCACGCGGTCTTCCCGTTCCTGGATCGAGAGGATCGGGAACCCCGTACCGGTGTCGAATTCCGGGTCCTCGCGATTCAGTTTCACACCGGGAAGGGTGAAGCCACACTCGTTGTAGTTACATGTCTCATCGGAGGAGACGGTGGTACTCATCGAGGCGATCTTTCGATCGGCGGGTGGCGTGACCGGTAACTTGAAGTTCCAGTTGGTCGCGGCCACGATGCCATCGATGTCGTCGAACGATGGATCCGTCAAGGACGAGATCAGAGTGGGGTCTCCATAGTCCACGCCGTAGGCAAGACGGGTCTCGACGGGTGCGTCGATCTCGTCCACGAAAATTTTCAGCGGAGTCATTCCGCGCAGGACCTGATCGACCACCGAGACCTCACTGATCCCGGTCCGCGTCAGGCCGTCGGCGGCGATGGGGCCGGAGACCTCGGCCACGACTCCGGCCCAGGGATCGACCCAGCGATGGGTCAACGTCGTGGCAACGGACTTCCCATCACGATCAGGTTCGTAGGTCACGATACGCTGGAGCACAACCTGTTTGGGTCCCGAGGGCAATACGACCCAACCCATGCCGACCCGTCTCACATCCATCTCCGACGTGGCGGATCCGCCATCACCTTCGACGGTCACGACAAGACGGTTCTTACGATGGACGGCCAGGAACTCTTCGTCCTCGTGTGGAAGCAGCCACCTGCGCGCGTCGTCTTGCCCGTCCGATCGGACGAAGTTCGATTGACGCTGGAATCGATCGACACCCGATCCCTCATCGAGGACATGGAAACGATGGGGCTGGGACTCGAGGGTCGAGATCGTCCGGACCCACGTCCGCTCGACGGACAGCGAACCGAATTCCCATCGCGTGCGGCCCTCCGGAGACAACATGTCTAACGGCAGCGGCTGCGCGATCAGATCGACCTGCTGAAACCGTGCCTCATGGAGCGGCGTCAGGGCCGCGGTGTCTGCGCCGGCCGCCAGGGCGTTCCCTGTCGTACAACACAGACAGCCCAGGAGAAGTGCGAACCAGATCGGACGACCCATTGAGAACTCCCTCGTTCGTTGCCCCACCCGCAGGTTTTACTCCGAACGGGGACGACACACAACCGCGTAAACACTGTTTACTGAACGGTTTGCAGGAATTCGTTTGCTTCATCGACCCAATCGGCCGCTTCCGGATGCCCGTTTGCCAGCCACGCTTCCGCCATCGCCCGTGCCCGGAGGAACGCGCCGCGACCTTCATCGTCCTCCGTGACGGCAACCAACGCCTCGCCGAGCACCAGCACGTTCGGCGGAAACGAATCGTCGATCGTCATGGCGAGGCGGGCCTGCTCCAGTCCGACGTCCGGATCCCCGGGCCCCGTCGGCCAACCGGGTGCTCGCAAGTACAGGAGAGCCAGTACGCGATGGGGACCACCGTGGTCCTGGGTCGCATCCAATTCGATGGCCTGACGTAACCGGTCCTCCATGACGTCGAGACCGTCGATCGCCGTTGAGCGGCGCTCTCGCGCCTGCGCACCGACCGCCAGGGCAAGCCAGTAGACGCAGGCCGCATCGCCGACGAAGTCTCGTTCGCAGAGCTGGCCGTCATTGACGGCCCGCGCCGCCGTCGCACGCCGCTCGTCGGGCTCGCCCACCCGCGTCGATAGCCAGAGTCGAACTCGGATCGCTCCGAGGAGTCCGTTGCGGTAGTGGGTCCGATCGGTTTCCTCGCGACCGCGGGCCGCGACCTCGTCGTAGAAGATCAACGCCTGTCGGACGTCGGTTTCAACGCGGGTCTCGAACGAACGCTCGGCCCGTTCCAGCAGTTCGTCGAGCGATCCGGACTCCACGGATTGGGTAGGGGCCAGTTCGATCGGGTCGCGAAGCGCCGAGCGACAACCCATGCCAACCAGCGCAAGGAAGAGGACGACGACGATGAAAGGAACCCGAGTCCGGGACGACCCGTGCGTCGGATTCACTCGACGGTCTCCGGTTGCAGGCTCTCAAGCAGGGCCAGTTCTCGGTCGTCCAACGGCTGAAATCTCACGAGTTGTGCTCCGCCCAGCGCCTCCTTGCCGTCGTCGGTGGAGTGCATTCGCTGCAGGGCGCTCTCGAGGAGTTCCCGCGTTCCAGACGGGGCGCCCTCCCCGACCCAGCAGAAGATACTGGCGGGCATCTCGATGGACGTCGTGACGACCTCGAGATCGCGTGCCATGGATAGGTTCGCTAGAGAGGCCGTCTGAAACTGATCCAGGAGGATCGCCACCGACTCGCCGGCCGCGGCTTTTCGAATGTCCCTCAGGATCCGTTCGCTGAACTGGATCTCTACATCTTCCGGCGGCGCTCCCCAGTCCGCCAGCGCGACCTGGCGGACGAACTCTGGCGAGTAGCCGGGCTTGCCCGCCACGATCCAGCCGGAGAGCGACGCCGGGTCGCTGATCCGGTCCTTCAGGGCGACGAGGCTCCACGAGTCGTTCTCGCCGTTCTCCTGGATCGCCTCGAGGACCGGCGTCAACGCCAGCTCGTCGGCAAACTGGAAGAAGAACGGAAGCGGAACGAGGACCGCCGCAACATCGCCCGCCTTCAGGCGCGCCAACCCCGAGTCCAACTGCTCGTAGTAGGTGAACGTCACATCACCATCGTCAAGATCCGCGACGCCTTCCGTCGAGCGCGCCAGCGCATCCATCGATGGTTGGGCCTGTTCGGTGTTTCCGGGATAACCGGGCGCGATGGCCAATATGTTGAGAGGCTCACCGAACGCGAGGGTTGCCATACCCAGGGCGACGACGGCGGTCAGGATCCATGTGCGTTTCATCACTGAAAATCTTACCGCGTCGGTCGTTTCCTTGCTATCCCCAGCGCAACCAGCAGGTTTGGCAGGACGATGGTGGAGGTTATCAGGCAGGAACCGACACCCAGGAGCAGGACCAGGCCGAGGCTCGCGATTCCCCGATGAGATGCCAACGCAAGGCTGCCGAATCCGATCATCGTCGTCAGGGACGCGATCAGGATTGCGCGACCGGTGTGACGCAGCACCATCTCCATGCCGGCGGCTCCCTCGAGTCGCGTCCGATGGATCACGTGGACACCGTTGTCGATACCGACCCCGATGATCAGTGGAACGGCGACGAGATTCGCGAAGTTGAACTGCAGACCGAAAATACGCATGAACCCCAACATCCACACCACACCCATGCCCAGCGGCAGCAGCGCCAGCGCCGCCAGAGTCAGATTCCGAAAATCGATCCAGAGGATGATCGCGACGAGAAACGCTCCGATGCCGACCGATCGATAGAAGCCACCGGTGATCCGGCCGGCCATCTTGTGAAACACCCGTGGGAAACCCGTGGCGTCTGCGGCGACCCGCTGGGACCCTTCGATGTACGGTGTCAGGAATTCCTGGTCGAAGACATCGCCGTCGGGATAGAGAAACCCGAGGGGTTTTCCGCTCCGCGTGAAGTAGCGTGCGCGGATCGCCGACGGGAGCGTGTCCAAAGTTGGCGGATCGGCGCGCAACGCCTTCTGCAGCAGGCCCCACGGCGCCTGCATCCAATCGATGAGTCGCTGCTGTTGCTGCTGCCAGACCCGGTGTCGCGCGTCATCGGTCTCGGCGGCAAGTCGAACACAGGTCGCCGCCTCTGTCGTGGCCGAGTCCAACGGCTCGACCAGATCACTTAATCCCGCCGTGAAGGCGGCATCGAGTGCGTCGAGGAACGCGTTTTCAAGTTCGCGACACGAGGACACCCAATCGGCCGCTGTCGATTCGGAGGCCTCCGACGGGAATCGAACGTCGGTCATCAGGCTTCCAAGTTCGGTGATCCCCGCGTGCGACTCTTCCACGTCCTCGGGCAGGAACTCCAACGCCGACTCGAAACGGAGGATCGTCGGCTCCTCCGCCGCGCGTGCTCTCTGTGCGCTCAACTCGTTCATACTCTCGGCAACGACGATGTTGTACAGCGGCGAAAGCCGAGACTCGAGCGCCATTCGTCGCTGGTACGACAGCGATTCCGATCCTTGCGGCAGTAGGTCGAGGATGTTGGTGTCGAAGCGGATCCCCCCCATCAGGCCGATGGAAACGACGGTCCAGACGAGGGCGAGCCCCACCACGAGCCGCGGAGCGTGACAGATCTTTCCCGCCATCCGCTCGACCCAGATCCGGTCGACGGCGGATGCGCTCCTCCCCCTCTCTGCGCCCACACGAGCACGTCGCCGAGCACGGGAACGCCCGAAGACCACGATGAGCGCCGGCAGCGTCCACGCCGCGGCGATCCAGCAGAGTAAGACCCCGACGCCGGCCACGAGGCCCAACTCGCTAAACCCTCGGAATCTCATCAACTGAATGGACAGGAACGCTACGGAAGTCGTCACCGCAGCCACCGTAACTGCAGGGCCGGTGACCTTGAACGCGTTCCGCGCGGCGGCGAGCGGATCGATCGTGTGCCCCCCTTCGAGTTCGTACTCCGAAACGGGATGGATCCCGTAGGCAACACCGATGCCGACGAGGGTCGATATGAACGACGACGTGATCATGTTGAGGTAGCCCAACTCGATCCACACGGCACCGAACGACCACGCGATGCCTACGGCCAGCGCCGTGAGGACCAACCAGACATGCGTACGCCAGCGAAACACGAAATACGTCAACAGCGCCACGCCGAAGATCGCAAAGAAGGAGGTCCTGAACGTGTCCCGCTTCACGGAGTCCATCTCGGCCACGACCAACGCAGGCTGACCCGTAAACACGACTCGAAAGCCGGGGTGATCGATCTGAGCGTCGCGGATGCGATCGCCCAGAGTGGCCAGGAGTCCGCGCCTGAAATCGAGGCTGTCATCCTTGCCGGCAGGCGTGATCAGGATGAAATAGGTCAAGCCGTCGTAAGTCTTGAGGTAACCGTCCGCCTCATCGCCGTAGCGCTGCCTGCCGAGGACGTCCATGAACGGCACGTCGGTCCATGCCGATACGGAGGCCACGGGGTCCGCCAGGAATTCGTTCTGATACTTGAGGTAGTTGAGAATGGGTGTCAGGTCTGCATCTTGTCCGGAATCGGCGGCGCCGCTCTCCAGCGAGCGGGAGAGTTGGCCCGACAACACTCGATTCAACGCCGGGAAGCCGTCAACGGATCCCAACAGATCGAGAAGTGGCTGTTGATCGCGAACACGGTCGACGATCTTCGAGAGATCGTCCGGCGGCATGAGATAGAGCCCGCGCTCGTAGAACCAATTCCGGTCGACTCGATAGAAGACCTGGGCGACGCTTTCGTCGTTGGCGACAGCCTCCGCAACAACGCCGACGAAGGCCTGGAGAGACTTGGCATCCGCGTCGCGCGCCGCTTCCGGATCGGCCTCGACGCAGGCGATGAGGGCCTCGGTCCCTTCGTATTCGTCGAGGAGTCGTCCCCAACGCTGCTGATCCGGATCGTCGTCGGGCGCCAACTCGCTTCGAGACTTGCGGAACTCGACCTGAGAGCCGAGCGCGAGCGCGATCAGCAGAAGCCCCCCGGAAATCGCCAGAACCGTCAGGGGGCGCGTGAAAGCGAGCGATTGAATTCGGCCGAGTAGCGAGCGCAGCAAGGTGATAAGCCTGACGTAGACCGGCGGGGGAAGTCTCGCCGAACGATCTTACTTTATCAGGCGAAGAGTGTCGGCGTAGCCTCAACAAGAACGGGCCGGGCGACAGATGTCACCTGGCCCGTTCGTCAAAACGCTCTGACTACATTTTCTTCTTGTCGTGATCGTCGTCGCCCGAATGGGGACGCTCGATCTTTATACGCCGGATACTCGGCATCTTCTGCTTTTCGAGCGGGACCGAATGCTGCGGACAGAGGAACGTCTCGTGCCGCCGGTCCTTCTCGATACGGGTCGTGGTGTCCCCTTCGGGGCAACGCAGAACCAACTGATCGGCGGAGAGAAAGATCGCGTTGGGGCCTGCGATCGCGATGTCGTGACCGTCTTCACTGACCCACTCGCCCTCGGCACCGTCCGGGGAGATGACCACGGAGTTGTTCTCGTGGTGGAAGAAGTGATTCCCGTGCCCTTCGCCGCTGACGAGAACTTCGAACTCGTCGCAATCGTCGCCCTCGCAGTCGGCGTGCTTCTCGATAATGACACGCGCAAGGCCTTCACCCGAGGCGAAATCCGCGATCGCAGGATCGGCACCGCATTCGTCCTTGTTTCCGTGGCAGGTACGGGTCTTCTGAACGACGATCGCGACCGAGTCGCCATCGCCGGCGGTGACGATGGAACAGTTATCGCTGTCCACGTTGCAGAGGATCTCGATCTTCTTCTCGTCCCCGCTCTCGTTTCGCAGGAGGGTCACGACGTTGCCGGAGCGTGTCGCAGTGATCTGCTTGTCGCCGGCTCCGAAGACACGGGTTTCGCCGTCGGCCAGATCTCCCACGTCAAAACTCTCTGCGCCGTCTTCGTGAAGGATCATGGCGGAGCCACTGTGGCTCCAGGATCGGGCGTGGCCGTCTCCTGCGAGGGCGGCGGTCAAACCGGCGGCCAACATGACAACCCACGACAGGATCCAGGTTTTCTGCTTCATTTTTGTTCCTCTCCTCGGCCCACCTCGCGGTGAGTCCATTGTTTTCCCGCCCTCTACCTTGCACGTCCCGTGCCGGATTCTTACGCCCTCAGCGGGGAGATTAGCTCGGTTTCGATTCCTCCGATCGCCCGATAACGGGTCGCGCGGCCTCAGGTGAGGTGAGGCGCGGAAGAGCATTTAACAATTTTAGTTTTGTGCGGAATGCGAAACCGCTAGAAAGCGGATCAGGCTGTCCGTATATAAAGGAAGATCGGTAAATGCCAGATTACAAGACGCTTCGGTCCGGCGGTGCTGCCATCGGACCGGGGGGTTCTGTAAGATGGCGATCCCGGTCGGCCCGCGAGTGGACTGCAGGGACGACCGACGGCACGGACGAATCTGGGATGGCACAACGACAGGCGGAAGCCAGCGACAGGACTCTGCGCTCACGATTCGAGTGCAAGTACATCATCAGCCCGATGATCGTGGCCGAGGTCCGTGAATTCATCCGGCCGTTCATGAAACCGGATCGCTTCGCGGCGATGCGAGAGGACTATCGCTATCCGATCTGCAGCCTCTACCTCGACTCGGAGGATCTTCGCCTCTATCACCAGACCGAGGGCGGCCATCGGGATCGCTACAAGCTCCGGATACGAACCTATTCCGACGATCCGGCGACACCGGCGTTCCTGGAAGTGAAGAACCGAATCAACACCATCGTCCGCAAGAACCGTGTGCGGTTGGAACGCCAGTGGGTCCCGTCGCTCCTCGGCCTCACGACCGACGATGCTCCGACGCCTCCCACGGAGGCCCTCGATACGATGGCCTACTTCCGACACCAGATGGCGTTCGCCCGCGCGAGACCCGTCGTCCGGGTCCGCTACATGCGTGAGGCGTACGAGTCCCGCGGGGATGATCCGGTGCGGATCACGCTGGACACACAACTCAGGCATGCGGTCACGATGGACGACAACCTGTCCCATGAAGACGGTCGATGGGTGAGCACTCCCACTCCCGGAACGATCCTGGAATTGAAATTCACCGAACGCTATCCGTCGTTCATTCGCGACATCGTCCGCGTCTTCGGTCTGATGCAACAGGCCGTCCCCAAGTACGTCTGGTCGATGGAGCACGTGCTGCACGGCGGGCGCGAAGCGACATTTGGTCTGGACGGTGTCGAACTTCCGCCCATGCGGACGAGCTGAGGAGGTCGAAGGACGGTGCAAGAGTTCATGCACGCCATGGAGGCCGCAAACAACGGGTTTGGCGACTTCTCGTTTGCGTCGACGATGCTGGCGATGTTGTTGGCGTTCGTGCTCGGGCAGTTGATCGCCTGGACCTACACGTGGACACACAGCGGTCTGTCGTATTCTCGTTCGTTCACTCAATCGCTGGTCCTGATGACGCTCGTCGTCGCCCTGGTGATGTTCGTGATTGGTGACAGCCTCGTCACGGCTTTCGGACTCCTCGGTGCGTTGGCGATGATCCGCTTTCGAAACGTGCTGAAAGACACGCGCGACACCGTGTTCGTGTTCGTCACACTCGTGGTCGGGCTAGCCGTCGGGTCACAACTGTACTTGACCGCGATCATCGGAACCGTTTGCCTTCTAGGGGTGGTGATCTATCTGGACGCGACCGGATTTGGAAGTCACGGTCGATTTGACGGCTACCTCACGGTCCGCGTTGCATCGGCGGGCGTCGGACTTGAAACGTCTTCCGATCTGCTCGATCGTTTCTGTCGGGCAATCAAGCAAGTCTCCACTCGCCAGAGTGGCGAAGACGAGTCGGCTGAATTCGTGTTCCAAATTGGACTTCGTGACCGCAATCGCGCGGGCGACTTGTTGAGCGAGTTACGCGAACTCGACAGTGTGACGCATGCGTCCGTCGTTCTTCGAAGCGATCTGTCGGAGGTCTAGGTCTCATGAGCGAATCCCAACAGACGATTCCGACGCCGCGCGAACAGCGCGTCGCGGACTTCAAGGTCCGCACATTACCGATGATCGTGTGGTTCGTCGCCGCCGCGTTGGCGATCGGACTTCTGATCGGGCGTGGACAAGATTTCGAGTACGTCGGTCTTGCCAACTCGTTGCAGTATGAGGTTTCCGCATCGGCCACCGGCACGCTCGAAACGGTCGTGGTGGATCTCTACGACACCGTTCACCCCGGCGACGTCGTTGCCAAGATGGACGATGCCCCGCTCCTGGCGGCGATTGACACGGCAAATGGTGCATTGGCGCAGCTTCGTGCAGAACTCGCTGCACGACGGATCGAGATTCTCGCCGATCGTGGCGCGGACCACGCGGATCGCTCGGCGGACCTGCGTCGATTCCAGGTTGACGAGGAAGAGCGACGGCTGGAGATCCTCTCGCTTCGCGTCCAGATCGAAAGCGACGAGATCGAGGTCGAGCGGCTTCGACTTGAAGCGCAACGCGCACGCCCTCTCCTCGAGACGGGGCTGATCGGACAACAGGAATTCGACAATTTTACTCTGCTCTACGACAGCGCAAATACGCAACTCGCCGAGAACCGCGTCCTGCTGGCGCAGACGGAAGAGGAATTTCGTGTCGCGCAGGGGCGTCGAACCTCGTTCGAAAGCAAGATGCCGTCGTTCGCCAATCTGGACACGCTCCTGGAGCCGCTGCGGGCTGCCATCGGCGTCGAGCAGGCCCGCATCCGCGAGATCGAGTTGACGCGCGAAGCGATGCTGCTGCGTAGCCCGATTGACGGGCAGGTCAGCCAGATTCTCTGCCGATCCGGGCAGGCGGTCGTTCCCGGGGAACCCATACTCACTATCGCGGATCAGAGCGTGTCCGAGATCGTCGCCTACGTGCGGGAAGGTGACTCAAGGGACATCGCCGTCAACACGCCGGTCCTCGTCGCCAGTCGTACGCGACCTGGCGCACTATCGGAATCGGTGGTGGTACGGGTTGGCGAGTCGATCGCCCCGCTCCCCCAACGTCTCTGGAGAGATCAGCGGATCCCCGACCACGGAAGGGCACTCGTCATCGCAGCCTCGCCCAACATGGATCTCATGCCGGGCGAGCTGGTCGGTGTAAAGTTACTGCGTCGCTAGCGACGCCACTCCATCAGCCCGGTGCCTTTTCGACCAGGATCTGCGTGGTAGGCGCCGAGGCGAACCCCGCCTGTTCGGCTCGGTCAAGGAGTGTTTCGGCACGCTGGTCCTGACCAAGTGTTCGGCATTGGTCGGCCGCTCGCCGCAGGAAAATTTTCTCTTCGGGTGCCTCAGCCAGCGCGCGATCCAGGTGATCCCGTGCGGCGTCGAAATCCTGGTTCAGATTTGCGTTCATCGACCGGGCAAGTTCGGCCCGTGGCCCCGACCCGAGACGCGCGACGGCGCTGTCGGCGGCATCGAGTTCGCTCTGAAACACCGCCAGCCAGACTTCGCCGGCGGCGATTCGTTTCGGATCTCCACCGAATTGGAGGCTGCGAGCAAGCGCTCGTCTTGCCTCCACCGGTTTCCTCTCGCTCATCTCGACTTCTGCCAGCAACAGAGGAACGAGCGGATGCTCCGGGAGTAACCCCATCCGCTCGACAAGAAAGCCTTTAACACGATTGTAGTCTCGGATACGAACCGCGGTGCGCTCTTCACGTCGCCCGTCGTCGGTCCGCCCCAGTCGGAGAAGCACCGAAGCCAATTCCGAGTGAGCCTCTGCTGAACTGGGTTCAAGTTCGACGGCACGGCGGATCAAGGTCTCCGCTTCGTCGAGTTCGTTCGCGCCGGCACGGAGCCGCCCCAACGCGAGATGGAGCTGCGCCGAATCGGGATGCAACATCAGGGCGTCAGAGACGACCTGGGCCGATTCGTCGGTCTCGCCGATGACTCGCAGCCCTCGCCCAAGATAGGCGGCGTAGAGGGCATTTTCCTTCGATAGGCGGTAGGCATTTCGAAGGGCATCGACGGCTCCGGGAAAATCGCCGGCCGTATGGCGGGTGACTCCAAGCCGGAACCAGCCCTCCGGGTAATCGGGCTCGAGCTCCGTGACCGTTTCGAACGAGGTGGCCGCCAGGTCCCACCGATTCACTCGAAAAGCATGATAGCCCTGGAAGAACCATGCCCACATGCGTCGATCGTTTCGCTCGACCCGGTCGCCGAAGAATCGAAGGGCTTCCGTATCCCGCCCGGCACTGATGTAGATATTCGAAAGCGTCTGCCAGGTGGCCTCGGAGGCGGGGGCGATCGCCAACGCGCGTTGCGCCGCCGCGACGGTGCCGTCGATGTCGCCCCGTTCATTGGCGGCGGTGAGGTCACGGATGGCGCTTGCGTATCCGGGCGACGCAAGACCCGGGTCGTCGGAACCGCTCCAGTCGCGCTCTCCGGCCGGCGACCCGACAACGCCACCGGTGGTGGAACTCGGCGGCTCCGAACTACAGGCCGCGAAGACGAGACAGGCGATCCACAACCCCATCGCTCGATAACTCATGACCCCTCTCCCCGGTAGGGAATCCGCTCGACGATTCCCTGCCCCTCAACAATACGGTACCGTGCGCCCGCGGCGACGGCCTCCAGATTCTCGACCGCCCCCGAGGGCCAGGAAATCTCGACACGATCGGCCAGCCGATTGGCACCGAGTCCGACGTGGATCGGATAGCGACTCTGGGATAGATACGAGTTGAACGGGTTGACGCGATGCCGATCCACACCGTCGGGTGTCGTGACCTGCACCCGGGCCGCGACTGCGTAGCGATTGGGTCCGGACGATCGCAAGTCCAGGTCGAGCGAGAATCCGGCTCCGGACCCACCTTCGGTTCGGATCAGGAGCGTGGGGATCTGATCCATGTTGGTCACTACGAGATCCAGATCGCCGTCTCCCTCGGCATCCGTAATCGCGACGCCGCGGCTCGACTCGCGCACCGCCATGCCGCTGCCGGACTCGTTGCTGACGTTGCGGAACGTCCCATCTCCCGAGTTCAGGTACAGCGTGTTCGGTTGCCGAAAACTCGTGTTGAGTTGGGCGTGAGAGTCCACGGCAGGGTAGATATGCCCATTGGCGACAAACAGATCGAGGCGCCGATCGTCGTTGGCGTCGAAGAACTTAACGCCCCAGACCAGATTCAGGTAACTATCCTGCAGACCTGCGGGGAACGTGTCGTCACGGAACAACATCTGGCCTTCGTTTCTATAAAGCGTGTTCCAGTCGTGCGAGAAATTCGTGACGACAAGATCGAGTCTGCCGTCGCCGTTGTAGTCTGCCGCGTCGGTCCCCATCCCCGCCTGCTCTTTGGCATCCCCGTTGGTGGCCACACCGGAACGCGTGGCGACGTCGGTGAAATTCAGCCCACCCTCGTTCATCCAGAGGTAGTTCGACTGCGAGTCATTGGCGACGTAGATGTCCTGGTCGCCGTCCTCGTCGAAGTCCGCCGCGACCACACCTAGTCCGTATCGCGGCGCCGCGTCCGAAGCGATCCCGGCTAACCGGCTGATATCCGTGAAACGACCGGAGTCATTTCGGTACAACGTGTCCGGTTGGGCGACTAGCCCGTGCGGGCCGCGAAACACCGCGATTCCCTTCCATACGATCCGACTCCCACCGTGCGGTGGGTTAGCGAGATCGAACTCGCAGTAGTTCGCGACATAGAGGTCCAGATCGCCGTCGCCGTCGAGGTCCGAGAATGTCGCACCGGCACTCCAGGCATCGGGTGCGCCGGACACTCCCAACTCGAGAGTTTCGTCGACGAAGGTCCCGTCCCCCGAATTGCGATAGAAAACATTGGGACCCCAGTTGGTGACAAACAGATCGAGATCGCCGTCGTCGTCGATATCGACGAAATAGGCACCCTGCCCCCATGTCGCCAGGGCGACACCCGCCTCGTCTGCGACCTCGTCGTAGGTCCCGTCTCCGCGGTTTCGATAGAGCCGATTGTGCTCCGATCGTCGATTGGCGAGCCAGCCGGAGGAACTCTGGGCGGTGACCACGTAGAGATCTTCATCTCCATCGTTGTCGTAGTCCCCTACCGCCACGCCGGTTCCGGTCGTCTCGAGGAGATGATTCTTGACGGCGTCTCCGACGATCACCGGATGCGTCAGTCCCGCATCGCGTGCGCGGTCCACGTACACGGGTGGCGCGGTCTCCGCGACACCGTCGTCGACGTCGTCGATGCCTGCGGGACAACCAAGCTCGAGGATCGTCATGGTCGCGATCAGCGCTACGGCGAGTCGACGCATGACAGGATCAACAGCGGCGGACGTACTCGAACTCGAACGGCTGCCCGTTGATGCCACGGGCCGGTGGTGCCAGCCAGTTGGCGATCTTGCCGGGGGCCAGAACCGGCTTCATCAAGTGCTTGACGTACGTCTTGTCACCCTCGGTCGGAAGCCATTCGGCCCGATGCGCCTCGAATGTCTCGGCGCTGACGGGGTTCCCTTGCGGATCAAACGTATGGCCTGCGAAGATTCCCATCTTTCGATTGAATCGACGATTCGGCAATTTGATCTCGTAGTTGATGCCCTCGGCGCGAATGATCTTGTTCCAACGATCGACACCCCGTTGGTTGTCATCGACGTAGGCGTCTCGCAACACCTCGTTCATGGCATTCCTCATCGGTACCAGGCGCGTCTCGATCTTCCCGTCCTGCAACACGTCCATCTCGTAGTTTCCGCTGAGAGCCACGTGATCGTCGTACTTGTCTTCCTTGGCCCGCCCCTTCAGTCCCGCAGCGAAGTAGTCGGCCGCGTTCGAGGAGATCTCGCCGCCGAACAGATCTAGGCTGGACGAGTACCAGAAATTGACGTAGCGCTGGATCAGGTCAAGCTCGAATCCGCCTCCCGCGCGGGCGTCTTCGTTAGGGTCTTCCTTCATCAACTCGCACGCACGTTTCAGAACTCGCCCGATTCCGGTCTCTCCGACGAACATGTGATGAGCTTCTTCGGTCAGCATGAACCGTGTGGTTCGTGAGAGCGCATCGAACCCGCTCTCGGCGAGGGCCAGAAGTTGGTACTTCCCGTCACGATCGGTGAACATCGTGAACATGAAGAACGACAGCCAATCGTCGATCGGTTCGTTGAACGTGGTCAGGATTCGCGGTTTATCGAAGTCTCCCGAGCGACGCTCGAGGAGCTCCTCGGCTTCCTCCCGTCCGTCGCGACCGAAGTGGGCGTGCAGCAAGTAGACCATCGCCCAGAGGTGTCGTCCTTCCTCCACGTTGACCTGAAACAGATTGCGACAGTCATAGAGGCTCGGTGCCGTATCACTGAGAAGACGTTGCTGCTCGACGCTGGCCGGTTCGGTATCGCCCTGCGTCACGATGATCCGGCGAAGTGCGTTTCGAAACTCGCCGGGAACCTCCTGCCAAGCGGGGTCGCCGAAGCCATCCCCACACGGAACCCGGCGATCGGCCTCCGGCGGCGCAAGAAAGATTCCCCAGCGATAGTCCGGCATCTTCACGTAGTCGAAGTGCGCCCAACCCTTGGAGTCGACCGAAATCGCCGTCCGCAGATAGATATCGTCCGCCTGATAATCGGCGGGTCCGGCGTCCTGCCACCACTTCAGGTAGTTCGGCTGCCATTTCTCCAGTGCCCGCTGAAGTCGTCTGTTCTGTGAGAGATTGACGTTGTTTGGAATCTTCTCGAACAGTTGCATCAGGTCCTCCTGAAATCAAAGGTCGGACGGTCGGGTCTGCCGTAAAGCGTCAATGCGCCTTGTTTGCCCACCGCGTTGGGTCGCTGGAAGATCCAGTTCTGCCACGCGGAGAGACGTCCAAAGATCTTGGAATCGCAGTTCTCACTGCCCGGGAAACGAAGGCTGGCCTCCATTCCCGTCAGAGAATCCGGAGAGAGACTGGAACGTTCCTCGATGGCTAGTCGAACCTCGTCCTCGTAGTCGATGTCATCCGCAACCACAGTGACGAGCTCGGCCTCTTCCGTGTCGGCCGCGTCGTAGCTTCGTGATTTCGCCAGAAGCTTCTCTGCCTGCTGGGGCTTGCCGAGAAAGCGGACCACCATCCTCGTCGGCCCGTGAGACATCGGGTACGCGCCGGCATTCATTCGGTTCAGTGCGACGGCGACAGGACGATCCGGATCGTCGAGCATATACGTTCGATCGGACGCCAACGACAACTCGAACAGCGTGCCGCCAAAACAGGAACCCGGTTCGATCAACGTAAACAGCGATCGTGCGGTCAGGTCCATTCGGCGAAGGGTCCGCGCGATGAACAACCGGACCTCGTCAAGAAACCAGTCGTCTCCCGCATTCTCCAGGATGGCATCGTGGGCCAGCACATCCTCCAGGCTGCCCTGGCTCTGAATCAACACGAGACCGATGGAGGCCTCGTTCGCACGAAGGTCGCAAAGGGCGTCGTCAAATTCTCTGAATAATCTGAACAGCCACCAGGACGCTCCCAGCTCCTTCGCAGCAGCCGCATCGGCCGGAGCCGTTTGATCCGGACCCTTGATCTCGATTCGCGCGACCCGGCTCTCCCGATCGAGGTTGACCTCGAGCGTGGAGTAGATCAATCGGTCGTCCTCAATCGTCTTGTCCAGGGGTGTGAGCTCGATCCCCGAATCGCTCCGTGCCGGCGACGAACCGGCCAACTCTTCGGCGCGGGCCTGGACGAACTCATCAAACTTGCTTCGTGGGACGGTCGCGTCGATGAGTCCCCATTCGACGGCGCGTTTGCCCTTGACCCCCTCTGCGGTCGTGCAAAACACGTCGGCCAGGTCACGTCGCACCTTTCGTTTGTCGACGAGCCGAGTCAATCCGCCGGTCCCCGGCAAGACGCCCAACAGCGGAACCTCCGGAAGGCTAACCGCCGAGTTTCCATCGTCGATGAGCACGATGTCACCGCATGCGAGCGCAAGCTCGTAGCCACCTCCGGCGCAGGTGCCGTTGAGTGCGGCCAGAAAACGCTGACCGCTGTTGGCTTCCGCATCCTCAATGGAAAGGCGAGTCTCGTTGGTGAACTTGCAGAAGTTGACCTTGAATGCGTGGGTCGAGGAGCCCAGCATATGGATATTGGCGCCGGCGCAGAAGATTCGATCGAACCCACCGGTGACGATGACCGATCGAACTTCCGGATGCTCGAACCGTAGACGTTGGATCGAGTCCTGGAGTTCGATGTCGACTCCCAGATCGTACGAGTTGAGCTTTAACTCGTACCCGGGTCGCAGGGGGTGATCTTCCTGGACCGCCATCTTCAGGGTTGCGACGGCACCGTCGATCTCGAGCTTCCAGTGGTGGTATCGATCCGGGTGAGTTTCGAACGAGATTCGGGGTTCTGTTTCAGTTTCGGTTGTCACGGGATAGCCTCCGGCCGGGATTATACGTCACGCTCGGGGACTAGTCCCGCCCAGTGTGGCCCGGTTCTTCACGGAAGGGCTCAAAGCTCTAAAGGCGGCGACGGACCGGCCAACTCAGGAGCGATCCGGATAGAAACTCAGCAGGTACTGGTACTGAAGGATCGTGCTGTCGGTCACGAGTCTCCAACCGGCCTTCTCGAATTCCTGGATCACCGTCTCCCGCGACACCTTCTCCTCAATCGGTGGACCCAGAGGGAGGGATTCGGCGCGCCAGTCGACGACCACGACGCGACCGGATCGACTCATCGACTCCTTCAGTTTTTCCGCGTACGCAACGCGATTGTCGATGTGATGCCAAGTATTCAGGATCAGCGCGGCGTCGATCTCTCCCGCCGGTAGCTGAGGGTCGTCGGGGGCGGCCAGGATGGGGAACACCCGATCCGAGTTGGGGTAGTCGATTCGCGACGTGATGTGATCCAGAAACGCCGGATTGATGTCCACGGCGTAGACCGTTCCGTCGTCGCCGACCGCCGGCGCGAGGTATCGAACAAAGTAACCGGTTCCCGCCCCGATGTCCGCGACGGTATCCCCGTACTCGATGGCCATGAGACCCAGGATATGAATGCCCCCCTGCCAGTTCCAGCGTTCGGGATCCTCGAAGATCTCGACCCATTTCTGCACATCGGCCTCGGCGGAGGCCGTCTCCATCGGCGCCGAGTCTTGCCCGTAGGCCATGACCGGTACAATCATCAGACACAGGACGAGAGCACGCAGGAGCCACTGTTCTCGCCGCCAAATCCTGATCTTCATCGCCTACTCCTGAGACTCGAACGGGTCGTCCCGTCGCCGGATGGCCGACGGCGTTCCCGATATAGTACGCTGTCCCCCGGCGCCGCGCCCACTGCCGGGAACTACGAGTTTATGAGTCACTCCAGCGTCACTGTCGCACCCACCCCGTTCGTCCAGTTTCGCAACCTGGTCGAACTCGGCAAGCCACGCCTCTCGTTCCTGGTGGTGTTCACGGCGGGCACCGGCATCTGGTTGATGCCGGCCTCTCTGCCGGCGATGCCGACCTTGATCTTCCTGTTCTCGACCTCGGCGCTGGTGGCAGCCGCCAATACGCTGAACTGCTGGATCGAGCGGGACAACGACCGCAGGATGCAACGCACCTGCAATCGGCCGCTCCCGACCGGTCGCGTCGAACCGAGAACTGCACTGGCCGTCGGACTGAGCCTGGCGACGGTCAGCCTGACAGGCATTGCGCTTACCACGAACCTGTTGACCGCCGGCCTCGGCCTCCTGGCGTTCGTCTCGTACGCGTGGATCTACACACCCATGAAGCGGGTGACCCCCTGGGCGGTGCTGGTCGGTTCCCTGCCGGGGGCGCTGCCACCGCTGATGGGATCCACGGCCGTCGCAAACGAGATCACATGGGTCGGCATGTTTGCGTTCGGGATCTTGTTCATCTGGCAACTTCCGCACTTCATCGCGATCTCCCTCTACCTGCGTGACGATTTCGAGCGTGGCGAGATCCGTGTCTTGCCGTTGGTCTACGGTGAACGGGTGACTCGCTACGCAATTTTCGGCTCAACGATCTTGATGCTCCTCTGGAGTCTCTTGCCTCTCCTCGTTCCGTTCGGTGGCACCCCCTACCTCCTTAGTGCAGGGGTCATGGGGATCGGTTTTGTCGTTCTGGCCATTCCAAGCGAACGCACGGATTCGGCCCGCTGGGCTCGACGGGTTTTCCTCTACTCCCTCGTCTACCTCCCCGTCGTGTTGACGGCCCTGGTCGTCGATCTCATCTGAGGGGCTGAACAAAACCTTGTCTCACGGTGTCATTGCGCTCTCCGTCTGCGACCTGCACGTCCGTCGTGGTAAGCGACAGGTCATCGCGGGGCTGAGTCTCGAGATCCGCCGCGGCGAGGTCCTGGCACTGCTCGGACCCAACGGCTGCGGCAAGACGACCCTGTTTCACGTCTTGACGGGTCTGCTGCGCCCCGACTCCGGAGCGGTTACGCTGGCGGGAAATGATCTCAGAGCGCACGAGTCGACGTTCCTCGCGTCCACCGGGGTCGTCTTCCAGGACCCCGCGCTGGACAACCGCTTCACCGCGAAAGAGAACCTCCTGATGGCCGCCAGTCTCTACGGCATCCGGGGCGGCAGCGCGCGCAAGCGAGTCGACGGGCTACTGCGCGACGTCGGCCTCTCGGATCGCGCCGATGACATTGTCTCGACATTCTCGGGCGGTATGCGACGTCGTGTCGAGATAGCCCGCGCCCTGATCCATGAACCCCAATTCCTGCTCCTCGACGAACCAACGACCGGTCTTGACGAGGGTGCATTTCGCCGCGTCTGGTCCGATCTACTCGCGCTCCGTCAAAAACGAGACGTCACGATCCTGTACACGACCCATCGTGGCGATGAGGCCGAGCAGAGCGACCGCGTGGCCATCATGGATAAGGGCTCGATCATCGCGTGCGACTCTCCCGACAACCTGCGTGCATCCGTCCGCGGGGATCTTCTCTGGCTCGAAGCGGACGACCCCGAATCGGTCGGTCACCAACTCTCCGACGGACTGAAACTCGAATCACGGATCGTTGGCAACCGGCTCGCCCTGCGGCTCGACGAGGCGCATCGCTGGATTCCGAGAATCACGGAGACCCTGGAGGCGGGTTGCCTACGATCCGTCGAGATGAGACGGACGGGTCTGGCCGAAGTGTTTCTCGATCGCACCGGCCAACGGCTGGATATCGAGGAAGACCGTTGATGGAGCTACGAATCCAACTCGCGACCGTCGGTGTCCTATGGAGACGAGAGGTTCGCCTATTCTTTCGTCAGCGGTCCAGGGTGATCGGCGCCCTGGCCCCACCGCTTCTGTTGTGGCTCGCGATCGGCGCGGGGATCGCTCCGCGGTTCTCCCTGGGTAACGGCGAGGTGAACTACCTCGAATACCTCTACCCGGGGATTCTCATGATGCTGCTCCTCCAGGTCAGCATCTCGACAACGATGTCGGTCATCGAGGATCGCCGTGAGGGCTTCCTGCAAGGTGTCCTCGTCGCGCCGGGATCCCGCGGATCGATGGTCCTCGGTAAGTCCCTCGGTGCTGCCAGCGTTGCCGTCCTGCATGGCCTGATGTTCTTGGTCCTGGCACCATGGGCAGGATTCCCCCTCGGAAACATCGCGTGGCCCACGCTGCTGGCCGCCCTTTTGTCGTTGGCGCTTGCACTCACACTGACCGGCTTCGTGATCGCCTGGTGGCTCAATTCCGTCCAGGGATACCACGTCGTGATGAGCCTCGCGTTGTTCCCGTTGTGGATTGTTTCGGGGGCGATGTTTCCGACAGACGGGTTACACGCAGTCTTGCGCCCCGTCGTTCAGTTCAATCCGTTGACCTATGGCATGGCTGCCATCCGTCGTGGACTCTACGGAGCAGATCTTCCGGATAGTGTGGTTCTGGCGGGCCCCAATGCGCTGGTGGAATTGGCGGTCGTCATCGGGGCATCTCTCCTCCTCTTGACGCTCGCCTGGCGGATCGCGAATCGACGGCGGCTGCCTGCCTGACATGGGCGTGTTAGCATTTTGCGATGCGACGTCTTTCTGCGGTCTTTACCTTTCTCTTACTCCTGCTCGGTCTGGCGAGTCCCGCGCTGGCGCAAGAGCCCGGAATTCGCGTCGAGTCCCCTCGCCTCCATCTCAATCGGCTCCCCATGGAACTCGAGGTCATCGCGGACAATCCGACGGTGGCGGGTCTGCGGTACGAGCTGAACGACTCGGCGGGCTCCCGACTGGCCTCGGGCGTTCTGGACGACGACGGGCGGACAACGATCGAGATACCGAACGGACCCCCCGGGCGAGGAAAACTACGGCTGGTTTTGCCGGGATCGTCTGTGGACGCGATCGACGTTCCCGTCCGCGGAATCCCCGGCTGGCTGGCCCTGGTTCCGCCGGCCCTGGCCATCCTTCTGGCCCTGCTGTTCCGGCAGGTACTCCCGGCTCTCGCCATCGCCGTGTGGGTGGGTGCGACGATCGTCTATGGCGGCCCGCTTGTCGGCCTGCTGCGATGGATCGATCATTACGCGGTCAACGCGATTGTCGATCGCGACCACACGCGGGTGCTCCTGTTTTCGCTGCTGCTCGGCGGGATGGTCGGAGTGATGCTTCGGAGCGGTGGAACGAACGGACTGGTCGACTCGCTGCGTGGCTTCGCGACCAGCAGGCGACGCGGACAGCTGACGACCTGGGGCCTAGGGCTGTTCGTCTTCTTTGACGATTACGCCAATAGCCTGCTCGTCGGAAACACCATGCGCCCCGTCACCGACCGACTCCGCATCTCCCGCGAGAAGCTGGCGTTCCTGGTCGATTCCACGGCCGCGCCGGTCGCCAGTATCTTCCTCGTGTCAACCTGGATCGGGTTCGAGGTTTCGCTGATCGGTGACGCGCTGACCACGAGTGGTTCCGACCTGGATCCCTACGTCGTCTTCCTGAGGTCGCTCCCGTACAACTTCTATCCCGTTCTGGCCCTGGCCTTTGGATTGATGCTGTGCAGCACCGGACGCGACTTCGGTCCAATGCGCGAGGCGGAAAAGCGTGCCTTGTCGGGTCATGTTCTGCGCGAGGGCTCGACCCCGCTGGCAGACTTCGACCATGAAGACCTCAAACCGGTTGGCGACAAACCCCATCGCCTGTGGAATGCCGTGGTACCGGTCGCATCCGTATTGATCGTGACGTTCGTCTCGCTTTGGCTCTCCGGTCGCGCAGGCCTGATCGAAAATGGCGACCCCGACGGAACCCGCACATTGGGCGAACTCGGATGGCGCGGGCTGGGTAACGTCCTGGGGGCCGGCAGCTCCTACGACGCACTGCTCTACGCGTCGCTGTCGGGCTGCCTCGTCGCGATCGCCCTTCCGTGGGTCCAACGGATACTGTCGCTGGCTCAGGCCGTCGGTGCATGGATCGCCGGTGTCCGCGGGATGATGATGGCGTTTGTCATCCTCGCGTTGGCATGGTGTATCTCGGCGGTCTGTCAGGACCTACACGCCGCCGACTACATGGTGAACATCCTCTCTGATCGGCTGCATCCGGGTCTCCTCCCCGCAATCGTATTCATGATCGCCGCCGCGACCGCGTTCGCTACCGGTGCTGCGTGGGGCACCATGGGCATCCTGATCCCGCTGGCGGTCCCGTCCGCCTTCGCCCTCGCACAATCAGGCGGCTACAGCGTCGCCGGCGCCGAATCGATCCTGCTTGCGACCATCTCGTCGGTTCTCGCCGGGGCGATCTTCGGCGATCACTGCAGCCCGATCTCCGACACCACGGTCCTCTCGTCGATGGCGTCAGCTTGTGATCACGTCGACCACGTGCGAACACAGATGCCGTACGCGATGGTCGTCGCGGGCGTGGCCCTCGTCTTCGGTTACATCCCGGCCGGGCTGGGCTTCTCGCCATGGCTGTCGCTGATCGCATCAGCCCTTACGCTGTTCGGGATCCTTCGGCTTGTGGGTCGGCCGACGGGCACTCATGGTTAGGCCCTGCCACGTCGCGACCGGCCTCCTCGTCGTGATGTTGGGCGCCTCCGCGTCCGGCGCCGGAGATGTTCATCTCGAACCGCCGGAGGGTTGGCAGTTTCGCGCTTCACCCGACGTCGATGTTGTCGGTGACGAGATCGTCGTGCAGATCTCCAACATCGACCACGAGGCGGATGCTCTGCTGTACCGACGGGGCGTGCGGCAGCGGATAATCGATCTGCCCCATCGCAGCGACGGACTCGAGCTGTCCCCCGATGGCGGCATGCTGCTCGTCCGCCGTCCGGCCGGCGAGGGCGATTGCCATGGTGGGGGTGGATCGTTGTTGGGATCGGATGGAACCCTTCTCTGGGAGATCCAGGAGGACCTCTACCTCTCATTCGGCGCGGACGGGACATCGATCGTCGGCTGGCCTCGCGCCGGAGCGTGTCGATCCGGGACCCGCGTCACGATTCTGGGCCTGAACGGCAAACCCCGTCTCGAGCACGATGCCGGAGAACCGGTCTACGGAGTCACCGCGATTCGCGGCGGGTCCCGATTGGTGCTCTCGACGGCGGAGGCGCTGGTCGGCCTGGAGCGCTCCGCCGACGACCCGGCCACGCTCATCGAGGCGTGGCGCCGCCCGCATCGCTTTTCGACATCCGCATTGCGGGTCGTGGGACACGATCGATTCATCACCGAAGGACGGTTTGGGCGCTTCGACATCATCGACGGCGACGGTGGCGAGATCTTCGCCTACGACCCGATCTCGCTCGGCGGGGGGGATGCCGACAACCCGTGGGCCCTGAGAACCCCGGCGCAGGGTCTCGCCGGTGATGAACTCCTCCTCTTCGACGGGAGTTCTCTCGCTCATCGGATCGGAAGCGCCGGCGACCGACCGACTCCGGTCGATATCGACGCACGTCTTCCCGGCGACTTCGAACGGCGACCACGGTTGATCCGTGGCCATCTTGTTTTCGATCGTACGGACCGGGTCGTGGTCCGGCGGCTCGCTCCGCCGCGGGCCTCGCGGATCGAGGGCGAAAAACTGGAATAGAACGGTCTGCTAGACTCCTCGGATTCCAACACAGTGCTGGACGCTATCGATGAACGAGATTCGTATGCTTGGAATCCGCGCCGAGGACAAGAATCACTGGGAGCGTCGTTCACCCCTGACACCCGATCATATTGCGGAATTGGGTGAGCACTCCGATCTGCGGTTCGTCGTCCAGCCTTCGCCCCATCGCGCATTCCCGACCCTGGACTACACCCACGCCGGCGCGGAGATCCGACCCAGCGTGGAAGATTGTCGGATCGTCTTCGGGATCAAGGAGATCCCGGTCGATAAAATTGAAGACAACCGGGTCTACCTGTTTTTTTCCCACACGGCGAAGGGTCAATCCCACAACATGCCGCTCCTACGTCGGCTCCTGGAGTCCCGGTCAACACTGATCGACTACGAGTACATCGTTGACGAGCGTGAGAAGCGCCTGATTTTCTTCGGCCAGCATGCCGGATACGCGGGAATGATCAACTCGCTGTGGGCCCTCGGAAAACGTTTTGAATACGAAGGGCTCACGACCCCGTTCAGGGACATCCGATTGGCCCACGACTACTCCAACCTTGACGAGGCGACCCATCACATCTCCAGGGTCGGCGAGACGTTGCGACATAACGGATTGGAGATGTCCCAGCAACCGATCGTTTGCGGGTTTACCGGCCACGGAAACGTCTCGCGAGGTGCGCAAGAGGTATATGACCGACTACCCACGCTGGAAATCGCTCCGGAGGATCTGGCGACCCTGGTCACGAACGACCGGCTCTCCCGCAAGACCGTCCACAAGGTCGTCTTCGAGCGCAAACACCGTGTACGACGGAAGGAAGACGGTGGGTACGATGCCGACGAGTTCAGCGAACATCCGGATCGCTACGAGAGTCGGATGCCGGAATGGCTTCCGCACCTGACGATGCTGTGCCACGGTTCGTTCTGGAGCCCGGATCAACCACGGATCGTCTCGGTCGACGACGTCAAGTCGCTCTGGAGCGGCGACGCCCCATCGCTCCGGGTTATTGCCGACATCTCGTGCGATATCGGCGGGGGGATCGAGACGACCGTCGAGGCGACCGAACCCGGCGACCCGGTATTCGTCTACGACCCGGAAAACGGTGGGATCCGCCACGGAGTCGAGGGCCGGGGCCCCATCATGATGACGGTGGACAATCTGCCGTGTCAGCTCCCGGTCGAATCATCCCAGCACTTCGGCGACACGCTCGTACGATTCGTTCCCCTGCTCGCTCGCTGTGATTGGTCCCGTGCGTGGAGCGAACTGGAACTACCGACGAGTCTTCGCAATGCGATTATCACCCATCGGGGATCTCTGACGAAACCGTTCGCGTTTCTCGGCGAGTATCTGGACGCGTAATTTCGCGCCGGCGGAGTTTGATTGTGCGGAAGATCTTGATCCTCGGTGCCGGCCTCGTTAGCCGCCCCATCGTCCGTTACTTCCTGGATCTTGGTGACACCCGCGTCACCGTGGGATCGCTGTATGAACGGGATGCGAAGGCCCTGATCGACGGGCATCCGCTTGGTACCGGGCTCGCAGTCGATGTAACACGGGACGAGGAAGTGGTACCCCTGGTCGCAGACTGCGATCTCGTCGTGAGTCTTGTGCCCTTCGACTTTCACCCCCGAGTCGCCAGATTCGCCATCGATCACCATGTGCACCTCGTCACGGCCTCCTACCTCTCCGAGGGCATGCAGGCCCTCGATAACGCGGCTCGAGAGGCCGGGGTGATCGTCCTGAACGAGGTCGGACTGGACCCCGGACTGGACCACATGTCGGCTCTGCGCATCATCGATGACGCGCGCAAACGGGGAGGTCGCGTCGAAAAGTTCTCGAGTTGCACGGGCGGACTCCCGTCTCCCGAGGCCGCAGACAACCCGTGGAAGTACCGTTTCTCCTGGAGTCCTCGTGGCGCCTTGCTGGCAGGCCTCAACCCGGCTCGCTACCTGAAGAACGGCGAGGTCGTCGAGATTCCGGGGCCGGAGTTATTCAATCATCAAACGGACTACCCCGTGGAGGGCGTCGGCGATTTCGAGATGTACCCCAACCGAGACTCGATGCCCTACATCGAGAAGTACTCGCTCCGGGGCATCGATTCCATCCGTCGGGGCACCATCCGCTACCCCGGATGGTGCCGAGCGATGTTGGCGTTGGTCAAACTGGATCTGTTCCACCGAGAGTCACCGTGGCGCCGGGGTTCCACCTGGGCCTCGTGGACCTGCGAGACGCTCCCGGCGTCCAGCGCATCGCCACGCAATCGGGTCACGGAGTTCCTCGGCATCCCCGAACACGACGACATCCTGGATCGCATGGCGTGGGTCGGGCTGTTCGACGAGACACCACTCCCCGATGTTGACGGTTCGGGAGTTGACTTGTTGGCGAAGCTGTTCAACGACCGCATGTCCTACGAGCCGGAGCAGCGAGACATGGTCCTGATGCGACATGAGCTCGTCTGCCGTTTTCCCGACGGCAGCACGGAGACGACGGTGTCGATCCTCGAGAGCTATGGCGACCCGGACGGCGATTCTGCGACGTCTCGAACGGTATCCCTACCGGCCGCAATCGCTGCCAGAAATATTCTCGCCGGCGCCAAGATCGAACCGGGCGTCTGGATCCCCAATCAACCCGTGATCTACGAACCGATACTCGACGAGCTCGCCGGGTACGGGATTCGATTTTTCGAGAACACGACGCACGACTGACCATCGAGTACCATGGGGCGGATGCGAACGAGCGTAGCCATCGCGGTCGGTGTCCTGGCGTGGATCGCCCTCACCGCCGCCCCTGCCAGCGCAGTTGAAGACGGACGAGAGCCCGGCTGGGTTGGATTGACCTTCGGCAACCCTCTGGGACCTCATCCTGCATCTGTCGTGAATGACGATCGCGAACCGCTTCTGGTCGGTCGAGTCGTCGTGAGTGGGCCCGCCGATGAGGCCGGAGTTCGTGCACGAGACTCGATCCTGGCGTTCGATGGACAGGGCATCGAACACTCTCGCGAGCTGATCGACCTGGTGCGTGCCCACGAGCCGGGAGCCTGGGCCACACTGACCATCAAGCGTGGACGGGCGGTCCGAGATCTGCGAATCCAGATCGGTGCCAGACCGCTGGAACGCGAGCGGCGTGCCCTGCGACGCGCCCACATGGGCGTCGAATCGATCAGCCTACCGGCCTCCCTCCAACAACATTTCGGCGGGAGCGAGAAGGCTGGAGTTCTAGTGTCCGCGGTCGCCGAGGGAAGCCCCGCCGAGACGGCCGGGGTGCGTGTCGGAGACCTACTCGTGACCATCGGCGGTCAAGACGTCGCGTCTCAGCATCAACTCGCGATCCTCGTCGCGGGAGCCGGTGTGGGCAACAAACTCGAATGCGAGTTGGTTCGGAACGGGGTCCCGATCGTCGTTGAGCCGATCATGCAAGAGCGGATGAATAGAGAGACCAGATGAACAAGCGACGACATCTTATAACGTCCGGATTGCCGTACTCCAACGGCCGGCTTCATGTCGGTCATATCGGCGGGGCCTACCTTCCTGCCGACACCTACGTTCGATACCTCCGCGCCCGAGGTGAGGAGGTTCGCTTCGTCTGCGGCAGTGACGACAACGGTGTCGCCTCGCTCATCAGTGCGCGGAAAGAAGGCCGACCCGTCGAGGAGTTGACGGCTCATTATAATCGGCGCCAAGCGGCGGACTTCGAGGGGTTGGGAATCCGCTTCGATATCTTCGGCGGAACGCACCAGCGAGAGTTCGTGGAACAACACGAGCGATTCAGCCAGGAGTTCTTCCTGAAGATCCACGAGAAGGGCTACTTCACGAAGCGCACCAGTTCGCAACTCTATGACGTTGAGGCAAAGCAGTTTCTCCCCGATCGCTACGTCAAGGGTCGCTGCTATCACGACGGTGCCGACGGCACGCCGTGTCAGCACCCCGAGGCATTTGGGGATCAGTGCGAATCGTGCGGGAACGCGATCGACCCAACCCAACTTGGAGATCCCGTCAGCACGATCACCGGCACACGGCCGGAGTTACGGGACACGACCCATTGGTATCTTCGACTTCAGGACTTCGAGGAACCCCTTCGAAAATGGTTAGAGTCCCATCGTGCCCCACAAGAGGGTCCCGCGTGGCGCGAAACGGTTCTGAACTTCATTCTGGGCCAGATCAAGCAGGGCCTTCCTGAACGCGCTATGACCCGCGATCTCGACTGGGGCATCCCGGTTCCACTCGATGACCCGGACGCCGAGGGTAAGGTCCTCTACGTCTGGTTCGACGCGCCGATCGGTTACGTCTCTTTCACAGCGGAGCTCTGTCGACGATTGGGCGAGAGCACCGAGGACTACTCACGCTGGTGGAAGGACCCCGACTGCAAGATCGTTCACTTCATCGGCGAGGACAATACCGTCTTCCACGCACTGATCTGGCCGGCGATGCTGATGGCCGAAGGCAGCTTCCAACTGCCGTCGAATGTCGTGGCAAACGCTTTCGTGAATATCAAGTTCCCCGGGCAGGAAGAACAGAAGATCAGCAAGAGCCGAGGCACGGCGATCTGGGTCGAGGAGTATCTCAAACAGTTCGCACCGGATCCGTTGCGCTACTACCTCACAACCATTGCGCCGGAGTCCCAACGAACGACTTTCGACCTGAAGGACTTCGCCGCACGCAACAATGGCGAACTCGTGAATGCGTTGGGGAACTTCATTCACCGATCTCTGACCTTTACGATCAAGAACTTCGAGGGTCGTGTTCCCGAGATCGGATCGCGAGACGAGGTCGATCTGGCCCATCTCGCCGAGATCGAGGAACGACATGCGGCGGTCACGAAGCGACTCGAGGCGTTTCAGTTCCGAACAGCGATTGCAGAGATCATGGCACTCGCACGGGCTGCTAATGGCTATCTCGACACCAAGGCCCCGTGGAAGCAGCGCAAGACGGATCTCGCGGCATGTGGATCGACGATGAATATCTGCCTACAAACCGTACGAGCGCTCGCGACGTTGATGGCTCCGTTCATGCCGTTCTCCGCGACGCGTGTCGCGGAGATGCTAGCCATCTCGGAAGAGTTGAGTTGGGAAAGCGCACTCGACGACCTTCCGGCCGGGCAGGCGCTCGGAGAGCCGGAGATTCTCTTCGAGAAGCTCGACCTGGATCTGTTGTTTCCGGATTCGGCGACCGAGGAGACCGGCGGAGACTGAGCGCTTCCTAGAAGAAGATCCGTAGGTCCAGTCCCGTGTGCTGCTCTTCGATATCGTGGTGCAGCCGCAGGCGGACTCCCTCGAATCGCTGGTGACGGTACTCAACGGATGACCGGCCTCGTACGCCAAGCAGCAACCTCACCTGACTCTTCTCCAGGCGACGGGTCACGGAAGCCTCCGGAAGCCCGCCGGAGATTCCGACACCGTAGGACGTATCGCGAGAGGCACCGGACGCGTCGCCAAGATCGGCCACGGATCCCCGACCCCGACGATTGAGCCAGCCGTCGATGGCCGACTCCAGCCCGGTTCGTTCCAGCATGTAGAGCTTGGCCGCCCGGAGGGCGCCGCGCCCCACACGGCGCTCGGTGCGATCAACGTAGTATTCGAAAAGCGCGTGCCCCTGGAGCTCGTGGACATCCGTGAACGTTCTGTGGAAGCTCGTTTCGCGGTCCAGAGACCGGACGAGGCCCGGGACCAGGTGCCCCGCGACAAACCCTCGGGTCTGTTCTGACCGCCTCAGTGCCGGCAGTGCCGACCCGACGGAGAAGCGGGCGGGAAGATCGCCGAGACTCGGAAGCTCAGTGCTCTGCAACGGGGGCTCGGCCACCGCATCCTGAGCGATCGAAGGCGCTGAAACACCCATCAGGATCGCGGTCAGCACCGCAACCTGCCGGATTCGATTCCAACACGCGCACAATTCCATGCCTGAACGCGTACGGTCATTTGAGGAGTCGCGCAACAGACGCAATGCCATTGAGACGATGGAAGATCCGCAGACAACGTCGACTGGCCCTACATTACGGTGATTCGACAGAAAATCACGACAACACCGGAGGGCTCTTTGGGGGTACAATGCGACACCGATGGCCACCCTTCTGCTGTTCGTCAGCTTCGCGCTGAGTATCTCTTTCCTGTGCTCACTGCTGGAGGCCGGACTCCTGGCAGCCCGCGACGCGACGCTGACGGAGCAACGCGACGCCGGTGAGGTCGGGTCCGGCTATCTCCTCGATATCCGGCGCGGCCAACTGGAAGACGCCATCAGCGCGATCCTGATCCTCAACACGATCTCACATACCCTGGGCGCAACGATGGCCGGAGCGCAAGCCGCTCGCGTGTTCGGCGATCCCTGGGTCGGTGCCTTCTCCGGGGTGCTGACGTTGCTCATCCTGGTGCTCTCGGAGATCATCCCCAAGACCATCGGTGCGACGTACGCCGCTCCCCTGGCGGGATTCACCGGTCGCACGCTTCGAATTCTCATCAGGATCATGTGGCCGCTGCTGCGGGTCTCTCGCGCCCTGACCGGCTGGCTTACCCGCGGCAAACGACATGTGTACTCACGTTCTGAATTAAAGGCGGTCATTGATAACGCAGCGGCCGAGGGAACCGTCACCGACGACGAATCGAAGATGTTGGCAAACCTCCTGCGCATGCGTGAAGTCCGAGTCGCAGACGTGATGACCCCCCGCACCGTGGTCTACATGCACTCCGCCGAGGCCACGATCGCGGAGCTTCTCGCCCAAACGGAATCGCAGGTCTTCAGCCGTATTCCCCTCTTCCGCGGCGATCGCGAGAACGTCGTCGGCTATTTGCTTCTCAGAGACGTCCTGTGGGCGGTGGCCGATGGCACGGATACCCAGCGGGGCCTCGATGACTTCGTTCGAAAGATCACGTTCATCCCGGAGCTTGCTCGGGTCGATGTCGCGCTCGCGCAGATCCTACGTCGCCGCGAACCCATCGGGATGGTCACCGACGAGCACGGGGGGATCGAGGGTCTGGTAACCCTCGAGGATCTCACCGAGACCGTTCTGGGTGTAGAGATCGTCGACGAATCGGATCGCGTCGTCGACATGCGGGCCGCGGCGTTAAAGCTTCGAGACCAACGACTGGAACGCTTGCGTCGCCGAGTCGGTGCCCGTTAGTCGACGGTCCGTTCGAGACGAACGTCGTCGATCCAGAGAACTCTCGTCTCGTGAGGGTTCGAAAAATAGAGCGACATGGACACGATGGATCGGAGGTCCAGCTCGCGAGCACCAGGACCCAGCCTGACCTCCTCCAAAGGTATGCGGATCTCGTTCCTGCCGGGAGCGATGTGGAGCCTCCGATTGTAGCGATCGGCCCACTGGAAATCGTGCTTCGCGTCATCGATCGTCAGCGTAATCTTGACCGCATGCGGTTGCTCCGAGAAGAGTTCGAACGCCAGCAGGTCGTACTCCGTCCAGTCCGGGTGAAGTTCATCGAAAGTGACTCGCGGAAATCGCAGATTACCAAAGAAGATTCGTGCGGCCGTCGACGACTCGGGACGTTCCCAGGATTTCGGCGATTCACGCCACAGGACTCCGGTCCCCACGGAATCGATGTAGTACCGCTGCCACTCGTGCTCGAAGTCGAACAGGGTCGGGAACGCGCGCGATCGCGATTGGACGGCCCCGATCGCCTGGTACAGCGGCCACGCCGTTACCGCGATGACGACAAGAGTGACCAGCATGAACAGCAAGACACCTTGCCTGCGTTTGCGAGTTCGTTCCCACACCCACCGACTAAAGAGGACGGCCAGCGCCACGCCGATGACGTCGCGTCCCAGATCCTGAGGGTCCGCATCCCTTCTCAGTGGGATCTGCAAGGCCTCGCTCGTGATACCAAGGAAGATCGAGATCCCAATCGCCCACGCGTAACGGGCGCGGATCGATCGATCCGGCCTGGACAGTAGTTGAAGGAGTGCCAGGGTGACGCACGCAAACAACGGGATATGACCCAGATTGCGAAGCTCGAGTCCGATGGTCGTTGCGCGACCCATCGGCGTGAAATGAAGAAAAACGAGCGGCGCAATCAGGAGCACCAACCAGACCCAGGACGCGATTGCGCGACGTGGCGAGCGACGTTCCACCCGTTTAACTCACCCGTTCCGCATCCAGAGCGGACGCGATGGCGAGCAACTCGTCGTAGAGTGACGAGCGCTCAGTTCGAAGACGCTGAATTGTCTTTCTCTGACGTAGCCTCGTGAGTCGGATCCTGAGGGACCCGATCGTCTCTCGACTGAGCCTCAGGTAGCGCAACGACATCAACCCACCGAGAATCGCAAAGCTGGTGATCAGCACGCCGATCAGGATGGGGTGAGCGGGCAGGGACGGAAATGCCTCGCGCAAACGACTCTCGATGAGTGCTGCAGTGACTCCGGCTCCGACCCACGAGACCGGGAACACCAGAGACCCGATCAATATCTTGAGGGAGGCGATGTCTTTGGGCTTGCTGGCGCCCTGGCGTGCCAGGACGGAGACGAAGAACGCAGCGGGTAGGTTCACCACGTAGCCCACGAGCAACACCGGTGGAAGCAGCAGAAAGACGAAGACCGCCTGCAACAGGAGAAGAATCGGCAACCACGGGGAGCCCAGTGAGGGTCGGCCGTCCAGGTCTCGATCGCGGATGCCCAGGATTCGCAGCTGCGCGTCGTAGCTACGCATCCGGGATCGCATCCGACGTACACGGTCCGGCATCGCCGACTTACCCAGGTAATAGGCGCGTCGAATCGTCGCGAACGCTTCCGTGGATTCACGGACGGTCGGTCTCCCCGTCTTCCGCCCTTCACGCGCCGCGCTCTCCGTCTGGACCACCCGACGCCCACGATGGAGGAGCCGATGAATCGTCCAGTCCTCGGTGGCGTGAACCGCTTCACTCAACGACGCCTCGATCTGCTCCGTAAGCTGCCCGGCACGGGCCAGCGCGCTCGTGTCGTCTTCGTCGGCGGGGGGCGTCAGGTCAAGACAGGCAGGAACAGTCAATGGAGGATGAAACCAGACGAGCGCACGCGAACGAAAGAAGAGTTTGCGATCGTAGTGCAGTCCCACCGGGACGATCGCAGGAGTCGGACTCCCCTCCCCTCCGATGGTCCGGGCCCGGTAATAGAGACGGGCCGCTCCGGATTTCAAGACCTTGGGATGTGGCAGGTCGTGACTCTCACCCTCCGGGAACAGGACCGACCAGGCGCCGCCGGCGATTCTGCCTGCAAGCTGATCCAGACTGTTCCGGTTCCGTTGACGTCTTTCGTCCGTCTCACCGGAGTCTCGATCGTGGGCTCGATAGATCGGGACAGAGCCGATAGCGCGCATCAACGATCCAAGAATCGGAACGCTGAACAAGCCGTGTCGGGCGCCGAACGCGACGTTCCTGGGCGTCGACGCCAGAATCAGTGCCGGGTCGACAAGGGCGTTCGGATGCCACGAGACAAACAAGCCACCGCGGTCCGACGGTACATTCTCGAGTCCCACAACCTCGACTTCGCGAAAGAACATCTGAAGCAGCAGGCGGACGAACCTACGAGCGAACCTGAACGTTCGGGTTTCCTTCGCGGCCGATTTCATCGCGTGGGTATTCACTCCCTCGTGGGGAGCATACTAAAAACAGACGCGGGGTCGGGAGGAGGGACCCGACCCCGCGATAGTGGCCTATCCAGCGCCTCGGGGAAGCGCTAGGACTTTCTTGATGCGATCAGGAATGAGACAACGACAGGCTCGTCCAATTCTCGAGTCTTCATGATCAGCCGCAGCTGCTGCCCGGCGACGTCGCCGGTCGGTCTGGGAAAATAGACGATCTCCGTGGCAAAGCTGAATCGGTGCAGCTTGATGTCACGGACGAATGGCCGGTCAAAACTAGCGGTCAGGGGACCGTCGACCGGCGTATAGAACGCATGACGGGCCCTGAGGATCGATGACAGTACGGACAATCGACGATCGACATCGATGTTTCCGTATGCCTTTTTCAGGGTGCCACCCGAGACGGCCGGATAGCGTCGGCCATCGGCGTCGACAAGGGCAAATGACTCCGGTGTCAGCGTCAGGCCGGCGAATCCACGATTAACGACGGCGATCTCGAGGGGGATGAAGTCCCGGTCGAGACGTTGGATCGCCGCGCGGGTGCCGACGATCAGACTGAGCCTACGTCCGTCCTCGATGAAGGACGTCGTGTCCAGTTTTGGGTGCACGTCGATCCTTCCGCGACGCTGGGAAAACCCTGGAGTCAGCGTCCCGAAGATCAGGATTGCTGCTATCGGTAGAGCAATTATTCGCCTCATGATGCACTCCGTTAGCCACGCGCATCACTCAGTTGCAATCGTCGTACCAGCTTTGCCGTCTCGGATGGCGTACAGCGATCGCTCCCCACGCAAGTAGAGGGTCCGCCCGACGGCGACCGGCGAGGCAGCGAAACTGTCGTCGAGGCGATTCACCGATACGCTCTCGAGCGCGTCGCCATCGGCAGAGACGACGCTGGTGACGCCCTCAAGGCTGACCACGTAGAGTCGGCCGGCGGCGACGATCGGAGACGCGTAGAGGTTTCGTATGCCGGGAATCCGTGACGGTCCCAGAAGGGGCGTCCCATGGCGAAGATCCAGACAGGTCAGGATCCCCTGATAGTGCTTCACGAAGCAGACTCGATCGTTCCAGAGAACCGGAGAGGGCACATAGGGCGTGTCGCGATCTCGCGTCCACAGTATGGCCTCGCCTCCGTCCAGTTCGCCGTTCGCCCTGGAGAGATCGATGGCCAGCATCGCTCGGGTGTCGTAGCTGTTGGCGACGACGGCGACGCCGTTCCCCACCACGGGCGACGCGACCACGTTGCGTGAGAGACCCGAGACCTCCCATAGCAACTTGCCGTCCTTCAACGCATAGCCACGTGTCCGGCCGGTGGCGGCGACGATCACCTGAACACGACCGTCCTGCTCGACGATGATTGGTGTCGACCACGACGTTATCTCGTCGCGTGGCACCTGCCAACGGATCTTCCCATTCCGGGTGTCCAGTGCGGTCAGTATCGATGCGCCCTCGTGATCCTGGTTGACGACGAGCGTCTGGCCATGAAGTGCCGGCGAACTGCCCTCCCCGTGGGCATGGCGGATCTCCATCGGACCCAGGTCTCGCTCCCAGATCGGTTTTCCTCTCATCGATAACGCGAACAGACCCGCCGACCCGAACGATGCATAGATCCGCTTACCGTCGGTCACGGGCGACTGGGAGGCCCAACTTCCGCTGACGTGGATCGGGGCGTGGGGTGCCGCCACCCGAACCGTCCGGCTCCAGACGAGTTCTCCATCGTGCCGATTCAGGGCCAAGACCCGAAACTCCAGACGATGGGTCGGATCCTCGTTATCGTGGGCGCCTTGATGGCCGTGGGCTTCTTCGACGGAGCGCTGGCCGTCCGAGGCCAGCGGTGAGGCGTCGACCGCCGTCGTCAAGAAGATCCGATCGCCCCAGACCACCGGCGTCCCCTGCCCCTCGCCGGGAATCGCATGCTTCCAGAGGATATTCTTCGTCTCGCTCCAGACGGACGGAGGGACCGCGCCGGGCGCCTCACCGGTCTGCAGGGGACCCCTGAATCCGGGCCACCGGCCCTCGTCCGTCGGCGCATCCGAGGAGGCCCCCGGGAAACAGACCGTCAGCAGCACCAAGAGCAGAAGAGGACGATATCGGCTAGTTCGCATCGGTCCACTCTATACCCCGTGGCGGGATTGGGCTTGAATGGAGATCGGTCTCTGCTCACAATGAGGGGTCCTGCTGGCCTTCCTCCTCTCGGAAAGAGACCTGTGAGCCCGAAAGCGACACCGCCAAGCCCTCGTCATCGCTACGACGAGTCAAAAATCAAGACGCTGAGTTCGCTGGAACATATCCGTAAGCGAACCGGGATGTACATCGGCCGGATCGGAGATGGCCAACATTACGATGACGGGGTCTACGTCCTACTCAAGGAAGTCATCGACAACGCCATCGACGAATTCATCATGGGCTACGGAACGACGATCCGCGTCGACATCGACGGGACCGAAGTCACTATTCGGGATCACGGACGTGGGATTCCGCTCGGCAAGGTCGTCGAGTGTGTCTCCCAGATCAATACGGGAGCCAAGTACAACGACGACGTCTTTCAGTTCAGTGTCGGGCTGAATGGCGTCGGCACCAAGGCGGTCAACGCGCTCTCTAAGCGGTTTCATGTTCGGAGTGTTCGTGACGGGAGCTACTCCGAGGCCTCTTTCAAGCGTGGCGAAATCACCGGCAAGAAACGCGGTCGCTGTCGCGGCGAGGAGAACGGGACCCTCGTGACGTTCTCGCCGGATGCGGACATCTTTGGCGACGTGCGATATGACGAAGAGTTGGTGCAGCGCCGGATCCGTTTTTACACCTATCTCAACGCCGGCTTGACGATCGAGTACAACGGCCAGGAGTGGCGATCGGAGGGTGGGCTTCTAGACCTGGTCTCTGCCGACGTCAAGCGAGACGCCGTTTACCCGGTCCTGCACTTTCGCGACAAGACACTCGAGATCGCTCTGACCCACACGAACCGATTCAGCGAGTCCTATTTTTCGTTTGTCAACGGTCAGTACACGGTGGATGGAGGAATCCATCTCAGCGCGTTCCGCGAGGGTCTCCTGAAGGCCGTCAACGACTATTCAAGAAAGCGATTTGACGGCGATGACGTTCGGGATGGCGTCGTCGGCGCCATCGCAATCCGCCTCAAGGATCCGATCTTCGAATCGCAGACCAAGAACAAGCTTGGCAACACCGAGATTCGCGGCAGCCTCGTGGGGACGATTCGTGAGGCGATCGTCGACCTGTTTCATCGGCACCCGGATTCCGCGGACCGTCTGATACGGAAGGTCGAAGAGACACAGAAGATTCGCAAGGAGCTTCAGGCGGTCAAGAAGCTCGCCCGCGAGAAGGCTCGCGCGACGTCGATTCGTGTCCCCCAACTCAAAGATTGCAAGATCCATCGGACGGACTCGGCGAAGAAGCGGCGTGATAGAGAGTCGATGATCTTCATCGCCGAGGGACAATCCGCAGCCGGGTCCATGGTTCAATGTCGAGACGTCAACACGCAGGCTATTTTCACGCTGAAGGGCAAGCCCTTGAACGTCTGCGACCTCAATCGCGACGCCGTCTACAAGAACGACGAGCTATACAACCTCATGCGAGCCCTGGACATCGAAGGCTCCGTGGACAATCTCCGCTATGACAAGGTCGTGCTGGCCACCGATGCCGACGTCGACGGCCTCCATATCCGCAATCTGGCCTTGACGTTCTTTCTACGATTCTTCGAACCCCTCGTTCTCGGTGGCCACGTGTTCATCCTTGAGACTCCGCTCTTTCGCGTGCGGAACCGTAAGGAGACTCACTATTGCTACTCGGAGGAGGAGCGAGACTCGGCGATCAAGAAGCTCTCCCGCGGAATCGAGATCACCCGATTCAAGGGTCTCGGCGAGATATCTCCCCACGAATTCAAGCAGTTCATCGGCGATGACATGCGGCTCACCCCGGTCGTGGTCGGAGACCATTCGGGGATCCCGAAGCTGCTGCAGTTCTACATGGGACGGAACACGCCGGAACGCCGCGGCTACATCATGAACCATCTGGTGGTTGAGGCCTCTGCATGAGCGATGGCCAGGGAAGCCTCTTCGATAAACCGGAGAATGCCGCGACGTTTGACGGCGGCGGACTGAAAGACGGCCCCCTGGGCCGTCTGATGGACGACAACTTCATTCGGTACGCCTCGTACGTCATTCGCGATCGCGCGATCCCCGATCTCGCCGATGGCCTCAAACCGGTCCAACGACGCATCCTTCATTCCCTCCACGAGAATGACGACGGGAAGTTCATCAAGGTCGCTAATATCGTCGGCCACACGATGCAATACCACCCCCACGGGGATGCGAGTATCGGCGATGCGCTGGTGACCCTGGTCAACAAGGGCCTGCTCATCGAGGGTCAGGGAAACTTCGGCAATGTCTTGACCGGCGATCCTGCGGCGGCGGCTCGCTACATCGAGTGCCGACTCACGGATCTCGCCCGAAACCATCTGTTTCAGAACGACCTGACCCAATTCAGTCCCAGCTACGACGGCCGTCGAAAAGAGCCGGTCTCGCTCCCCTCTCGCTTGCCCTTGCTGTTGATGATGGGTGCCGATGGGATCGCCGTCGGCCTATCGACCCGAGTCCTCCCACACAACTTCATCGAACTGCTCGAAGCGCAAATCGCCATTCTCGACAAGAAACCATTCACGGTTGTCCCCGACTTCCGCCAGGGCGGCCTGATGGACGCCGCAGAATACGAGAATGGCACCGGTCGTGTACGGGTCCGTTCTCGGATCGATCGCCGGGGCGACGACGCCCTTGTGGTCCGTTCGGTCCCGCCGACGGTAACCACCGACTCGCTGATCGCCTCCATCGAGACAGCGGCGAAGAAGAAGTCGCTCAAGCTAAAGGCGATCAATGATTTCACCGCGGAGAACGTAGAGATCGAGATCCTCCTGGCGGCAGACCAGGATCCCGAGAAGACGATTCAGTGGCTCTACGCCTTCACCCAGTGTGAGGTGGCGCTGGCCAGTCGAATCGTCGTGATCGATCGAGAGCGACCCGTCGAGATGAACCTCGAACAGGTCCTCAAGGCCAACACCCGAACGCTGGTCAAGACACTCCGGCGTCAACTCGAGGCCCGTAATCGCGATTGCCTGGCACGACTGCACCATCTGACCCTGGTGCAGTTGTTCGTCGAGGAACGGGTCTACAAGCGGATCGAAGAGTGCACGTCCTACCCGGCCGTGCAGAAGGCCGTACTCGACGGTGTATCGGCGTTCCGAAAACAACTTCGTCGCGATGTGACCGGCAAGGATGTCGAGATGCTCCTTGGCATCAAGATCAAGAAGATCTCCCGCTACGACATGGACAAGAATCGCAAGGAGATCGGCGATCTCGAGAAGGAACTTCTCACCATCGAGAAACATCTCGAGGCCATCGTTCCGTACACCAAACGTTATCTACGCTCACTGATCCGCGAGTTCGCCGCAACCCATCCGCGTCGAACGGAGATCCAGTCCTTCGACACGATCGAGAAACGCGATCTGACGGCGTCCGAGCTGACACTCCAGCACGACGCCGAAAAGGGTTACGTCGGTCATGGGATCGAAGGGGCACCGGTACTGACCTGTTCTTCTCTCGACAAGGTGTTGGTCGTCTTCGGCGACGGCCGGTACAAGGTCATGACGCCCCCCGAGAAACTCTTCGTCGAAGGCTTGCAGCATTGTGATCTCCTCGAGCGAGATCGTGTATTCGTGCTGGTCTTCAGAGACGAGGAAGGACTGAGTCACCTGAAGCGATTCACCTTTGGTGGCGCGATCCTCAACAAGGAGTACCGCTGTATTCCTGAAAGGTCGGAGCTCCTGTTCTTCAGTGCCGACGACCCGAAGACGCTCTACGTCAGGTATGAGAAACGCAAGGGTCAGCGAATCCACCAACAGACGTTTGAACTGGCGGAGGTCAAGATCCGCAGCGTCAAGACTCGCGGAACCCACATGACCTCCAAACGGATCGCCGCCTTCCACACCCGCCGCCCGCGAGGATGGACCGAGAAGCGTTCGGGTCCTCCGGGCAGTTTCTTGCGGGCGTAGCCGCCAACCGACCCCATCTGCTAGAATCTCAAATTGTTCTCAATTCGGCACCTTACGGCGGTCTGGGAGACGGGATGGCAACCACCAAGTACAAGGTCGGCACAGAAATCGAGGCGTACTGCAAGGATTGTGACGAGGATCGCTCCGGCGTCATCGAGACGCTGAAGTCCGACGGAAATATCAACCGGGTCGTCTGCAACACCTGCAAAGAGAGCCATCTGTTCCGACGCCCGAAGAGTGCCGCCGCCAAGAAACCAAAGAGTCGGCGACGCATCAAGGGTGCCGTTCTGGTTGCGGAAGAGGATCTTGCAAGCGCCAAGCCGTACTCGATGGCGGCGATCTTCGAGGTTGGCGACATCATCCAACACAAGGCCTTCGGTGCCGGCAGCGTGGTCGAGATCCGCAACAACGGCAAGATGCAGGTCGGCTTTGAGACCGGGCCCAAGCTGCTGGTCTTCGGCCGCAAGTAGAACTGACTCACTCGACACAGACGTGGCGGGTTCTCGGTCTCGAGATCCCCGTCGATGCGCCGGATAGTCGCCTGCGCACACTGGCCGCCACCGCCGTTGGCGCCGACACCGAGTCGCTTGTCGGCCTTCGCATCGCCCGTCGATCCCTGGATGCCAGACGCCGCGGTAAGGTCCGGCGCCTCCGTTTCATCGTCCATGTCGATCTGGCTCTGCCGGCGGAGTTCCGCTCGACCGCTCTGAGTCGTGGGATCCGTACCGGGACCATCGTCGAGACACCTCCCGTGATCGATTTCAGTGTCCCGGGTGTGAATCCGGAGAATCATCGGGTCGTGGTCGTCGGCAGCGGACCGGCGGGACTTCTGGCGGCGATGGTGCTCTCGTTGAACGGCGTCCGGGTCGATCTGATCGATCGAGGGGCACCGCTTCAGGAGCGTGCACGAGACCTTGCCGGTTTCCACCGCACGCGGGTACCGGATCGCGAATCCAATCTGTTGTTTGGCGAGGGCGGTGCGGGCACCTATTCCGACGGCAAGTTGTACACCCGTGTCGACGATGCCCTCGAGATCCCGTGCCTCCAAACTCTGGTCGATCATGGCGCGCCGGAAGAGATTCTATTTGACTCTCGGGCACACATCGGCACGGACCGCCTGCACAAGATCTTGCCGCGATTCCGCGAAACGCTCGTAGACCAGGGGGTTCGATTTCACTGGCGAACACGCCTGGAGCGTCTGCTGGTGGACCCCGATAGGTCTCGGGTCCTCGGTGTAGGAACGAACAACGGCGACCTCTCTTGTGATGCGCTGTTCCTCGCACCGGGTCACAGCGCAAGAGACACGCTGCGCTCCCTCCATGCACAGGGCCTTGAAGTCTCCGCCAAGCCATTCCAACTGGGCGTTCGAATCGAACATCCCCAGGAGTTGATCAATCGCGGTCGGTTCGGAGAGGGGCCGGAAGCGGCGATCCTCGGTGCCGCCTCGTACAACCTCGTGTGCCGCGCACGGAACGATAAGCCCGCGACTCACTCGTTCTGCATGTGTCCAGGAGGTCGAATCGTGGCGAGTGTCAATACGCCGGGCGAACTGTGTACAAACGGAATGAGCAACTCGACTCACTCGTCACCGTTCGCCAACGCCGCCGTCGTCACCACCTTTGGACCGCGTGAATTTGGCGATGGCCCGTTCGCCGGCGTCGAGTTCCAGGAACGACTCGAGCGATCGTTCTTCGATGCGGGGGGTGGAGACTTCACCGCGCCCGCCCAGCACGCCGACGACTTCATTCGCGGTTCGAACACCGAAACTTTGCGTCGCTCCAGCTATCGAATGGGCACGACCCCCGCTCGAATCGACACGTTGCTACCCGGGCGAGCCTACGATGCAATCGGACGCGCCCTACTGGAGTTCGATCGGAAGATCCCCGGCTATGCCGGCGATTCGGGAATCCTCGTGGGGCTCGAGTCCCGCAGCTCGGGTCCGTTGCGGATCCCGCGGGATCGCGAGACGTTGACCGCCACCGGCTTCGAGAACCTCTATCCACTGGGCGAAGGGGCCGGCTACGCCGGCGGCATCATGAGCGCTGCCATCGACGGGGCTCGGGCCGCGCGTGTCCACCTGGTGCGAATTCGTGCTTGATGGTTCGAACTTGCCCTGACCGGCCGCGGCTGGTTAGACTCCGTAGTCACCCACACGGAGCCTCCCATGAATCACACTTCCTTCGTTCGTACCGGTTGCGCCCTGGCCATCCTGTTGATCGGATGCGTCTCGATCCAACCTCTCGTGGCCCAGGAATCCGCCGTGTTGTTCAAGAACGTCAGGATCTTTGACGGTGTCGATTCCACGCTGACATCCGGCAACGTCCTGGTGCAGGGTGACACGATCGCCAAGATTTCGACGACACCCATCGCCCCACCGACCGGTGCGACGATCATCGACGGCGAGGGGCGAGTCCTCTCGCCAGGGTTCATCGATATTCATGCCCACCTGACCATGTCTCGACCGCGAGACTGGAGCTACAGCCATCCGTTCGTCACCGGTGCGGTCGCCGGTGATACGGCAAGGGACTACCTGGACCGCGGGTTCACGACGATTCGCGACGCGGGAGGCACCCATCCGGACCTGGCCAAGGCCATCGAGGCCGGCCTGCTGGTCGGACCGCGGGTCTACCCTTCCGGTGCGATCGTCTCGCAGACCAGCGGACACGGCGATTTTCGCCGACCGGAAGCGCCCCATCCGACCCTCGGTGCCGGTCGTGGCGATCCGGTGCTTGGCGGTGGCCTGTCGGTGCTCGCCGACGGTGTCACCCAGACGCTCGTGGCGGTACGCGAGAATCTGAAAGCCGGCGCGACGCAGATCAAGATCATGGGTGGCGGCGGTGTTGCGTCCGACTACGACCCGATTCACACGCTCCAACCTTCCCCCGAAGAGATTCGTGCCGCCGTGCAGGCCGCAGGCGACTGGGGCACGTACGTCCTGGCCCATGCCTACACCGCCAAGGCGATCCGACGACTCGTTGATAACGGTGTTCGGGTCATCGAACACGGCCTCCTGATTGACGAAGAGACGGCAAAACTGTGTGCCGAGAAAAACGTCGTGATCAGCACGCAGGTGGCTATTTTTAGCCCGTCGAAGGACGTTCCCGGGATTACCGGCGAGAATCTTCGAAAACTCCGCCAGGTTCAGCAAGGGCAGGCAACCCTGATCGGGCTGATCAAAAAATACGGCATCCGAATGGGCTTCGGCACCGACTTCATCTTCGGCACCCATCGCGACATCGGTCAGGAGTTTGTCGCTCGCGCCGAGCACTTCAACGCCGCACAGATCATGCGGCAAGCGACCTCGGAGAGCGCCGAGATCATTCGCATGTGCGGGAAGCTGAATCGTCACGGAAACTTCGGTGAGATTCGGGTGGGTTGGAAAGCGGATATCGTCTTGATCGACGGCGAACCACTCTCGGACATCAACGCGCTACGTTATCCGCAGGATGCTCTACCGGTGATCATGCGTGACGGAAAACTTCACCGGAACGAACTGTCGACACCCTAGCGACGATCGACAAGTCGCTCGGGCATATCCGCAAGCACGTACCCCGTCACGGCCAGCAGGGCGATCGCCTTGCGGAAGTTCTGGGGGTCCAACTTGTCCAGCGTATCGGCGTGGGTGTGGTGCCAGTCGAAGTAGTGTTCACCAACGGTACGGAGGCCCATACCGGGCACACCCTCTTTCGTCAGCGGACTGATGTCGGCTCCACCGCCACCACGACTCATCCTGTCGGCATCGATGGCGGCCAGAAGCCCAACGACCTGCTCCATCGTCGCAAGGGCACGCTCGTACTCGGGGTCCGGCGTCTCGGCCTTGTGATCGACTCCGTGCAGCCCCAGGCCGAACCCAACGGGGCTCTCGTTCCCGCCGTCCATCTCGATGGCGGCGACATGATTCGCCAACTGAGCGTCGCTTAGAGCCTCACGATAGGCCTTCGCCCCGCGCAGGCCGTTCTCCTCGTTGGTCCAGAGGACGACCCGGAGAGTCCGGCGTGGCCGCAGTCCGAGATCCTCGATGATCTGGAGTGCCTGCCATGCGGCGACGCACGCCGCGCCGTCATCGTGGACGCCCTCTCCCACATCCCACGAGTCGTAGTGACCACCCATCACGACCACCTCCTCCGGTCGCTCGGCTCCGGGAATCTCGACGATGACGTTGTGGGACTCGGTGTCCGGAAGCGTTCGGGCCGCCATCTTCAACTCGACGGTCATGGTCTGACCCAGAGCCTTCATGCGCTTGAACCACTCGGCATCCTCGACTGTGATCGCGGCGGCGGGAATCCTCGGCTGCTCGCCGTCATAACGGAGCGCACCCGTGTGAGGAGTCACGAGGCTCCTTGAGGTCGCCGATCGCACGAGAACCGCGGCTGCACCGAGTGCTGCGGCCCGGGAGGCTCCGTGGGTACGGTAGGCGACCGTCCCGCCGTATCCTATCCACTCCACTGCGTAGACGACGATCTTCCCTTCGATCTCCTCGGGGTTCATCGCCTCGAGTTCCTCGAAACTCTCGACGACAACCACCGGCGCTGTGATACCGCCCTCCGGGGTTCCGACGCTCATGCCCAGTCCCAGCATTGGAAGCGCGCGTGGTCGCGGTGTCACGACCCGTGCGCTTTCCTCCCCACGAACCCAGTGGGGCACCATGACCGGCTGCAGTCGTACGGAAAGACCCCGGGACTCCATTTGCGTGGCGGCCCAGGTGATGGCGTCCGCGAGCTGCTCCGAGCCGCTCAACCGATGTCCGATCACCGTCGCCAGATGGTCCAGGTTCTTCCAACCCTCGGTGTCGGTCAGGGCGGCACCGATGATCCGTCCCGCCGGTTCGCTGTAGGCTGCTGCGAGATCCTCGGGGGTTCGCGCACCGACGACCACCAGACGATCTCCATCCGGTGAGAACGCGACGCGTGTGATGCCACGGACTCCATGGGAATCGAGATCTGCGACCTCCGTCCATGCACTCTCACCCTCGTGCCATCGATACAGACGGCTGTCATCGGCGATCCAGACCGACCCGTCGGGCGCCCAGGCATAGTCCTCCCGATCGGTCGGTGTCTCGACCAGCGGTCGCCGATCGCCGCTTGCGATATCGATCTCCGTCAACCACCAGGGTTCGGCGGATTTGTCGACATAACTCATCCGGTCGCGTCCCGGAATCCGCGACAGACCCCGTCCCGGTGAGTCGGCGAGATGACGTCCCGCGCCGGGCCCCGTTCGGGCGACCTGCAACGTCATCGGCTCGCCCAACACGAACAGGAGAAGCTCATCGCTGCCGTTCCACGCGTGGTAGCCCACCGGATTGACGTCCGGTAGGAGAAGCTTGAACGACCCGTCATCGAGATTGACGCTCCACAGCTGCTGCTTCAGGTCGCCATAGTCCCGGACGTAGGAGATGGCGTTCTGACCCGGAATCGGCGTCGGCGAGTACTCCCCCTCGGCGGTTCCCGTGACCACGGTCGTCTCTCCGGTCGCGAGATCCATGCGGTAGATATCGGTCCCGGTATCGCGCCAGGAGGAATAGACGATCGACCTGCCGTCGGGCAGGAACTTCGGCTGATTGTCGTAGCCGACCCGGTCGGTCAGCCGACGCACCTGATCGACGCCCACATCGCCGTCTTGAGCAACGACATCCATCAGAAAGATGTCCGTCGACGGGATCTGGGCCAGCACGGGCGCCAGGAAGGTCAGCCCGACAGCGAGCAGCAACAGGCGGTTGGGTTGGCGCACGGCGGTCCTCCAGAGATCCGGACCGGATTGTGAACGGACACGGCGATGAACGCAACCGCTGGGAATAACCGACGCCAAAAAGAAAAGGGGCCCCCACAGCGTGAGGGCCCCCTCAAACCAAATCGGAACGATCAGTCGAACTGGAAGCGAGCTGCGACGATGACCTCGTCAAAATCGATCGAGTCGCGGCCGTCCGTCGTGGTGCCGTCAAAACCGAAAATGATTCGGTCGTAACGCATCTGAACACCGGCACGCAGACGCGTGGAACCCTCATCCCACGTGTCTCGGTTGGTGATCGTCTGGTTGTTGGCCGGCGTCACCACGTCGATGTCGACCACACGGAAGGTATTTTCTTCCTCGTAGAACTCGTAAGACCCGCCGACGACCAGCGCCCAGTGCGGGGTGAAGTCATACAGGAACGCGACGTTGAAGTCGTAATTCATCGACTCGAACTCGACGTTCTCGTCGTACTGCCGTGCATAACGCGAACTTCTTCATGTATCCCCCAGTGGCAAAGACCAATTTGGCCCGCCGTGTGGCAATAACGCCCTGTTAGATGGAATCTCTTGGGTTCCCAGGCTCGCTTCAAGAGTCGAATCGCGGCGATTCTAGCGTGATTGATCCAGGCACCGTCAAACGCTTTGTATGGGGAATTCGAGGATTTCGGCGCAGGCGTGCTTTTCTGGTCAATACGACCCTATGATTGCCGTGAGGTGACCGGATGCGGGAAGACAGACGGCGGATTCCCGTAGGGTTGACCCTTCTCTGCCTGGCCCTTGGAACCCCCCTCCTGGCCGACGAATCCGCCTGGACCCCGCCTGAAACCCCGGAAAACCCACTCAAGAGCACGGAGTTGGGTCAGGGCTCGTATCCCGACCCCTCCTCCGGCACCGATCGCAAATACTGGCGCCGAAACCTGTTCAAGCGCGTGGGCTCGGACCAGAAGTTCCTCATCACGACTTGGTGGCCGGCGGAATTCCGGCGGATCGGGTTCACGGTGCCGTTGGCGGCGTCGGTGATCGGGGCCACCCAGGGGGGGCAGGGCTCCAGCTCCGCCGACCATCAGCTCTCGTCCGGATTCGGTCATTGGGGTTCCGGGGAACAGAAGGGTGCCCACGAATTTTTGACCCAGATCGGCGATCGGCGGGCGGTCGCGGCCCTGATCGGCAGCAGCTATCTCATCTCTCGCTGGGCCGGCAATGAGCGCATCGAGCGCACCGCCAGCCTGACCGGTGAGGCGCTGATCAACACGACGATCTACGTCGGAGTGCTCAAGCGGGTGTCAAAGCGTGCGCGTCCCAACGACCATGGCGGCGGGGAGTTCTTCATCTCGAGTCCCATGGAACACGAGGAGACCGACTCCTTTCCGTCCGGCCATGCCGCCGGTGCCTTCGCGATGGCGGCGGTGATCGCCGGCGAGTTTCACGAGCGACGCTGGGTCTCCGTGGTCGCTTACAGCACAGCCACGTTGATCACCTTCTCGCGGGTCAGCCTGGAGCGGCACTACCCTTCGGATGTGATCGCCGGCGCGGTCCTGGGTCAGAGTATCGGCAAGATGGTGACGCATCGGTCTCGTGGACTCGATGACGAACCCGTTCCACTCTGGCGACGATTCCAGCCTGCCGTCGACCCTGGCACCGGCGACTTCGAGGTTCGTTACCAGCACAGCTGGTGATGGGCTATCGATCAGCCCCGCGAATGAACTGAAAACTCGGCTCTCGCCAGGACGTTACCTTCCACATCGCGAGCCTCGACGCTCCAGTCCCCGGTTCCCCAGAGCGTCTTTGAACTTCGCGTGCGCCAGCTAGCACTACCGAGTCCCAATTCGATCGTCTGCACCCATCCCCCACCGCGTAGCCAAACATGTCGAACCACTTCGCCTCGGGTGCCACCCTCGACACGGGTCGTAAACCACGCGACCTGCCCCTCCTCAAAATCGGTCGTCGTTTCGCGAACACGATGATTGCGGATACCGAGCCCGAGCCCGGTATCCGTCACGCTCAGATGGCTGTTCGGTAAGGGTGGAGGCGTCGGCTCCGACGCTTCGGGTTCAGGGTCGGAACTCTCAACGACTTCGGGAATCGACATCGCAGGCTGGGGGACGGGCAGCGCTTGCTGCACCGCGGGGCTCGGGGACTCATCCGCGGAGAGCAGCCGTATGACAACCCAGACGGCGACCACGCTCAGAACCACCGCGACCATCCACAGACCGCGCCGACGTGGGACAGCCACCGGCTCCGCCGCCGCCGTGGGGAGCGGCTGTTCGGGCTCTGTCACCATCGATTCTTCTTCGATCTCTGCGGCGGGTTCTTCGACGGGCTCTGCGGGCCGCTCGCGGGCTTCCCGAATCCGTCGATACCGTTCCTGGTCGTACTCGGCGATCAGGGGTTCCGGATCAAACCCCAGGATCTCGGCGTAGGCGCGGATGTAGAGCTTGCCGAACGCTCGTGGCCCCGGCAGGGACTCGAACTCGTTTCGTTCGAGGGCTTCCAGGTACTGAAGACCAATGCGGCTGGAGCGGGAGAGATCCTCGAGCGGCATGTTCCGTCGCTCTCGTTCCTGTCGCAGTTTTTGGCCGAAGTTATCCATCGGAACGGCACCAAAAACTCATTCTATCATTCGCTCTCGACGATCGAGATCAGGGGCAGGCGTTGTCGTTGGGTCGAAGCATACCCAGACTGTCCGTTCCGAGGTCGCCCTCGCTGGATCCCGATACGCCCGTCACCAGGAAGAAGACGCTCTGTCCCGACGGGATCGGATCGGCATCGACGATCGATTCCACATTCGTCAGGCAGAGTTTCGTGGCCAGTGGAACTCCCAGCGGGTCCTGGGTGTACGCTCCGCCGCCCCGCAAGACCGCGAGATCTCCGCGATAAAGATTCCAATCGGTGAATCCGATCTCAGGCTGCCACTGGACGGTCGTGGCATCCGGCAGAATGAGATGAATCGTCCCGTCGTCGAGATCGCAATGATCACCCTCGTCATCGAGGTCAGTGTCGGTTTGCGTAGGGTTGAAAATCGACGGGCAGCTATCGACGTCGCCGCAAAAACCATCGACATCGATATCGTTGCCGGCATCAGCGGGGCACGGGTCCTCGGCGTTGGGGATGCCGTCCCCATCGATATCCGGGGCGGCGACGCTCAGATCGAACGACCCGTAGTAGGTGAAATCGTTGGGCTGGACGACCTCGACGAAGTACGTGCCGTCAGCCGGGGCAACCCATTCGACGAACGACGACGCGTCCCCGGGCTCGCGGTCGTCGTTCGACGCCAGGGCGGGCCCGCCATCGTCCCTGACGGTGATCTTCGTGTCGGCCACGGACCAGAGATTGATTGTCTCGATGTGGTACGTCCGACCGCCGACCGCATCAAACCAGAACCAGTCAACATCTCGATCATCTTCACCGGATCCGTCGCCGTCGGGGTCGGTGAAGAACGTGGCGTGCGCCAGAGTCCCGTCGGGAATCACCGCCATGGCCGATGCACGTGTGTCGTTTGGCTCGAAGGAATCCTCGAAGTGCTCGATACCGACACCCTCGCCGAAGATCGTAATCATCTCCGTGAGATATCCGTTCTGCACTGGGGATTCGAACCACGCATCCCAGTAGTCCTCGGAGGTGATCCGCTTCCGACCGGGCAAGCCCTCGGTCATGGTCTCCCAATGCTCGACAAGATCGAGATCGAGCAGATCGATCGAAGTATCGTCCACACCTGGCGTGAAATCCAGATCCCCGGGACCGTCAAACACATCCCAGAGTGCGGTAAAGATACTGACCTCGCTCGTGTCCCCGTCACACTCGTACTCGGTCTCGGTTTCGAGATCGGCGTAGAGGGAAACATGCCCGGGTCCTGCCGCACCGGTAGTGCGGACGTAGATATTGGGCGTGGCGACACCGTGATGTTTCCTGGCTGCGCAACCGAAGAACGTCGCGTGCCCCTCCTCCCAGGATAATTTCGGGTTCTGGTCGCATTGGGCAAACCCGTGTGGCCCACCGGGGTTATCCGAGTCGGAGTAGTTGAACACGATGAAGTGGCCGTATTCGTGGAGGATCACCGTATCGTCATACGCACCGGTGTCGCGCACGTCAATCCGCGAAAAGGATGCCGTGGATGCAGGCTGCCCCCTGGACGCTTCCCAGACGATCCTGAGCGAATCCCCCGATCCCGGACGACTGCCGTCGAGGAAGGCAACGAAGTCGGTTCCCAACAGCCCGGCGTCCCAACAGTTGAACGGTTCCCCCCCCTGCCCGATCTCTGCAACCAGGGTGCCGATGTCGAGATCCGCATTCGGTAAGTGGGCGTTGACGGTCGGACTGACGATTGCGTACGGAACGAATGCCGCGTTCGTCACTTCGAGGTACAGGCCGGGAGTCCCTGCTCCACGTGCCAGCACGCGAATCTCGATGTCACGGGTCTGATTGTCCGAGACCAGTATCGAGAACGCTCCCACATCGTCGGTCGCTCCCGAGGCGAGGACGGTCAATGCGACGGCATCGATAATCTCGACATCCGCAGAGCGGATCGGTCGAAGGGGCTCCACCCCGGTGAAACCGGTCGGCCCGAATTCACGATCGCGGTACATCGCTGTTCCACTAACGGTCCAATCGGCAAGAGCCGGCAGACTGATCGCGACCAGCAAGACGCAGACGAGTATCAGGATTCGTCTTGAACAACGTCCCATGAAGTTATCTCGACCCCTCGGAGCGAAGGACCGTCGCGGGGTACTCGGCCGCACCCAGACGAATCGTCAAAGGGTCATCGTCTGCCTGGACCGCGAAGCCGATCGCGTCCCGCACCCGTCGACCGGAACCGTCCGTACCCTCAACGATGAACTCGAGGACTCCCCGATCGGCAGCGGTCAGGACCCATTCGAATTCAAACTCCGTCGTCACCGACGGATTGAGCTGGATGCCATCCCTCTTGAACCCCTGGCGCTGCGGAATCGGATCCACGTGACGAAACTCCGCTGAGTCCGGGCCCAGCGGCTGGAGTCGAGAGCCCGTCGGGGCCGAGACGCTGAGCGCACCATCGACCAGAGGAACGAGAGGGCGAATCTGCAGTCTGACGACGTCTTCTCGAACCCAGAGCACGTCGAACTGCAGATGCCCGCTCGGTTCGGCGGAATGGAGCAGCGCGACCGGCACGAAAGAGAGAAGGATCGACAACGACCACCCAATCCAATTGCGCGATCGTCGCCTCGACGTCTGCGACATGTCACCCCCGGAACGCAAGAATACCCGGGTCTAGTTGTACGGCGGCGAGAGGTCACGGACAAGCCGGATCTTCTCGGAAAATGGCTCTGGGCAGTGGAATTTGGCTCGATACGAAGATTTCATGGGTTTCTTGCCTACCTGGCCGATCGAAGAGTCACGTTGTCCTGCTTCTTGTTGTAGCCCTGCCGGAACGTCAGTTCGTACGAGAGGTCCGAATGCTCCCCCGCCGGGACGCTGGCCGAGAAGCGTGGGGTCCGGTAATCGTGGAGTACCGGCGACAAACTGCTTTCGAAGATCACGTGCCCGTCGAAGGATCGACGAATCTCCACATCGATCGGTTTGTCCCGGTAGTTGCGAATCCTGTCGATCCACCGCTGATGATCGTCCCAACCCGCAATCGTGTCTCGCATCTGGATCCGATGCCCCTCGCCCGGACTAACGTGGATGCTTGCGCCGTGTCGGTGGAACCAGAAATTGTCGCGAAAGCTCTTGAGACGGACCCGCTCGTGGACGACCTCAGGATCGGCTCCAAGATTCAACTCGATCTCCTGACCGATCGGAACGTAGCGCGAATTCTGCGCCGCAAGAAACGACAGCCCGTCACGACCGTTGTCCCGATAGACCCTGACGACACCATCGGGCAAGGGTGTCGTACCGAGGCCGCTGCTCTCGTCGTTCCTCAGGAGGAAGATTCGAGCAAGCATGTCGCCGTATTGCTGGACCCGGTAGCGGTAGTGAATGGCAAACGGCACCTCGCGCCCTTCGAACAGACGCATCCTCTTGGACCATGTGTGGGGAACGCTCTCGACGCCCGGGATCGTGAAGATGAAATATTCCGAGAGTCCTTCCTTGACGATGTCCTTGGGCGCCATCGATTCCGCGACGACCATGCTCTTTGCCGCAGCATCCATCATCTCTCTACGTGCAACGGCCGGCATCTGTTGAAGCCGTTTCTTGCCCTCGCGATAGTCGTCGGCGTCCCGCTCCGACAGGATGCCTCGCTCGGCAAGGTGAGTCACCTTCTCGACAAGATTGATTGTCCCCACCACTAGACGGATCTGTGCTCCGGCGTAGTCTTCACCGGAGTTGTTGGTGATCTTCACGTAGCCGTCGAGGCTCATTCGCGTCTCTTCCGTGTCGCTTACGCAGCGGTAGTCGGCAGACCACGTAATTCCCGACGTGAAGTACGTGATCTCGACGACGGCATCGATGTCGACTGCGCTCTGGACGTTCCAGTAGAGGGTTTGCGGCCGGTCGTGAGGAAACGTGGTGTCCATCAGATCCAGGTCTCCGGACTGTGTCCGAAAGCGGATATCGACACTGGTCGGATCGATGAGCGTCCCGGCCCAGGAGAACTGTAGTGGATTCATGCCCTGCTTGAACGTGACCACTCGCGTTTCCCGGACGAGAGTCAGGTCTTCCGAGTTGTAGATTGTCAGTTGAACGGAGTCTCGGCCCGGCACCGTACTCAGGTCGACGTTTTTTCCGTGAGCAAGAGCGATTGCGATCATCGAAGCCACAAGAACCGTCATCATCTTCTTCATCATGGGATCCACTCCTACCATTCGTTCTTGATGCGTAACTGAAACGCGAACGACTTCTTGCCTTCGCCCTGATCTCCCGACGCGGGGGGAACGGTAACCTGTGCAACCACCGATTCTGCCGTCGTGCGGCTGTCGTCGATCAGGCTGTTGAGCGACTTCTTCCCGACGATCTCCCACTCGACATCACGCCCCGAGTGCCCGAGAATCTCCTGCCGCAGCGCGTTCATCGATTCAACGATGTCCAGCGTTGCCTGACTGTCCTTGAAGTTCTCGATCTCGTACTTGACGACAACGTCATAGTCTCGGAGGTTGCCGTCGCGTCGGATTTCGTCCCTTCGATCGATTGTCCGTTTCACGACGATGTCTCGTGTCACGCCGAGGAACAGCTTCAGCTCGTCATCGCGCGGCGTGAACGCCGCCCAGTCCTCTCCGAGGAACGCCGCCCCGCCATGTCCATCCAGCTGAAAGATTCGGGCTTTGCCGAATTGGAGGGGAAACTCGCCGAGGCCATTGGCGTCGTCGTTCACCAACACGTAGTGCATCGGAATGGTCAGTTGCTTCGTTGCCGAATCCTGATACCCATGGCGGGCAAAATCGGCGGTGTAGGTCTTTCGAATCGGAACGCCCTCAAAGCGAGACGTAAGGATCTTGCGAGTTTCGTTCACCCCGATGGGCCGCTCGATACGGGCACCGAATCCGGGCCACATCCCGGCAATTCCAAATTCCTCGTTGGCGGCGTTATGTAACAGCACGTACTGACGGAGAGACAATGTCGACTCGTCCTCGGATGCCTCCGCACGGTAGGCGAAGGTCTTATCCAGGCGACCGATCAGATAGCTGATACGGACCCGAGCCGGCCCCGCGCTTCGTGCTGCGACCTGCCAGACCAACTCGCTCTGTCCCGGTGGGTAGGAGACCGAGATCACCTCGACGTCTCCGGGGGCCTCCAGCGGACGCAGCTGGATACTGCTGCGATCGATGCTCGTGTTGGCCCAGGCGAAGACGACCTCGTTCAACCCCGCGGTGAGCGGAACCCGGCGTTCCTCCTCCACGAGGGTGACCTGCCCATGATCCAACTGGATCTCGACGCGATCCCGGGGCGGGAGTGTGATCAGCTTGATGCCGGCGATGAGAGGTAGCGATGGTGCCAGCGTGACGATGAGCGTGCCTAGCAGGTGTTTCTTCCATTTCCCTGGGAACATCCCGTTCTCCTTTGTGGTCTTTCCTGTCTGCCCCCCTAGACACCGCCACCGCAGCAAAGTTCCCGCGAATCTTCAGGCCCCTGAATCAGTGGGTTCGACGTCCTTGCTTCCCGCCACCGGGCCCGATTATCATCCGGTGCCGAAATCGAAGTGCCTGCTCGCGGGCACGCTCGTCACCAGGAACAGAGGGAGAGACGGTGGGTACCACGCAACTGCTGGCAGATGGCGGCCACCCCGAGGGGATTGCGGCGGGTCGACGTGACGACCGTTGGTGGCTTGGCGTGGTCACAACCGCCATCATCTTGACCCTCTTCGTTATCTACTCGACCTGGGCTGCCTTTCAGGGCAACCACTACTACGCCGCACCCTACCTGAGCCCTTTCTACTCTCCGGTGCTCTTCACGGAGACCTCCATGCCGGGGTCGGCGCCCCTCTTCCACTCCGCGTTTGGTGCCTGGCCCGAATGGTGGCCCGATTTTCTGCCGACCTCTCCGGCGTTCTTCATCCTCGCGTTTCCGGGTCTCTTCCGATTCACGTGCTACTACTACCGAAAGGCCTACTACCGCTCTTTCACCGGCTCCCCGCCCGGCTGCGCGCTGGTGCCGGCGGCCAAGAAGATGCGCAAGTACCACGGCGAAACCCGATTACTCATCCTGAATAATCTCCATCGCTACGCACTCTACGGCGCCTTACTCTTTCTTCCGATCCTCTGGGCGGATGTCGTTGCATCGTTCGTTCGCAACGGGGAAATCGGCGTCGGTGTCGGTTCTGGGGTCCTCTTCATGAACGCCACACTTCTGAGCGGCTACACGTTTGGGTGCCACTCATTCCGCCACCTGATCGCCGGCCAGAAGGATTGCATGTCGTGCGGCAAGCAGACATTGCGCTTCCGTATGTGGAAGGGATCGACGTGGCTCAACGTGTTCCATGCGCGCTTCGCATGGCTCAGCCTGTTCTGGGTCGCGTTCAGCGACATCTACGTCCGACTCGTCTCGATGGGCACCATCCGAGACTTCAACACGTGGGGCTGATGTCGTGGATGTAAGAGAGATCCAGACCATCGAACACGACGTCGTCGTCGTGGGTGCCGGTGGCGCCGGGCTCCGGGCAGCCATCGAATGCAGCGCAAAGGGCCTCGACACGGGGCTCATATCCAAGAGCCTGCTGGGGAAGGCGCACACGGTCATGGCCGAGGGCGGGATGGCCGCCGCCATGGGAAACGTCGATCCCCGTGATGATTGGAAGATTCATTTCCGCGACACGATGCGGGGCGGGAAGTTCCTCAACGTCTGGCGGATGGCCGAGATTCACGCCAGGGAGGCGCCCGACCGAGTCCGCGAACTCGAGGAATGGGGTGCGGTGTTCGACCGCACCCGTGACGGACTCATCAATCAGCGCAACTTCGGAGGGCATCGCTACCCTCGTCTGGCCCACGTCGGAGACCGTACCGGCCTGGAGTTGATTCGTTCGCTCCAGGACCACGGAATCCATCAGGGCATCGTGGCTCACATGGAGTGCACGGCGCTTCAGCTCCTCAAGGACGGAGATCGCATTGCAGGCATCGCGGCGTACTGGCGCGAAACGGGACGCCTGGTCCTGTTCCGATGCAAGGCGGTCATCCTCGCGACCGGCGGCGCCGGGAAAGCGTGGGGCGTTACCAGCAATTCCTGGGAGTACACCGGCGATGGTCTTGCGGTCGCCCTCGAGGCCGGTGCCGAGGCGATGGATCTGGAATTCACCCAGTTCCATCCGACCGGCATGGTGTGGCCTCTCTCGGTTCGGGGAATCCTCGTTACGGAGGGTGTACGTGGCGACGGCGGCGTATTGCTGAACTCCAAGGGCGAACGCTTCATGTTCGATTACGTCCCGGAGAAATTCGCGTCGGAGACCGCCGATACCGTCGAAGAGGCCGATCGATGGCTGAACGGCGACGGGTCGGCCCGTCGCCCCCCGGAACTTCTGACTCGCGACGTCGTCGCCCGCGCGATCACGGCGGAGGTCAAGGCCGGTAGAGGGTCTCCCCATGGCGGAGTCTTCCTCGACATCGCGTCGCGGAGACCTGCCGACATCATCCGACGCAAGCTCCCATCGATGTACCACCAGTTCAAGGAGTTGGCGGAGGTAGACATAACCAAGGAGCCGATGGAGGTCGGGCCAACCCTGCATTACTTCATGGGCGGAATTCGGGTCGATGCGGAGAGCCAGCAAACGAGAGTCCCGGGCCTGTTTGCCTGCGGCGAGTGCGCAGCCGGACTTCACGGGGCCAACCGTCTCGGCGGAAACTCGTTGTCGGACCTGATCGTGTTCGGATCGCGTGCCGGCGCCGGCGCCGCAGACTACATTCAAGGACTTGCGCAGACTCCGTTGGCCGACGATGCACAGATCGTGGCCGCATTTCGCCGTGCAACGGCACCCCTCAATCGTGAGTCCGGCGAGAACCCCTACCTCCTTCAAGAGGAGCTGCAGGAGATCATGGGGAGTCACGTGGGGATCGTGCGAACACACGATGAGCTCGAGAACGGCATCGAGAAACTCTCCGCGCTTTCAGAACGAGGCAAGAACGTTCGCTCCCCGGGATCCAGTCAGTACAACCCGGGCTGGCATCAGGCTCTCTCGATCCGTTCACTGCTCCTGGTCTCCCAGGCCGTCGCACGGGCCGCTCACGTGCGGCAGGAGAGTCGTGGCGCCCACACGCGTCTGGACTTCGAAGGTGAGCGCGACGACTGGCAGAACGTCAACATCGTGGCTCGTCTCGGCGACAACGATCAGCTTGAGGTGGAGAAGATCCAGCGCCCCGCGCCACCGGAGGAACTGGCGGCGATCGCGTATGCCGACATCGAAGACCTCGATCGCCGGGTCGCAGAGGAGCGGAAGAGCGATGGCTGAAAACCGTACGTTCCATGTTTGGCGGGGTGACGCTCAGCAGGGTGAGTTCAAGACCTACGAGGTCGAGGTTGACCCCGGAATGGTCGTCCTGGATGTCATCCACCGGATCCAGACCCACCAGGCGCAAGATCTGGCGGTCCGCTGGAACTGCAAGGCGGGCAAATGTGGATCCTGCAGCGTCGAGATCAACGGCAAGCCACGCCTGGCCTGCATGACGCGGATGAACAGTTTCGGACCCGAGCAGTCGATCACAGTTCAGCCCCTCAAGACCTTCCCGATCGTCCGCGACCTGGTGACGGATGTCTCCTGGAACTACGAACAGAATCGTCGCATTCGCCCGTTCAAGCCGGCGCCGAAGGATAGCGACGGTCAGCGTCGGATGTACCAGGAAGATGTCGATCGCGTGCAAGAATTCCGCAAGTGCATCGAGTGCTACCTCTGCCAGGATGTCTGCCACGTTCTCAGGGACCGCGACGGAAAGGACGCGTTCGTCGGGCCGCGATTCATGATTCGCCTCGCCGGCCTCGAGATGCACCCGCTCGACGTGGACGATCGCATACCCGAGATCAAGAAGGAATTTGGTTCAGGACTCTGCAACATTACCCGCTGCTGCACGGAAATGTGCCCGGAACACATCAACATCACCGACAATGGGATCATCCCGTTGAAGGAACGGGTTGTTGATCGGTACTACGACCCGCTGCGGGTCATCGCGTCCAAACTGTTCGGCAAGAAATTCGGCGGTGGCGAGACGAGTTAATGAGGTGGCGAGATGTCGGTCGTCGAGACGTTTAATCTGAAACCCATTTCGCGAGAAGCCGTCGCCGAAGCGCTCAAGAAGGCCGAGCGATACCGACTTCTCAACGAACCCACTCAGGCGGAGAGCATCTGTCGCGACGTCCTTCGAGTCGATCCTGACAATCAACAGGCCCTTGTCCAGATTGTCCTGACCTTGACCGACCGCTTTGGGCGTGACGCCGCCGGTGTTCGAAACGCCCGCGAATACGCCGGAAAACTGCAGGACGACTATGCCCGAACCTACTACTCGGCGCTGATCAGCGAGCGGCACGCACGCGCCCTGCTTGCAAAGGGCATGTCCAGTTCGTTCGCGTACGACGGTCTGCGCGAGGCGATGGACGGCTACGAAGCTGCGGAGACGCTTCGGCCGGCCGGTCACGACGACGCGATCCTGAGATGGAATAGCTGCGTACGAACGATCCGGCGAGCAAACCTGAGACCGCGGGATGAAGATGACGAGTTACCGCTCGAGTAATTCGGCGGCGACGGAGCTATCGTCCCGGCAGCGGGCGCTGAACGCACGGGCACCCGACAAGCACGACGACCAAGAAACTGGGGGGGCCGCCGACCCGGAGGCGAGTCGTCGAGAACCCGCGCGCCACCGCTCCCGTATCATTTAGATCCGATATCAAGCGAGGGGTGGAAAACCGGTCGGTTTTGCGGTACGTGTATGGGACCGACGGGTATAAGGGCACACGTCACTGGGGGGACAGCGTGATGAAGCGTCAATGGATCGCGACGGGATGGGTCCTGCTCGCGCTGCTGGGCAGCGTCGTAGGTGGCACCCCACCCGCTCAGCAAACCACGGAGCCGAGCGTCGCGAGAGAGTGGAACGAGATTCTGCTGGACTCCATTCGGATCGACATTCCGAAGCCGACGGTCCACTCGCGAAACCTGTTTCATGTATCGATCGCGATGTGGGATGCCTGGGCGGTCTACGATCCGACGGCCCATGGTGTGTTGGTGACCGACAAGATTCTTCTAAACGATCCAACCTCCGCTCGCGAAGAAGCGATCAGCTTCGCAGCGTATCGGGTCCTCAAACATCGCTACCGGTTCGGACCCGGCGAGGCGACCTCCCAGGCCGCTTTCGATCAGTTGATGGACACCCTGGGCTACGATCGGTCAAACACCTCGACCGACGGAGACTCCCCGGCGGCGATCGGCAATCGAATCGGTCAGACGATCATCGACTACGGACTGACCGACGGGGCCAACGAGGGCCCCATGTTGGACTACGCGGACGACACCGGCTATTTCCCCCGCAATCGATCACTGGTATTCGAGCTCCCCGGCGCGTTGATGTTCCAACCGAACTACTGGCAGCCGCTGGCGTTTGAACACTTCATCTTTCAGAACGGCATCGTCGTCGGTGCTGCCGTCCAGGAGTTCCTGGGACCCAACTGGGGCAAGGTCGCGCCGTTTGCGCTGCGCCCCGAAGATCAGGCGTTCCCGTGGGTCTACCTGGATCCCGGTGCCCCGCCAATGCTGGGGACCGCGACCGATGGTGCGTTCAAGACCAACGCCGTCGATCTGATCCGACTCCAGAGCTACCTCGATCCGATCGACGCCGTCATGATGGATATCTCCCCCGGCGCGATCCACAACAACGCGCTGGGCACCCACGACGGAACGGGGCGTCCGTTGAACCCCCATACCGGCCAACCCTACGCACCCAATCTGGTCAGGCGTGGCGACTACGGTCGCGTGCTCGCCGAGTTCTGGGCCGACGGGCCGGACTCCGAGACACCTCCCGGACACTGGAATACGCTGCTGAACTACGTGACCGACCACCCACAGTTCGAACGACGACTGCGAGGCGAGGGGCCGCTGCTGGATGCCCTCGAGTGGGATGTGAAGGCATACCTCGCCATGAACGGTGCCGTCCATGACGCCGCGGTCGCCGCCTGGGGCTGCAAGGGGTACTACGACTACTCGCGGCCGATCTCCCATATTCGCCACATGGCGGAACAGGGTCAGTCTTCCGATCCCATGGGCCCGTCCTACCACCCCGACGGCCTGCCGCTCGAGCCGGGCCTGATCGAGGTCATCACCGCGGCAACAACGATGGCCGGCGAGCGTCACGAACATCTAGCAGGCTACGAGGGCGAGATCGCCATCCGAGCCTGGCTCGGCATTCCGGACGACCCGGAGAACGAAATCGGGGGCGTCGGCTGGATCCGCGCGCTCCTGTGGCTGCCCTACCAACGGGACACCTTCGTCACACCGCCGTTCGCCGGCTACGTCTCCGGACACAGCACGTTCAGCCGTGCCGCAGCCGAAGTCATGGCCGGGCTGACCGGGGACATCTTCTTCCCGGGTGGCATGGGTACGTTCACGGCTCACCAGAACGAGTACCTGGAGTTCGAGGACGGCCCCAGCGAGACCGTCCAACTGCAGTGGGCGACCTACTACGATGCCGCCGACGAGGCCGGTATCTCCCGACTGTGGGGTGGGATCCACCCCATCGCCGACGACCTGCCCGGACGGGTGATGGGCTCCTACATCGGCATGGGAGCCTGGGCCAAGGCGCAGGACTACTACGGCGACGGCAAGGTCACGATGTGCCATGTCCCACGAGGCAACCCGTCCAACCAGCACGACATCAACATCTCACCCAACGCGGTGCGGGCGCACATGCGTCACGGGGACGCCTTCGGTTCGTGTGACGGCGATGAAGAGGCCGACGCGTTCGAGCTGGATTCCCAGTTGGCCGTCAGCGGACGGTCGCGGGGTCGTCGGGGAAGCATCGCCCGAGGACTCCTCATCGATCGGCTCGGTCAGGAGACCGACCTGAATACCCGTTTCCGCATCGTGTCGGAGTTGGCGGGCAAGGTCGACGAGGGCCTGAACGACCTGTTAGTCGATCATCTGACCGCTATCGAAAAACGCGCCCATGCCGAGGGCATGGACGCGCTTGCGGAGCAATCGGCTCGACTCAGGGAGACCCTAGCCGGCACCCGGTGACGGGCTCTTCTGAATGACCTTCATCGCCGTGGCAATGGTCCCGGCGATATCGGCCGCGTTAGCCGACAGGATCATGGTGTTGCTCTCCTTGGCCAACTCGCCGAAGCGATCGATATAGCTCTCTGCGACCCGCAGCTGAACGGCCTCGTAGCCACCTGGCGCCTGGGTCGCCGCTGCGACTTTTCGCAGCCCTTCTGAGGTCGCCGTCGCGACCGCCAGGATAGCCTCGGCCTCGCCCTGGGCCTCGTTGATCTGTTTCTGCCGCGCGGCCTCCGACGCCTTGATGACTTGCTGTTTATCACCTTCGGCCGCGTTGATGACCGCGTCCCGCTCGCCTTCGGATCCCAGAACCACGGCGCGTTTCTCACGTTCGGCGCGCATCTGTTTTTCCATGGCGGCCAGCACGTCGTTAGGCGGAGTGATGTTCTTGATCTCGTAACGCAGCACCTTGATGCCCCACGGTTCCGACGCCTTGTCGACCTCTGCAACGACCTGGACGTTGATGTGGTTCCGTTCCTCGAATGTTCGGTCGAGATCGATCTTGCCGATCTCCGAACGGAGGGTGGTCTGCGCCAATTGGCTGATCGCGAATCGATAGTCCGTCACACCGTACGAGGCCCGCTGCGGGTCCATGACCTTCATGTACAACACGCCGTCAACGCCGACCTGCACGTTGTCCCGGGTAATACAGATCTGTTCTGCAATATCGACGGCACGCTCTTTCAAGGAGTGCTTGTAGCGAACGGCGTCGAAGAACGGCACCAGAATGTGAAAACCGGCCCGCAAACTACCCTGAAACTTACCCAAACGTTCGACGACATACGCATTTTGCTGGGGAACAACCAGAACGGCCTTTGCCAGAAAGACAATGACGACGATTGCGACTGCGACACCGATGATAATCCCTGGTTCCATGAGCTTCTCCTTAGCGTACGTACAGTTTGAGCCCGTCGACTCGCTCGACAGTGCACCGGTGGCCGGCGGCAAGAGCCTCGGTGCCGACGTTCTGGGCGGTCCACGATGCACCGCGTAACTCGACCTTGCCTTCGGCGCCGGGAATGATCTCTTCGGCGGTGACCGCCTCCTGGCCGACGATGGCGTCAATCGACGCCGAGTCTCCGGTGCTGGCGGCCATTCTCCGCAGTATCGGGCCGCGGAGGGTCAACGTCGAGACGATCGACATGACGGCGAAGATGACCGTCTGCAGCCAGAGTGGCCCGCCGATGTCCAACGCGACGAGGGTGCCGACGACGATTGCCGAGACGCCGAAGAACAGGAAGATGATTCCGCCGGGAATGGCGAGTTCGAAGGCAAGAAGGGCGATTCCCCCCACGATCCAGATCCACCAGGTCATATCGGGCTCCTCGATGAAGTGCCGCAACCAAGATGCGAGTTCTATATTGAAGCCATCACCTCGCCATTTCGTTGCCCTCCGGTGACTCCGGGGGCCCAAGTATCCGTAGATACCCGGCGACTGACGATCTATTCGGCCACAATGGAGATCAGGGCGAGACTAGGGTAGGCGTCAGGTCCGAGTCAAGGCCCATCCCCGCCGTCCGGCGACGCAGGAACTCGGAATAGCTGTGCTGGTGATCGATCACCTCATCGTCGGTGATCTCGATCACCCGATCTGCCAGTGATTCGATCAATTCGACGTCGTGGGATCCGAAGATCAGCGTCCCGTTCCGTTTAACCAGGGCGTTATTCAATGAAATGATCGACTCGAGGTCGAGATGATTGGTCGGGCCGTCGAGGATCATGCATTGCGGATCTTCCAACATCAGCCGGGCGATCATGCAACGCACCTTCTCACCGCCCGAAAGGACCCGTACCGATTTTCGCGATTCTTCGCCGGTGAACAGCATCCGGCCCAGGAACTGACGGATGAACTGCTCATCCTGCTCTTCGCTGAACTGTCGCAGCCAGTCGATCACGCTTCGGTCGATCTCGAACAGATCGTTGTAGTCCTTCGGCAAGTCCGAGCGTTGGACGGAGACTCCCCACTTCACCTCACCCTCATCGGGCTCTTGAGTGCCGGCGAGGGTCTCGAGGAATGTGGAGACGGCAACCGAGTTTCGGGAGACGACGACGACGCGTTCGCCCTTGGTAATCGTCAGGCTGACATCCTTGAACAGACAGGTCTCGCCGAGATGCTTCGAAACGTTGTCGAGGACGAGCATCTCCTTGCCGTGGACCTTCTTCGGGTCGAAGACGATGTGTGGGTATTTTCGCGAGGACGGCTTGAACGCTTCGAGGTTCAGTTGCCCCAGCATCTTCTTCCGGGCCGTCGCCTGACGGGACTTGGCGGCGTTGGCGCTGAACCGCGCGATGAACGCCTTCAGTTCCTTCGCCCGATCCTCGGCCTTCTCTCGCTTGGCGGAGCGATGACGGAGCGCCATCTCGCTGGCCTGACGCCAGAAGTCGTAGTTCCCGGTGTACAGCTGGACCTTCTGGAAATCGATGTCGGCCGTATGGGTACAGACCTTGTTAAGAAAGTGACGATCATGCGAGACAACGATCACGGTGTGCTTGAACGCCATCAAGAACTCTTCCAGCCACAGGATCGAGTCGACATCCAGATGGTTGGTCGGCTCGTCGAGGAGCAGGATGTCCGGTTCGCCGAAGACAGCCTGGGCCAGGAGCACACGAACCTTGTCGCCGTCGTCGAGATCGCGAACCAGGTTGCCGTGACGGGCTACCGGAATGCCGAGCCCACACAACAGCTCTCCTGCCTGCGCCTCCGCCTCCCAACCGTTGAGCTCCCCGAACTCGGCTTCCAGTTCCGCGGTGCGCATCCCGTCGGCCTCGTCGAAGTCCGGCTTGGCGTAGAGCGCGTCCTTCTCCTGCATCACCTCGTAGAGTCGTTTGTGACCCATCAGGACGGTGGTCAGGGCGTCGAAATCGTTGAACGCGAAGTGGTCCTGCTTGAGGACCGCCATCCGCAGGCCGGGAGGGATGATCACGGATCCCGCGTTGGAGTCGATCTCGCCGGACAGGATTTTCAGGAAGGTCGACTTGCCTGCACCATTGGGACCGATCAGTCCATAACAGTTCCCGTCGGTGAACTTCAGGCTCACATCCTCGAAGAGGACCCGTTTCCCATACTGCAGCGAGAGATCCTGTGTGGCGATCATCGTTCGGTACCCGTGTTAATGAGGGGGAAATGGAACTTGGCGAGACGCCAATGTAGCAGCCGTTATCCGGATCTGCCCGTCGTGTCGGCGGAACGCAGGCTTAACTCGGACGTTTCGGCGGAGAACCGATCGTAGCGACCGATGAGGATCTTGGTCAGTTCCCGGAACGAAATGAGCCGGTACCCCCGGGCTCGCAGTCGCTCGAATGCCGCAGAGTCGGGCCACCGGAAGTAGCCTCCCTCGTCCGGGCGCTGCGGGCGCGGAGTCAACTGCCCCGCCGCAAGCGCGGCGAGACAGTCCGGCAGTAGTGCGGACGCACACTTGATCGTCAAGAAGTAGTTCAGCTGGACCGACATCCCGGGGCGGTTGGGATAGCTCGCCCGTCCGAGGACTCCCCCTGCGTCGATCCGTTCGTCCTCGATGAGATGCATCGTGACGCCGGATCGGGATGCGCCTTCCGCGAGCGCCCAGAAGTACGGTTGGATCCCTCGGTAGTTCGGCAGGATCCCGGGGTGGATATTGACGACCCCAAGCGTCGGAAGCGAGATCAATGGCTCCTTCAGGATTTGATGACAGAGACTGACGATCACATCGGGGCGGAATTCGCTTGCGAACGCGAACGTGCCCTGGTCCATGATGTTTTCCGTGCGGTGGAATCGTAACCCCAGCACATGACATGTCTTGCGCAACCGACGAAAGACCGCGCCTCTGGCCAGCAACTTGGGCAACGCCGTGATCGCGAGGAGGGACCCGTACTCGGCGAGCTTTCCGAACGCAAATCGTCTGGAGAGTTGCGGGACGATCCGCTCGACCGATCGGCGCCGACCCTTCCCCTTCAAGACCAACGGGATCTTGACGACGGCGACCGCGTCTCCCGGCCGAGCTTTGACATACTCGGTCAAGAGCGAGTTGTGGAGCACGTAGTCGCTCAGAAGGAAGAGAACTCGCATCCTCGGAGCCTAACAGGAATCGGTCCCCCTACGGCACGCAAGCCTGCCCGGAACGCCCCGCTCCCAACGATCCGGATCCACAG